>Ga0315915_1002664_pt1 | contig 22584 bp, 10 predicted proteins | sample MpolbnodulesMG_FD_207738 | JGI IMG/M metagenome (GOLD analysis project Ga0315915, IMG submission 207738) | Medicago polymorpha root nodule microbial communities from Los Angeles, California, United States - branched nodules | ecosystem: Host-associated > Plants > Roots > Nodule | place: USA... | reverse complement strand
GTTGAAAAAACGTTTGAATTTTGAAAACTAGAAGACTAAAATACTATACTATATATGTAGAAATGAGGGGATTAAATTCATGAATCTGTAAAAAATGAAGAATAAAATTGCAGTCAAATAATTAATAAGAAAAGTCTAATAATTAACAGGCAACCTAACATGAGCTCGCTCGTGTTGCTCCTCCTGTGTGTCAATCTCAAGCAGCTGATTACACCTATTCAAGAGCTCCTCGTAGCACCTCTTCAGTACACCAAAACAGACGTGAACAACACCCTGTTTTGCCACCTCCTTAGCGGCAGCCTCCTCTGTAAAAAGTAGGTCCACTTGCATCATCTGTATCCCCTCATCACGAGTTAACTCTCTATCAGGAAGGAGCCTCCCACTGATGGGGATGCCTAGAAGACACGCCACATCATCTAGTGTGATGGTCATCTCCCCAACAGGTAGATGGAAGCTGCTGGTCTCCTCATGCCATCTCTCTGACATCGCACAAACGAACCTGTGAGAGATGTTCTCGTACCCACTAGTTAGGAGGGGAGTAAGACCGGACATATTCACTTCTGACCAAAACCAGTCATTTTGTTCACCCGACTGAGGGATTGTCAGGTTTTTAAGGCTCAGCTTCTTCCCGTGCGAGATACCTTCCACCCTATGTTTTTTCCGAAACTGAAATACAAAAACAAAAAACAACAAACAACCCCATTAAATAAATAATAAGTAAAATAAACATTAAATATATTCTAACATAAATTTTAATTCTAACATTAAATAAGTAAAATAATAATTAGAATAAGTTGTATAAATAATAAAAGGAGTAAAATAAACATTAAAATATACTTACATCGGCATCGACCCATATCCTGCATGCCACATGTCCACCAAAGCGATGTAAAAGTGTGAGGTCAGAAGGCCCCCCTGCATAGCCATTGGTCCGACTCCTCAATATCATCCTGCTGCTGAGGCTCCTCAATATCAGGCTGCTCATGATGATCCTCATATTGATGCTGCCGATACGCATCAAACTGATACTGGTGAGGCCGAGGCTCCTCAAAATGATACGCCTGATCTTGCGTCTGCTCATACACCTGATAATCCTGCTGATACTGTGTCAGATCCACCATCTAGGATGGACCTGTCTGTGACGTGGACCCCCCTGCAGCATCAACTTTAGCAAGTCCCGTGCCCCCACCTCTCCCTCGACCAGCCATAGGAGGGCGTAATGCTTGCTTCTCCCTCTGTGCACTACTAGTAGGGGCATGCCTCCCTGCCCTAAGTCTGTCACTCCTATCCTGAGGTGGCTCAGAAGGTCTCTGAGACGTATTCATTCGAGACATATCTGCACAACAATTCCAGCAATTGAACAACAACAACACATATAATCAACAACAATAATTCAATCTGTAAACTACCACATTGTCCTGAAACTAACTATAATCAACATTAACAAACATATTTCTAACTAATTTAATCATTAGCAATCAAAAAAACAAAACAAAAAATATCATTGAGACATTTTATTAAACACATAGAGTGCAATTTTCAAACAACTAAGAAATCTAACAATTTCTAAACCATAAACTACCACGTTGTACCCTAAACAAAATCTAAAATACAATTACTAACTTAATTCATCACTAACAATCATCAAAACTAACATGCAATCCCAATTTCTAAAAACCTAAAAATGTTATTTTTCTTCAAAAAATCTTAAATTTCAAAAAAAAAATGCAATAAGGTAGGATAAGCAACACTTACTTAATATTGTGGGAGAATTTGAGTTTGAGTGGCGCAAGAATGAAGAAAATCGAATTAGAAGCGAAAAAAAATCGTATTTGAGAAGTTTGAAAATATGGGTGTTTTGGTTTTGTTCTGCTGAATATAGATTTAAGTTACGCTGCGTGACTTAACTAACGCGGTGTGACTTAAGTGGCGCAAAATCATAAGGTACGTTAGTTAAGTCACGCAGCGTGACTTAACTAACGCAGGGGTATATTTGAAAATAATGCAGGGCGCGAGTGTTTTGTGCAGGGGGAAGAGCAGAAATCCAGAAAGTTGACAAGTGGGTCACACGTCAAACATTTGGAGCCACCTTGCTCTGGTCCAAGCCACATACACATAGTCTCACTCATATATGTGACTAGTTGAGCCTTTCATAGTCTTACCACATTATTCGAGGACCGGGTTCCCCGGCAAAGTAGCTCACATTCTATGCTTGCTTAAGACCATATATCCCTCTTGTTTGATGAATTGACATAGACCTTCATTAGTCATTATTTGGAGTCTACTTTCTTTAATTGCTTGAATGCATACTTGTAAATAACATGTTCAGTCTAAATGTACAGAAATAGAAAAGCGACAAGACATTTGATTCTTTTGTTTCAGATCCTAATGCTTCCTTATTTACCAAACTCTGCAAATAATTTGTTATAACATAGGAGAGGTGCCTGTGTTACAAAGGAAGTTTATATTTCTATCCATGATGTGTTTGTGAAAATACTGTGCATATTTTTATGGTGTTTTAGCTGAATTGCTAACTGTGTTGGATTATGGGACTATACATGGCTATGCTCCCATATCCAATATTGACTTTTGATTGCACACTTGTAACTTGAGGGGTAATGCTAGCACAATAGATTCAGTATAAGAAACACACGAATTATTACCTTTTAAGGGTGAAACAACAATAGCTCTGCATTTGTGGCTAGAAATTGAAGAATACGATTAATTCTCATCGTGTTGTGAATAGTGTTTTTTGTAAACACTGTCATTTTCCTTATATCTACTAAGTATATAAATCGAAGTTTTTTTTGGTCAATAATATATTTTACGTGACATTTTATATTTGTGTCATTTGAAACGGAATTTGTTTTTGAAATCATATTATTGGTAGAAAGTATCTAACATTGTATTAAATTAATAATCTTCATTAGAGAACTTGTTTGGATGAGTTCTCTCTACCCAATCATGTTTTTTCCATACACAAAAGACAGAGTTTAAACTTCTGATCACTTGTTTAAAGTGTCCAACTCTCTTACTACTCAGATCGACCTTAATTGAATATGTTCCTTTTAATCCCGTCCTTTTCTTACAACACACCCCAATTAGATTTTATAATTGAATAGCCTTATTTTCTTGCATAATCAGCATCGCAAATGATGCAAAAGCCAGCTGAAGAGGACATATAATCCCAGCTGGAGTTTGCCAAGTTCCGATGTGACACTATTTGCTCAAAATGCAATGGTCCAAATCATTCTGCACCACGGAATCAGAAGAAACAATATACTACCAACACAAAAGAATGTCTTATCTAATCTAAATTATGTTGTTGTACTTGTAATTATCTTTCCATCTTATACAAGTTTAAGTTAAATTGTTAGTAAATAATGAAGCACAGCTTCTGCTTGCATTATGTATATATACATGTACTTCTTTTCCTCTACCATTTAACAAATTTATTTAAGTATAGTTTGTTTCATGATTTTTTTTTTTTTTTTTAATCTCTGTTGTTACTGCTTTTTCTGTCTACTTTTTGCTTCATTTTGAATAGGATTTTAGATACAAAATGCTTTGTTAGTTGAGATTCTTCACATATTGCTCCCAAGGACAGAGTGGCTTCCAATAGTTATAAGGCAAACTCGAGTTGAAATCTAGCTGTTTGAGTCCAAATGATCAAAGTTGATATAATAACAATAAACATTCGATTTAATCTCTAAAGTATCACCCTTTCCGAACTATTTATTATTTCATATGTTTTGAAGACTAGATTGAATAGGGAGTAATTGTTGATTTATTTTAGGCTTAATAGTAGTTTTAACTCCCTAACTTTCCCAAAGTTTGCGATTTTGGCCCCTGAGAAAATAAACAACAAAACCGCCTCCTAAGTTTTGCATATGTGACAGTTTTGGCCCCTAAGACCAATTTTGATTCGGTCTACGCTGACGTGACACCTTAAATGAGGTGCCACGTGTTATTTTTTTCCTTGGGGGACCAAAACTGCTACAGTTGCAAAACTTAAGAGTCAGTTTTGTAGTTTTTTCTTAAGGGGCGAAAACTGCTATTAAGCATTTATTCTAATAGCAATGAATGCAATGAAATATAAAAAGAGAGATGCCCCACTGAATAATTAAGAATAGGAAAATGGTCAAACCCAGTTTCATCAATACAAGATTCTGGTCATGTATTTATTGTGATTTTAATTATTGGCTTATAAAAAATATAGTATAGCCGAAATACTACACAGTTACACAGAACCAATAATGTTTAAAAGGATCTTGGATTATGTTCTGAATTCGACGAAGCTATTGGTTCAATAAATGTCTAATTGTCAGTGAAATGATGTGCCATAGAAAATTATGTGAAAAAAACAAACCGAAGTATCTTGAAACTTATTGACCAATACAAAGAAAGAAAAGAGAAAATATACATAGATAAATATTTTTCTTATATGCATGCACATGCACCTTTGCAGTCTCTGATAATTAGAGGTGGTTACTACCTTTATAATTATTTAGAGACAAAAAGACTGCTAATGATGATGATAAGAGATTAAAATATAGCACCAATGATGATAATTGATTTGTATCTTGGACCTATATGAAAGTTTTATCCATAATTTTATTGGCTTTCTTAGTTTCTTTATACTATTAGTAATATGATGTTTGTTAATATAATGTTAAGTTCTCAGTTCTCAAGACTAAAAAGCGGTTAACAAATGTTAAATGATTGGTAACCGAAATGGAATTGAGGAGTAGTTGGGTAGGAAGAAGACACATTAGGAAAGGTAAGTGCCATGTGAGTTGCCATGTGAAAGGTATTAAATTTTTGAACAAATATACAATACCACCAAATAAGGCTTGCATGTGAGAAATCAATGACTCCTGAAATTATAAAAAAAAACTTTAATCATATATAGGGAAAACTGTGCAATAGAAAGTCAGAGAAAAAACTTATAGAGTAATATCTACATAATGTTTTTGGTCAATCTATATTCTATTTAAGGTGAAACATGGGCATCCCATGTGATTATTATATTTCTTTTTTTTGATGATGTGTGATTATTACATTTGAATTTCACTTGAATTGCCAAGTTTCTTCATGATTTACCTGTATGAGATTATAGTTTAATTTTCCTCTAAATTTTATGTAAACGCATTACCTCCATATTGAATTTTTTTTGACAAAATAAATGATATTCATTCATTCAAATTGATAGAGTACATCGATATAATGCAAATTCGCTAAAAACAAAAAGGATGAATCTGTGAACAGACTCACAACATCCATGTTTTTTTTTTTTTGAAGTTAAACTAACCCCCTCAAATTGGCACCAGAGAGAATTGAACCTGAGACCTTGAGGAGGAGCACACTCTTAGGTCCCAAGCCAATACCAAGGCCAACCCAAGTGGGTCCACAACATCCATGTTAATAGCATAAAACGGGCAAAGTACAAATGCCTACACATATGACTATATTTAAATCTCTGGAATAACCATGTCTCCGGATCTGCAACGTGATGACGCCAAAGTCATTGATTGGATCTTCACTAGGTCGAAGCGATCTGACAATCTGAACCGATCAAATACCCGAGAGAAATCAGAAAAACAAACAACGTCGTACAAAGACGACGAACAAACCAATGTCGTACGAAGATGAAGAAATCACAAAATAAATAACGAAATAGATGTGAAAATCACTTATTTCAATAAAAGAGAAAAACGAGTTAGAGGAGTGATTTTAGGTCAAAAATTGACCCTAAATCACCTCTTTTTGGTAGATGAAGGAGAAGAAACTGGAGTTTTGGTGACGGCTCATGAGAGAGAAAAGTGTTTACCTCCATGTTGAAATATCAGTAGGAAAATTATTATTATCATTATTAAAAAGGAAATATCAGAAGGACCCCAGTATAGTGTCTCTTAAAACAGTTCAAGGGTTAGAATATTGTTTTCGCTTTTGTTGTTGCTTTTGCTTTTGCATGAAGGATTAGATTCATATTGTAGCTTCAATTCAATCAATAATATGTAGGACAATCCCGTCACAAAAAAAATATTATTATGTTGGACAATAAATATGTAACAACAGTGTAAACAAACAAAAAGAATAATAAATATATTTTTGGATTTTGAAAAGGAATAAATGGATAGGATAAGCATGTAATGTGCATAAAGTTTAAGGAATAGCTCCTCTTGGTAAAATAAAAGTTGGCGAAAATGTTTTTTTCATTAATTCAAAACAGCCACATAGCTCTTATAGAACAGTAGCCAAGTACTTTTCATCGAACTTATCCTAAAATATTTATTTGACCCACTATAACATAATATATAGTTTTAAAACTTGGTGCACATTGATTTGCCAATACTAAGGTCTAAGCATATTTGCACAAAATGGCAATTGTAATCTGGTTTGGCTTGTGACTCACAAACATAACTCAGACACACCATTTTATGGTGATTTTAATTGCATCACACCTAACGGACAAGCTGCCCCATGTTTGGAACCCATCAAAATGGTATAGTGTCTTTACAGCCTTGGTTTGTCTGTGGACCTGTTAGCTATAGGTGATATCAAATGTGCAATTGATATCTATATGAAAGGACAATATTTGCTAATCAAACTTGGTGGTCCTCAATAAAGAAAACCAAACTCACCTATCACAAGGTTAGTGTAAACCCAACACAATTTATTAATTCCTATGCATGGTCCTTGTATTATGTGTGTCTTTTTTTTGGTATGAAACAGAGCACGTCTGGACATAGGGTTAATTTTTAACATTATGTCTATGACTTGTCTTTTGTCAATTATCTCCTATATATCCTCAAAAAAAAAATATCAAGTGAAGGCAAAAGAATGATTTTTTTCATCCAACATACAACTCTTTCTTAGAAACAATCTTAACCACTTAAAAAGAGGACTTTGTTATCATATCCACCAATTATTGATAAGTTTAAGTTAGGAACGACTCCCCTAAAAAAAAAGGTTAGGAACGACCCAAATTAAAGTAAGACCTAATTCAATTGATGTCTTTAAGTGAACAAGTCATGAATAGAACCAAGACTTTGAAGATATAGATTTCGATCTCATGGTTGGATTAATGTTATGATTTTTTTCCTTGATCCAATAGCTCTATAGTGGTGGCACCATGCACAACGCCGCAGGAAATCCTATCGCCATGTTCACATAAAATTAGTGAGTTACGTGTTGCATGGGGTGGACTAAGGCCTAAAGCAAAGGTTTGTCTTGCTAGGCCTTAATCTTCATGTCACAAAATTATTTATTTTTCATCTTATGTTGGATTCAAATTAAATTGATGTGTTTTTATGATATTTTGTAAGAAACCAAATGTTGTGGAAAACAATATGATGAGGGAAAGAAAGTGTGAACAAAGACTAATAATGAACTTCCTCTCATAAGAATAAAAACAAGACTAATAATGAACTTAATTAGACTTGATATATGAACGATCCATGATGCATTATTAATCTCTAACCTGTCAATTGTTTTTCCTCCTAATTTGACTTGCCAAAAAAAAGCTAAATTTGTAATTGTAGTTTAGGAGAATATACATTTGTCTATTAAATATTGACTTACATATACACTAGTTAAGGATTAGGTTTGCAAAAAGGATTTATCATGCATGGGAGATTGCGGGCAACAGTGTTTTGCAATTGAAGATAGATCACCCAAATTTTTATATTAATATCTAATGAGATAATTGTGGATAAGGTCATACATGGACATTCATTTTTTTTAATTTTCTGAATTTACATAATTTTATTTTGATGCAAACTTTAAACTTGTGTACAGTCCTTATTGTTTATAGTCTTTACGTTGCAATAACTTTCCCGTGGGGTCAACCAAAGTTCTTTTGAGGTAAGTAGAAACTATATTGATTGGCAAATTAATATGATTCCATTTTTATGTTTTGGTCACTAGCAATAGTGGTCCTAAATAAAAACATACCTAATGTGTGCAATTATTGTTGCGAAGTTAGCTATCTCAATTATGATTCTCCCATTGCATGAACCTAACTATCTTCATTTTTTATGGCTTATTTAATAATCATCTGAGCCTTCAAAATCAGGTTACTCTGTCCCTAACCCTAACCCTAACCAAATATGTTGGTCCAAAAGCCAATCCTGAGACACTATGAGGTCGAATGATAGCCTCTACATAGACAAACGCCAGTAATTGATTTTTATGTTAGTATTTTTTCATTTCAATGTAAACATGATGAGTTAAAACCATAGTGACCGTCACTAACTATGAGTCATATTCAACAAGAATATCAAGTTCCTTTGAAGATGAACGGCATAACTTGAAGTCTCAGGTACAAACAATAAGTAACATGTAACAAGTTCAAACATTGTCCATTTATCGGTACCTATGGTATGTTATGGGTCATACCGAAAAGATATACTATAAATTAAAAGGGACTAACAAACATCAAGTAAGATTGAAAAAAAATGAACCGTGTAAGAGGGTGTTCAAACTTTCAACAAAACATGCACGTTCCATGTTTCCTTATGTGCATAATATCATTAATATATTTATGGAAACTGGTCATGAGTGCTCTTATGAAATTGTTTAAGTAACTAAAAACGGTAACTTTTATATAGAAAGTGATCGCAATTATTGTTTTGACACCGTTTTGACTTGTATTTTTAAGACAAATTTTCTATGTATATTTCTTTAACAATACATTTAAGGCACCCGTTAGCATAATTCTATATTTATCTATACACACCAACTTTGACTTTTGACTTGCGTTTATTTTTGGATAAATCAATTCAAGGTTTTGAGCTCATTAACAATGACAAGCCAATTATGACCTTCCACGAGTCTTAATTATGAGAAGTTCATGTCTAATTGGTTTTGAAATTGAGTTCACATTATTAGATGCAGCATTGTAGCTGAAAGCTACATGAAATAGAAATAAAAAATTGAAATTAAAATTTTGAGAAATATCAAATAAACAATTTATATTTCCATCAATGATGTTAAGATATAGTCAGCTTGACATCATAGAAAATAATAGATATCAATAAAAGTTAACAAAGCAAATTCGAGAAACAGAGGCCACTGTCCTCCTAAACATTATGTCAATGCACACTTATTTTACATTTATTGTACACATGCATCTAATGATGTGTAAAATAATTATACACTGACATAGTATATTAATTAAACTTTTTTTAATAAATTATACTTTCATCTCGATCTGTCTAAACTTAGTTCTTCGTTCCGTCCCTTGTATGAGAAAGGTGCAAAATTTTGCACTGGGGTGGGGCTGTCTCATGACATGAATGACAAGGCCATGTTGATTAGTTTGCCAAATTGATAGCCAAGTGGAAGTTGCTAAACTTGTTTGCATGTTAGTGCAAAACTTATTGAGCAAGACAGAACATTCACGTATTTACTTGAATCACATGAAAAACATTTCTTGGTTACGAAAGAGAAACAAAAAATATACATATTTTAAGCAAATAAATAAACCAATAAATCATGCCATGAGTAGTTGTGTTATTACAACTTTCAACACAACGAAAAAATCTGGCAAAGTGAAGTCAAATCATCAATTTGCTGTTATCTTATAAAACAAAACTTTTATATCCACGCAATAACATTCTTTTTTCACTTTTTTATAGGAATCTTCATATCCAATCCAAAGTAATGCAAACTAATCCAATGTAATGCAAATTGCAACAATTAATAGATTAAAAAAAAAAAGGAAAACCGAATAAAGATAAAATTGGAAACAAATTAAAATTTGTGTCGGGTCTAAATCAACTTTACAAATTCGGATTGAAAAGTAAGAATTAAATTCACTTGTAAACATATATTGTCGGCTCATATCTCATCCAATGTGATATTTCTAAAAGGATTATAAATTTTTTATTGAACATAATAATTTTTTTCATTCAAAAAGAAACCTTAAAAAAATTGAATATACACTTACCAACAGAACAACACTATATTGATTCATTAACCTATATGTCCCTATGATGCTCGTTAGCACGTTTTCTTTCTAAGAATGGGATCTTATTGATTTTTTGTTCTTGTAATTAAAACCAATCTAAAGCATGTGTATACAAGAGATTCGTTAGTTGCTTACCAAAGATTGGATCGTCATTCTAACAAACGTTTAAAGAAGATAACATGAGCGCAAATGTTTTAATGAGGTCGCTTTGTGCTTATGCGTGCGGAGTAGTCTTTGTTAGAGAATAGTTCCATGTTTCTTTCTTTGTTTTGCCTTTTATTTCTCCTTGTTTAAAAAAAAACTAAAACCAATTCAATTCAAATCGAAAAAATTGGATTTTATTTTGGAATCAAACCAATTGAATCCAATCGTAAAATCGAAGGAACCATGTCAAAGTAATTTTTCACACGTTTTTTTGTCAAGTAGTCTAATGGCTAGAATTCACTTTTTTCAAGGTGAATAAGTGAAGTGTATGGGGTTCAAACTCCAGCTCATGCATATAATAATGTATATCTTTGCCAACTAAGTTATGCTCACGGGGACAAGTAATTTTTCACTCTAAACCGATTCAATCGAATAAGCAAGTAAAATTAATTATTTAATATTATATTGCAACACTTTTGGCAGGGAGGGACGTCTCAAAAACAAATGCATGCATGTGAAGTTTTCAATCAGTGGGCGACCTATAATAGCACACAGTTATCTTGAGAGTACACACTTGAATGTTGAGTTTCAAAGATCACCATGCGGATTAAACAATCGTCTAATAATAGTTTTTTTTTTTTTTTTGAGTCATACTACTAAATTAATTAATTTCCGAAATTATTTTTATGCATACTTTCCAATTTTAAATCCTTAGTCAATTTCCACAGGGTTAGCATATGATTAGTGTTAACTCTCATTTATAGCAATTTTAAATGCTTAACTACTGCTTAAACTATTACGGTTTTTACAAAAAGAAAAAAAAATGCTTAAACTTTGAGTTGTGTTATTTGAAACCATTTTAATGATAACTTTTTGGACAACCAAAGTTTACAAAGAAAAAGAGGTATTGACACAACGACTAAGACAATAGAGATAGAAAATAAAAACATAATATGAGTATGAAAGAAAAAGTTATCACAAAAGTTGTCAAAAAATGGTTATTCAATTATTATTTCTCTAAACTTTGTCTGCTTTTGCAAAAATAAAATGCTTAAATTCTTTTTTGTATTAACCTTTGATTAGCAGGGGAAGAGAATATTGGTAATTCTGAGATCAATCGAAATATAATTATTTGAATCTAACTCGAGTTCTTTCAAATATGATTCTTCTATCCGGAGCTTTGTGACAAATCACTTACTTAAAAAATTGCTTCTACTTCTCACTAAATTAAATATCTAATGAATTGATGCATGCAATAATGTAGTGTGAACATGAATGTATGAAACACAACAACTCTTCTAAAAAAATAATGAATTAGATATTTTGATTATCATTTTTTAAAACAAAGAGGGTATGAGTCCAAAATAAAAGACTTCAAAGCAAAAATCGGGGATACAAAATCCCATCAAAACTAGCAAAATGAAGAGAACTAATTTGAGCAGGAGAATACTCGTAAAATTGAAGTTGTTGTTGCAATCTAATGTTGCTAAAACATTTGCATAGGTATCAGTTTCACGATACTTATACAATGACTCGATGATTAGTCTCATTTAAAGTCTAAACAGATGCAAGAGATATTTTGAGATAATCGTTGAAAGTCAAATCTTGTAATTTTGTTGAATTAAAAAAACTAAAATATTTGCAAAAACAACCTAAAGTGACAAGACAATAAAATAAGTAAAAAGAAATACAATAAAAGACTATAATATACAAATACTATTACTGTTAGCTGTCCCAATCAGCTTTCCCTACTTATTTTAAGTTTAGGGTTGTTTAATTTATTATGGTGCTATCGTATTAAAGTATTTAATGCTAGAAAGGGCCATAGCAAAGGTCCCTCCGACCACCTTTGTCACATTTTCCACTGCCCATGTCCCTTAGAACATGGAGGAAATTATGGCATTATTACCCTTTTCTTAAACTCTCTCTCATCTCAAATACCATAATAAAAAGCCCCTCACTCAACATAAGACACTCCCCTTACTTAGTTCTTCAATCAACAAACCAATATTCCAAAGTGATGAGAAAACACAACATCATAAAAGTAAACAAATAAAACCACCTCAATCATTGTTGTGGAATCCATTATCCAAGTCCAACCAAAGCAAAAACCACCCATTGTTTACTATACTTTGCAAACCAAAGTCATAATTCACAAACCCTTTTTGTGTTTTAAGGAAAAAGACTCTCTTCCTTCTTAAAAATATTTCTTTTAATAAAAGAGCTATAAAAAGATCATGGAAATTGAATCAGCAAAGTGTGAATGTTGTGGTTTGAAAGAAGATTGCACTCAAGACTACATAACCGATGTGAAGTCCAAATTTGATGGAAAATGGTTATGTGGGTTGTGTTCCGAAGCAGTGAGAGATGAAGTAATGAGTGGAGGTAAAAAACAATGGGACATGGATGAAGCTGTGAAAGCTCACATGTCATTTTGCAGAAAATTCAAATCTAACCCTGCAGTTAGAGTAACAGAAGGTATGAGACAGATGCTAAGAAGAAGATCAAACGATTCATCATCATCATCATCATCTTCACCTTCATCAAAGAAGTATTCAAGGTCTAGCACTTCTCAAGTTGGAGATTCTTCCAGTTTTTCTTTGTATCGACAATGATGAGAAACCAAGAGGCAGAGTATACTCTGTTTGAGGCAGAGGATACTCTGTTTTGGTTAGAATAAAAAGTTAATTGTTTTTAGCCACTTTTGGCCAATCCTCTATCTTTTCTTTTTCTTTTTCTTGTTTCTTGTCATGTACAGGGATGTAATTTCAGGGTCTTTTATTTTTTCAGCTTTTCTCCTTTCTGTTTTTACCAACTGATTCCTAATTCCTTTGTCATCTTTTGTGTTAAAATACTGTTAACTTATTAACAACTATATAACTTGTTAATCTTTTGGTGTGTTTGGTTTAACTTTGACATGTGTTCTGTAACAAAATGTTCAGTGTCAACCTAACAAGAAGTTAGTTGCATAGTTGTTGTGAACTCAAAATTATTTAACTTTCAAACACACTACTAGATAGATTATAATGGCTTTAGAAAAAGAATAGAAGTAGAATAAAACAAAATAACCTAAAATTTCAATGTTTGCCTTACTTAACATATTCTATAAAGTTTTTTTTTTTTTTAACGGTTAACATATACTATAAAGATATGAGGTAAAATTATATACTTCAGAAATATCCTTAAAAATACTATAAAGATTTTTTCTTTGAAGGATTAACTAATACTATGAGGATATGAGGTAAAATGGTATATATCACTTTTTTTTTTTTAGGGAATGATATATTTCACATATATACTTCAGATATATCCTTAAAAAATAAAAGCATAAAATAAAATAAAAATTGATTTCATTTTACTTCATTCAAAATCCTTTCTTTTCTTTTTTGAACAAAAAAATTGTGGTATTTTTTTTCCTCGTAAGTTCCCTCCATTATTTGAGGCATGTCGGCCAAGGCCGCTCCAATACTTTTCAATAGTTGATAAGGTTTAAGACAAATTTTGAAAGAAGGTTGCTCTATATGCCTTTCAGATTGTCCAACCCTAATAAAAACGTCAATTAGAACCTATCTTCCAATAGATTTGTGCCGTCGAGGTAAGAAACATTCCGCTAAATTGAGGGGTCAACAAACAATATATGGCGATTTCCGTTTTAAAATGTGACACTTTTGTCTACCTACGAAACCTTTTTTTATTATAAAAATTAATGAAAAAACAATTTTTGTTTTCAAATTTAAATTCGCTAATTGTAAGATTCTAACATTGCTTTCTCTAGATTCAATCTTATTGGTTAAATTTATACTTTTCTATTTAGATATAAAATATTCAAGTAAAGTTGTGCATTGGTAGGATTCAAAATAATAGTAATTTAAAAAAAAAAAAATCAAATCATGCAATGCTAGTTTCATTTTATTCTGCTATAGTAGTATTAGATTAGAGATAATGTGCACCACTCATAAAGTTGTGAATTGGTGGGATTCAAATTCTTTTTGACCAATAAATCATTTCTCCATAACCTTCTCCTTTTCTCCATGTCGTTGTGGTTCGTCAATCATGTAATTTTAATTTTCATGTCATCGTCAATAAAAGTATTACTGTACATCGCCATAACTTATCTGGTGATGCCCGACAATGTTGGAGATGGGTTTGATTTTCCTTTGACTTTTGTTTCAATGAAAACAATGTGTCAAGCCAACATGGACTTGATGCATACATTTGCTTCAAATGCATTTCGCGTATGACTTCCCAAGCACTCTGCACTTGTTTGTTTACCCTTTCCACAATCAAAAAATCCAAATGTGTCTAATAAATGAATACTAGTTTCACTCAATTATTTATTAAGTATTATTAGATCAGCTTATTCCATTAAAAAAAACCTGCTTATAAAAAATAAAATAAAAAACATTAGAGAACCGTAAATCCAATTCAATTGGAGGCTATAAAGACCATAATATATAGAGGTCGGGATTGGAAGTTTGGAACTTAGATTTTTTATTTCTGCATATTTAAATGTGTCAATTCAAATATTAAATTACTTGTTCAAAATAAATCATTATATCAACTTAGTGTGTGTTTAAATGGGAGAAGAGAGTTTATTTTTCTCTTCTAAATTACGAACATTATAGAATAATTTAAACTATAAACTTGGTCCTCCATACATTTTGAAAATGTTAAGGCTATGTTTCTCAAATATTAGTAAATATGATTGATAAAATAACCTATAAGAGACAAATTTATAGAAGATGAGTGATAAGTTAGCTCATAGTTAACAGCGAGTGAAACTAACTGATTAAATTTGTAGTGTTTAATAAGTTAATTATTGAACTAACTTATGAATATGAAGGAGTTCAACCAAACGTTGGACAGAATCTTGCGTCTAGACCTATGTAATTTTGGACATTGTATATTATAAACTTTAGGTCTTGTATCAGTCTCAAACACTATAAGGAAGTCCCAAACACTTGATCAAGTTATTAAAAAAATCATTAGATCCGCTTAGGATATAATTATGCAACGTATGCTTAGTATATTTGTGATGCAGGGCTATATATGTCAAAACACTCTAAATACCTAAACATCACGTAAAAATAACAAGGCTATGTATGTCATTTCACCTACTAAATAACTGATTCCGCAAACAGATGCGACCGTTGGCTTTTGAAATTTTGAAATTTCGAACTTATTTTACTCAACAAACTTCTAAACATTGCAACAAAAACAAAAAAATCTCTGACGAATCAAGAATTCAACCATGAAATTCCACCTTCATCAATCAAAATCTAACAGCATTGAAGAAGAAGAAAACAACCATGAAAACAGCTCCTATTACCCTGGTTGCAAGAAAAACGCCAATTGCAAATGTGAATTTTGTATAGCTAGTATCAATGCAACCCTTGATCTCATACCTAACAGTGCCTTAACCAAATTCTCTTCTTCAAAACCCAACATTGTTAACAATAACATCACTCCAATTTCCATTGATTCTTCCATTTTCTCCACACCCGAAAACAGTTCTGACCGTGTGATAGCGCCGTCTACTCCTGTGATCAAATCAAGTGCTAAATCAAATCATGTTGTTCAGAGAATTGTAAGAAAGAAAAAGGGTGAAAAATGGTGTTTTTACTCTGGTTTAGATTTATTGAAGGTGATGATGGTTTTCGGGGTTCTTTTGTTTGCTGATGTTGTTTTATCCAGGGTTGTTTCTGTGGTTTTTCAACCTTCTTTGTCAGAGGATATAGTGAAAAGGGTTGGTGAGAAATGTCATAAAGTTCAAGATTTGAATGGAAAGTTGAAGTTTTTGCAGAAGGAATTTGGAGGGACTGTGAATGGAAAAGTTTCTAACTGTAGCTTTGCTGATATATCATGGAAAATCAACCAGGTATTGTATTGTTTGTAGAATTATCATAAAAAGTTTCTTGATTTGTTAAAGAACTAGTATGAATTTTGCATTTTTGATTTCTTGGGTTGTTAAAGAACTATGAATTTGAGAATAAAGATTATATTTTTATTGATTTTTCATTTGCTCAATAAAAAAGTATAGCTGAAACATCAACTAAAATTGTATATAGGATGGTCTACTATTGAATTCAAGGTGCGAATTGTACAAATCAGCAATTGAGGAGGTAACAATTTGGGGGTGGCCTCTACAAACAGCTGGAATGATCACTACTGGGATGTCTTTTCGTACACTAACTATCTTATCAGGAAGAGTTACTGAGGTAAATTTTCCAAAATGTTTTCCCTTTTTATTTGATTTGTCATTAATTGAAATCACAGACACCGGCACTAGACATGATACTATGCATTGAACCAATGATAGTTTGATAAAGTGGACTAATTGAATGTAATGTGTATGTGTCTTACATTAGTCGCACATCGAACACACCTTCGATCTGAAGTGTACGTGATAGATATGTTAATGTTGACTAATTTCATGTTGTTTTGTTTCTGTTTTAATAAAGTGGAATGGTGGACAAGTTAGCTATTTGATTCGGAAGGCCAATACTTCATGGATACAACCAAAATGGGGTGCCTCAGTAGTGCAATTAGACCCTAATACTTGGGTTCTTGAATATCAAAGGAGCTCAATTGTTGATGGTAAAGGATTGTTTTCTACAGCATTGGAGTTTTTCAAGTATAGGATTTCAAGGATTGTTAGCAAGATGAAGAAAGATTTCTGGCAGTTTGTGGCATTTGAAGATAATCATCAATACAATTGGTTCACAACAACAAACTATGGGTCTAAAACCCCAACTTGATGTCAATAGTAGGTATTGGAGTTTAATAATTCTCAATCAGTACAAAGTCCTCATTTCTTGTGAGGAACTCCAACTTTTTTACTTGTCAACAATAGATTTTGAACCTATTTTGTATCACTTTTGAGAATGCTTTTCTCTTTATTCACTGTTATAATCGAAGTAGTGCCTATAGCTCTTTTGCTTAAGACTCTTTTTTTGCTGATCTTTTGCTTAAGTCTTATTAGCTATTACTTATTTGCTCAAGGCTTATTAGCTATCAATTATGTCTCCTAGAGCAAAACCTGGCTGAACCAAAAATATGGACTAAATTTTAGTACTTAAAATATGGACTGAATTGTATTTAGCCCCTTAAATTGAACAACTTAAGTCAGTTTAGTCATTTTTCAAATTTACGGCCACAATTTTAAAGATTCTATGTTTATCTTGATGCATCAAGAGACTATTCAGGTTTACACTATGTCTTTTGTTGATTTCAATAGATGTTAATTGAAGAGATATTAATGTAGAAAGACTAAGCCTGTGTTTGTTTGTGCGGCACATATCCACTAGACGCACGTCTTGAAAGAAGCTACTATTATTAGCTTTTACCTTTTCACGGTGGAATGGGTTTGAAACGTGCATTTGGCCTCTAAGACGTCAAACCAAACACAGACTAAATTGATAGAGTTTCTTTAATTGAAGGAACTAATCTGTTATTTTACAAATTTAAAAGATAAAAATACTTGACTTTTACAATTTTGAGGACTAAAATGTCGATTTACTCAAAAAAATATGTGAACACTAAATCAGGCAACTTCTAAAGTATAAACTCTTGCAAGCCCGATGTTTGTTATAAGCTCCTGCCAGACCAAATGATCTTTGATACATAAAAGATTACTCTATGCACCAGGTGGATTGCTCAACCTCTGAAATAAACCGATTCAATATGCTCCTATCCAAAAACAGTGACTGGATCGTAACACCTGATAGGTTTTGCGCAATCGAGAGTTACGTTCTGATAAATTTGAGGGGCTTTTAAGCAAACTGAAGGGTCTGCAAAGCAATTCTCTTATTGGCAAGAAAATCTAATGTATCCCCATGAACAGGAGTAGGACGTACGTTTGTTTTGAACCACACAGGTCAGTGAGGTCACTGTATAAGGAACTAAAATTATCTTGGCAAGAAAAATCTAATGTAGCGTATTTTTTAGAAAATGCTGTTTTCGAATTTGGTGGAATACATGTGATATTGGTGACTAAACTGTGAAGACTTTTGTCACGTATTTAGTTAGATTCCATTTCGTACCAATAACTATTTATCCTGTCAAAAATATCATATACTTAAACAATCTGTATGAAACCGCACTATAAATAAGATTGGTTTATGGCACAAACAATATTAGCATGCATGTCAAGGAGCAAAATCATTGAACATACTTGACCGACATATCAAATTTTGTGGTAGCATATTCTCAAATGCGTCTCTTACTGTGAGATTATGTTCCATACTTGACATGGCTGATCAATCAGGTAGGGCACTGCTGAGTGTTGACAGATAGATACAATCCAAGTTCATTTGCATTTGCATATGTTTGATTGATTCCCATTTAGCTTGAACGCGAGCACATGCGGAAATGACATTCCACATTCTGGTACGGTCAGGAAAGCACTATTTTCTGAAGCTGCATTTCATCAAACCGATTAATCAGATATCATAGCACTAAAATATGTGAGACTCATTATCAATCATTAGACTACATATCATTAGAGCATATTAAAGACTTAAAATATTACCTCAAGGTTGTGTATATCCAGTAAGAATTGCAGTTGAAGAGCTACTCTACCTTGTAAAAAAGAGCATTCAGAAATTGACCAAAGGCATAAAGTACATGTGCTGTTGGGGAATCACTAATAATGCACTAGCTAGCTTTAGGTGCTGTTGTATTTGTATAGATAGGTTTGTGAGTAGGGTTTTCTAATGATTCTGTTACTTATCTAAACATCTGGTAGGGTAAACCAAGCTGGTGAATAGACAGAGTTTCTTGTTCTTTTCTATAGAAAATTAAGATCAATGAAAAGCAAGATTAAGATTTCAATTTGCTGGTTGATAATGAAGAGTTGTTAGAAGTGAAATCTTGCTTAGTATTGAACCACACAAATGAAACTAAGGTGATTGCTATATTTATTCTAAGTTCTAGCAACAAAATACCTCCACTTGTACAATGAAAGAAGAAATCACTGTATGAGTTGAAAATGTTACAGTTATTGACATAATTTATAAACAATGACTGATATATTATAGGCAGCGTACTAGGTAAATCATGAATATAATACAAGAATTGCTGGACAGGACAAAAATGTAGCTTCCATCAAGTTGAAGACAATACAAAGAGCAGAAGCAAAAGGGACACCAGGGTCCAGGGCCTAAGCTAAAATTTTCAAAATTGTTTTTAACCCTCTGGTTCTGGGGAAAAAAGTCACTATAATATAGAGTTTTATAAAGTAAAGTTTGGTAAGAATTGCGTATAATATTTTCTTTGCCTTGTCACTACAGAGCTAGGAACCACCACCGATTTGTTTAATAAGCTTTTATATTACCACATAAATTATACCAACAAAACAAAAGGATTAGGTGGATGGTGATGTCAAGCAAACGACAATACATGCATGCAGCATACCAGAATTCAGAAATTGCTGATGAAGCATAGCACACGTTTTATTTCACGTGATTGGACCAACGTGATTTAGTAGCTTAGACAGTGTTTTGGTTAACATATGAAAGCTGATTTTACACATACAATACTTAGGCTTTTTTTAATCATGTTATCTTACCCAACAAAGCATGGCCCTGTGGCCCGTTTCAGCGAGATATTGTGGTGTTAGCCAAATTATGTACATACGCGTTTAATTCATGCACGTAAAGAATACTTTGACGTCACAAGCTCCACTTAAAACGATAACAAAACAACAACAAAAAACTCCACTTAATAGAGATGTTGATAATGATAACGATGTTACTTTATTTTTTAACTCATTAAGATGTTACTTGTAGCACCCCAGGAATATATACGAGTACATGTCATTTCCCATCGCCATACTCCATTCCATCAAATTATAGCTTTCACATAAAGTATTAGATTGGCACGCTCTTCCTAAGGTTAGAAATATTTGTGAACTATGAACTATATGTTCCCTAAAAAAATAAACTATGAACTATATGTCTCACTTGTACATGTACATGTTAGCTACGGCCCAATTTTTGTATCTAAACTTACATTCTTTCTCATACATTTGCCCATCAATTAAATGAGTATAATAGTGATTAATCTTTTGGATTTGTTATATTAGTCATATTAACCTCTAATTTGTCTAATATAACATTAAGCACAGATAAAATCCTATGAAGTCCACATACTCTAAAATGAAATCCTACTCGTATCGGATACGTATCCACGAAGTATCAGAATTAAATATTTTAACTTTTAAAATATATTTTATCTGATACTTATTGGATACTCCATAGATACACAATGATACTTATAAGATATTTCACATATACGTATCCTAGAAAATATGAAGGGGAAAAAAGTGAGACAATGTTGTAGAAATTCAGTAGAAATGTATATGATTCAATTTTAGATATGCATCCGTATAATTGTTTATCGATGAACCACTTAAAATTATAATTCTTGGATGAAGGTAATGAGAGAGAAGTGATTCAATTAATCAACATTGAATAAAATTTGTGTTGAATGCTTCTCTTGATATCCCAACGAATGAAAATATAATATGGTTTATAAGAAAACTTTACATACATATAATGATGAAGGGTAATCAATGTTTATTTTCTTCAAGTATTTTACATATATAAGTTTTAGTATAAAAATTTTGTTGACGTATCTTAACCGTATCATATCATAAACTTAAAAAATTTCACGTATCCGCATACCCGTATCACATTGTACCTGCATTCGTACTCGTATTTGGGCTTCGTAGAAACAGAGTGACAAAAAATAAAGTTTAGTGGATAATATTGTCATTGTAGATCAGTTTTACATTTTTTTTTAAAATAATGGATTAATTTATTAACATACACCCGTGCACACGCAAATTAGTTACTACCACCTTTAGTCGACATGAAGTTCAATCCTTACAAAATCATAGAACAAGAGAAGGGAAAATGGTATGTGTGGGTGCTTTAGCTATTCGGATTTAATTTTGTATGAACAATGTCTTGTTTGAGTTAATTCTATGTTTGTTTTATGCATGTTTAAATTTATTAAGGATTTTTACTCTAGATTGCTTATAATGCAATTATTTCATTTCCATGTTTAGAAAGGGGAATGATCGGAGGGGGATTTTATTGATTTGACACTCGGTTCTTTGGCTCATTGCATTAATATTGAATGAAAATCTATTATTTTTCCACATCACTCCACTTTTATAAGTGTATTTTGAAATTGATGGTATGATATGGAAATATTGAAGGTATGTTATAAAATATCAATGTAAAACCGAAAAAAGATAAATCCAATTGCGGTTTATTAAAGCTGTCTACGACCACTTTTGCATCTAACTCAAATATAACATTGTAAAGTTCCAATTCACCCATCCATTTAATTGCTTGTAGCAAACTATACGACTCACCTTCTTTAAAATGTATCAGTGATGAGTAAGTGATAGTCTTAATGTTAACGAATCGACATTCATGATCCCTAATACACGTAACAATATCACCCCGCATCAACCTTCTTGTCTTCGGCTCCTTTGTTCAAAATAATTCACGTAACAAATCTATTAATAGATTTTTTTAATGCAAAATAGATAAACGGTAATGTTTAGCATGGGAAATTGTGATCTTTCCCCATTTTAGGTCAATTTAATATGAGTCTTTGATTTAATATTAATCAATATCAATGGATAAGATTGTTTTAAAACTTTACCTGAAACTTGGATGAGTTTTAATAATAAAATATTGATATAATTTTTTCTTAAATTGTACCAAGTCACCTAACTTTTATGTATCTATATATTTGGAACGAATAAAAAACTGTTTATAATTTATATTTCTAAAAAAAAAAAAAAAAAAACTATGTTATTTGTTTTCCAATACCAGATTTTAATATTATTTTTTACTTTGACAAACAAAAAAAAAAAACTCTGATTTTTTTTATCATATATACATATTTCCGGTTGACGGACACTCCGTACTCATCTATATGTTTTTTTATCGTGCTAAGTGCTAACACGTGTATAAATAATTTTTTAAAAATTTAGATTTCGACTAAAATCATACGTACAACTGTTTGTGACTTATTGCGACAAATCATGATTATATATTTACGTTGTTCATAAGTTTTAGTTCAACTGATAAGTTTTTTAAAATTGTTAAATCGAACGTTGTAAAGGGTCCGAACCCCGACTCTTTTATCGTCATTTCTTTTATCTATAAAAAATAAATACATTTACGTTAAAAAAAATTGTAGTCCAACTTTGATTAGTGACATTAATTTTATTTTTTTTACAAGAGCATTAAAATTTTATTGTAATGGCATTAAGGAAAATCATCCATAAAGGGATAAGGAAAACAATATGGTCATGTTTTTGACCCAGAGCATGAATTGGAATATAGCAAAACAGGTACCACAAGTAAATAATAAATAAGACAAAATTGATCTAAGATGGGGAAATTTTTACATTGCCCCATGCTAAAACCCACCTAGATAAAACT
>Ga0315915_1002660_pt1 | contig 22598 bp, 15 predicted proteins | sample MpolbnodulesMG_FD_207738 | JGI IMG/M metagenome (GOLD analysis project Ga0315915, IMG submission 207738) | Medicago polymorpha root nodule microbial communities from Los Angeles, California, United States - branched nodules | ecosystem: Host-associated > Plants > Roots > Nodule | place: USA... | reverse complement strand
CCCTTCTTGTGGTTTTTCTCACCTTCAACGAGAACCAATGGTTTCATGACAACATATGTAATAATATAGATGTTGGGATTGACGTCGGAAAAAGAGGGTCGAGGGGGTCAGGAAAAGGCGCAAATGTTGTCATTGTTGACAATATACACAAGCTGTGTTGGAAGGGTGAAAATAGAGAGGATATGTTATAAAGTCGCACATATTGCAAAATTAATGTTCAGTCCAACAAAATGAATGGGCAGTTACCGATCTTATCCGCTCACTCAGATGCCACTAAATTATACTAAAATACTTTATCTATCACCCATAGCCCACACCAGATGGTGGAAGGGGAGACCGATGAATCTCACATAACCACCTCTGACGTTATTCGGAAATTCTATGTCAATTGAAACAACAATCGTGTTTCAACTATCCCTTTTGTTCTTGGGCCAATCTTTTCAAGATGATAAAGTGTTGTTACAAGCATTTTTTATTTTTGTATTTTTGTATTTTAATTTTTTATTCAATTATTAAATCAATAATAAATTTGTTTTTGTATAGTTTGTGTTGAATTTCAAGTTTAATTATTGTTATGGTCTCCATATCCTAACCATTGAATACAGACATTCAAACCTAAAGTAACATAACCAATTACTTCACTTCCAAAGGAGTAATTAAATTTAACATATAAAATAAAATATATGACTGTAACATGAACATGTAGGGAACATCCTGCATTCTGATAGGCTACATTATAAGGATGCGGGGTTTAGTATGGGAAATGGAAGTTCTTCCCATGATGGGAAAGTTCAACCACAACAATGGATTTAATAGTTTTTTAATTTGGATGGCTAAGATCTTTTACCTGGTAATGACTTTAACTTATTGATGGGTATTGTGAAACAAAAAAGTGGACCCCACCAAATGATTAAATAACAATTTTACATTTATTTGATTTATTGGTTTTTGTTTGTAACAAATCAATGGGCCATTGCAATTTGTATTGGGTTTCTTTGTTCTAAACCATATGAAAATTGTTGTCCTGGCTTTGAAACCTTCCTAATAACATATGGAAATTTCAAAAAAGCCCCCAGCGGTAGTTAACTACCGTCGTGAGATCCGGTAGCAGTTAACTGCCGCTGAGACCAGCGGTAGTTAACTACCGCTACAGCCAACGGTTGTTAACTGCTGCTGCGTTCTTGGTTCAATTTCCAGCAGCTTTCTCCTTTCATTTTTCCCCACATTTGAACATGTTTTATACATACTATTTTAAACAATTTTTTTTTTTCACTTTTTTCATCCGATTTCAAATTCATCAATATAAAAGGTACGAAGTAATTAACATGATAAAATTAAAACGCAAGAAATAATATAAAAGGTAAGTACGTAAATGTCATAGAAATATCACAAGGTACGAAACATGTTATAATAATACATCACCATCATCATAGTCAAAATGTAAAAAAAAAATAGCCTAATGATAATCAACCCTGCTGCCTACGATGCATATGCCCCTGCGCTGCCTGACAATTTGATATGTAAGGGCAGGGCGACCAGTACTGCCAATCCAGATCATCTCCTACACCAGCTCCTCTTTAGTCATCTCGGCCTGCATGGCTACAGGATTATCAGCCATCTGGAAGTCATCCCTGATGATCGTCAGTGTGTTAGGCATCTCTCTGGCATGCTCCTCCTTTATAACCTGCTCCACGTTTGCCGACCTGGGAGGAGATCCTTCATCATGATGCCATGCTCTCTCACACCTCTGTCTCCGATCAGGGTAGAACCACACAACGGGGTCTATCAACAAAGTAGCCAGCATCTCAGCGACATCTGACGGATGTCTGGGAATGTCCTGTACAAAGCCAAACTACCTCTTAACCCGCTCAGATAAATGACAGTACATCCTCTCATTCCCGCACATAAGCCATCCCGAGTAAGTGACAATAAGCTGAAAAGGGCACATCTCTCTGTGATCATCATATGTAGACCACCTCACATCATCCACCTCTAAGTGGTGCACAACTGTATACCCTCTGGTAGTAAGTCATCTCCCCGCACATGGTCTCTCCGGCTTCCAGCTCTTGTTTTTCTTCCTTGGGTACGAACCTGACAAATGCTCCAAAATCCATCCTTGCAACAAAAAAATAATACACAAAAATAAATATTCGAGTTAAATATTAAATAATTTATAAATAAATGTAGTCGAACTTAGGAAAAAAGTAATCTAACATGATGATAAAAATTATAAAATAAATTCATAAATAAATGACGATAAATATTAAATTTATACCATAAGAAGGGTCACACAAGCAGCCATCGTCTTGTTATTCAGACGAACAGAATCATCAAGATAATCATATAGGTAAGCTAAGGTCATTCCTCCCTATGGCCACTTCCCAATCGCATTCAAGTCTGCCATACAATCAAGATATACAAAGTTGATGTGTCTGTTCGTTTTGTTAGTGAACAACGCACTACCGACGAGATATAAAAGAAAACTCCTCACACACCAACTCCTCCTCCTATCTCTCTCCAACATCTCCTCCCTCGTTTGTGGGTCATGCATCTGTCTAGCCTCTATCAGGTGCTCCTTATAAAGCCGCTTCAGTGTGGGATAACTAATATGAGCACCATACTCACTCTTTGCCTCAACACGAGCAACAACATCTGGCATGCCCAACAACCTGGTCATATGTGTAATCCCACGTACCCGATCGACAACTACGTCATGGTCCAGTATGCGGCCCTGAATAGGACGGTGGAGGAGGTTATACACATCATCCAAAGTGATCGTCATCTCCCCCACAAGCAGATGAAAACTATTGGTCTCTGTGTGCCACCTCTCGCACAGAGCACATACCTTGCATGGGCCATAGTCAAATACCCGGTGTATATCAAATCATGTAAGCCAGACACCTCCACAGGATCCCAAAACCAACTCAAACCTTTCTCCGGCTTAGAAAGCTCTCTCACCTTTCTCCTTGCATTTATACACTTATACTCCTCATCATACCACATAGGAAAATCAAATGAATTAAAACATTGTCACTACAAATTTTAAAGAATTTAAACATTTACACAATTTTTTTTTTTAAGAATTTAAACACTTACATTATGATGGTTCACCCAAAGAGGGATCGCCATGTGCCTCGTGTAGTCTCAGGACCTCCAAGAAAGGGAGGCCCTACAACAGGGCAAGGCGATATCAACGGAGCACGACGACGTCGCCAAGGCTTGGGCTCAAGCTCAGGCACAATATCATTTGCCTCAAGATCATCTCCCTCAGTATCCTCGTCCTCTGCCACCTCCTCATCCTCATCATCTGCCTCCTCCTCCGGCTGATAAAACATAGCCTCCTCCTCAATCCGATCATATCCCTTAAATCCCCCGCATACCAAGCATACTCACACGCTTGTGTCAGATCAACCACCTAGGAGTAATCCATATGTGGCTGTGAACCCGGCATCTCTTCATCTATCCTCAAGTCCCTACGTCTCCGAGGCTTTGGAACATACGATTTTTCAACCTCTAGCTCCTTTCGATGGCTATTTGTCATAGTAGGTTTACCTTTGCGCACCCTACCCTCTGTAATACGCCGCTCCCGTGCATCCTCCTCCCCAACCATATATGTACAAAAACAAATTAAAAATAACATAAATACGTGGACAATGTATTTAAGCATTTCCTAAAAACTATATACTTTTACGGTAACACAACCTAAGACATTGAACATATCATAAAAATCCAAGCAAGTAACATGTAACATATCACAAATTAAACTTAGGCATTCATAAAAATCCAAGCTTAGAATCATTCAACTTAGACATTTATGTAACATACCACATCATGTCATTCTTCAAACTTGGCAAAAAATGTAAAAATCCAAGCTTATAATCATTATAACATATATACATTATAAAATTTAATATATTTGAAAAAAAAATCACAAAAAAAGCAAGGTTATCTCACTTAGGCATTTCATGAAACACCTTAAGTGCATTCTAAATTAGTAGCACAATTAGTGTTATTTGAACATCTAAACAACCACATTGTACCTAAGCCTACTCTAAACAACAATTCCAGCAAGAACCATACATTATAGCATCAAATTCTATCATAATTTGCAATTTTTAAACTTAACCTAAACACTAACATTTTGCTAAAATTATGAAAATAACACTTTAAACAACCTACGTTGCATGTAAATAGGAAGAAAGGTACTTACTTGTGATTCACTTGAAGCAAATTGGATGATGTTTCGTGCAAATGAAGGTTTGGGTGAATTTGGTATGTTTTTGAATAAGTTTGCATGTGTTTATGTAAATGGAGTTTCTGCGTTCTTAAGATACATATCTCAGCGGTAGTTAACTGCTGCCGATTTTCTAAACGGCAGTTAACTACCGCGGGGGGCTTTTTTGAAATTTCCATGTGTTATTAGGAATGTTTCAAAGTCTGAACAACAATTTTCAAACCATATTTTGGATGACCTGTTCATTGTGTTCCTTGTTTTATATTTTGATAATAATGTTGTCATATTAATTTCAATAACACAAACAATTAATCGATTTTCAAAATGTTATTAAAAAGAAAAATAATGTTTGACATAAAATTACCTGATGTGGACTATTTTCTGAGACATAAAATAATTTTATTGACTATTAATCTGTGAAAGTTTGTTTTTGTGGAGTGTTAATTTTATTCCCAAACCCATATCCTAACTATTGAATATGGACATTATAACCTAAAGAAACATAACCAATTACTTCACTTCCAAAGGAGTAATTAAATTTAACATATAAAATAAAATATATATGACTGAAACATGAACATCTAGGCAACACCCTGCAATCTGATAGGCTATGTTATAAGCAACCTCAACCTATACCCCCTAAAAATAACTTGAAACCTATTTCCATTTTGAAAAACTTGAATTTTAAATTATCTCAAAGTAAAAAAATATATATTTTTATTTATTATGATAAATGCTACTTTAGGTAATCCATATGGTTTGCATAGCGTAGGCGTAGCTATTGAAAACATTTGGGACTAAACTTGCGGCACAATATTACGGGCCTAGACAGGTTCGGGTCAAAACAATAAAATAGGGTACGAGTTCATAAAACGACATCGTTTACATTCTCATAACCCACTCTCTCTAGGGTTCGATAATTAAATCGTGAGTTGTGAAGAAAACGAGTGTATTTTCTTCTTCATCTTTATTCAGAATCGTTTCCTTTGCGATTAACAAGAATCGATCTAATGGCACCTCCACCAGGACCTTATTCCGGTACCAGCACCTTAGCTTTGGTAAAACCCTAATTTAGCTTCTTTGTTTTCTATCATTTGAATTTGTTAGAATATTTATTTTATTTTTGATTTTTTTGGTTTTGTGTATTGGTAGGTCGCTAGAGCTTCTGCTTTCTCCTTCGGCATTGTTTATGGATCCATTAAGCTCAAATATCTTAAGGTATCGTAACGAATCCCTTATTTTAATGATCTGATTTCAATTGATCTATCAAGAAAACCCCTTTTGAATTTAGATGTAAAAAGAATTAAAAACCAGTTTTTTGATTAATCACAGTTAATTAGTTTTGTTGTGTAATGGTTTTGTTCAATTATGCAACCTTTTCGCTCTAATTTGATTATTGTCTTTGCAAGTTGCTGCTTCTGTGGTTTCTATAGTTAATCTAGGATAGAATTTAAGGGATATTGATTTTTTTACTGAACAGTGCTGATTTGTTATTGTTGGTGGTGTTATTAATCTAAACTTCGGCTATTGTAACTTTATGAATCCATTTTCAAGCTAGATCCACAGTCTTAGGTTGAATTAAGTTCCTTTGCCTATTGATGCTATGTGATATATGGATATTAGGGCGTTCTAATCAAATTGGAGTCCATGTTCTAATGTTAGAAATGTGCCCTGATGACAAAAAACACAACTTTTAAGAATAGTAATTGTCTGTTTAAATTGTAATTAACATAAAAAATAATCATCCTTGTAACTAACATAAAAATTAGCCAGGGAAGTAAATTTGCAAGTGCCACCCACTAACTATTTTTCACTTCACTTGCAAAATTGTTTGTGACTTATGGTCCGTTTGGATTGGCTTATATTTGAGCTTATGAAATATATCTTATGCAAATAAATAAGCATTTATGTTACTTTTTAAGTTTTCATTAACGATAATTGTATCTTCATAAACTTCTTTTTCATAAGCTACATTGACAAACTTATGAATAATATATGAAAGCTTATTTATTTGCATTAGTTGTTTTACATAATTTCAAAATAAGCCTAATCCAAATGGGCCCTTATTTTGATTGGGTGATGGGTAAACTTCCCACAATTCATTAAAGGTAATATGGATAAAAAACCTTTAAAAAGTGGTACTAGTCAATTTATAAGAATTTAAAATCAATTTGATCAATTTTCACAAGAAGACTAAAAATAACCATTTACTCGTTGATCAATTTTCACAAGAAGATATCCAATAGGAACTAGCATAAGGTTAATAATGGTTGTGCCAAAGAGGAAGATTTTGTAGGGTTTGTTTGGGAAGGAGGCCTATGAGCATAGGTCTCCAAACCACCGACACAGCAAGAAATTAAGGACGGGTCATGTGGATGTTTGATCAGCGAGTCATTATATAGTGTAGTAATTCTGACTCTTTTCATTGCCATCAATGTTTTCAGCTTTTTGTCCTCATATCTTTGTTTATAAGCAATAATCCGGCTGTGTAACTGCCGTCTAACTTTTTTTCAACATGTAGTAACGATATAGTAGCAGTATAATGGGCTTATTATTATGAAACTCCAATAGATCTGAGGCCTTGTGATGTAGCACTGGCTGCACATGCACAGGGCCGGGCATGATGTTACCATATGATTCTTCAATAAAAATTTTAAATTACAATTTTGGTACTAAATGATCTATATTATATATAAATATAAAAGCTTACAACAAAATATGAATTATAATAGCTACTTTGTTCATAATCTCTCACTCAAGGTGTACGGCGATTTGTTTAATTTAATAACAAGTCAAACAATTTAGCAACAAACTTACCGGTGTTGTGTGTGGACTAATTTGAACTTGAGTGGTAAGTTAGTCTTAGGTATGTAACAATGTGAACGCAAATAATTACTAGTACCTGAATAAATAAGTAGTCAGTATAAGACAACTATTTGAGTACCTGCTCAATCCCATGCAAGTAAACTCAGTATTTTTGTTCTGTTGTGATGACCATCTATAAAAATAGTGATAGCATCATAAAGTCAATATTTTTTTTTCCTTCCCAAAAGAACATGTTTTGGTTGTTTTGTTTTCTACCTTTTTAATGTTTTGTATTGTAAAATATGAGACAAACAACACAAACAATTAAGGTGTAAAATTGCTTCTTGGTCAAAATTAAGGTCTGAAACTCTGCATAGATATCCCTGCTGTACTTGAATGATGAGTTTGTTCATGTTTGTTTTTTTTAATATTATTATTTATCATTATCCAAGTGAGGAATTCATGACTTTACATAAGCTAGTCTGACAACCTTGCCGAGTGTTAGTAGTCCCCCGATTTAGGGTAAAATATTTATATTCTGTGTTGTACACAAATCTGAAAGGTTCAGATCAGATATAGTTTTTATGTAGGGTAAAATATTTATATTCTGTGTTGTACACAAATCTGAAAGGTTCAGATCAGATATAGTTTTTATGTATCTCCATATGTTACGTTTTTAACGGTCTGGTTTAGTGCATCCTTGTCTCTAATGCTGAACACCTTCCATATTTCCATTTGTTTTTTTTCTTCTATATTTGTAAGAGATTAGGATGCTTGCTTCAACATCTTTTATGATTATTGTGAACTCTGGAACTTCTGTTTGCTTTTGACCTTGCATTCACTGTGTTTGATTCCTGTTATAACATTTGTTCTACTTTCAGTCAAAAGCCAAGTCTCACCAGAAAGCTGAAGCCAAGGCTCACTGAAACCAGTGACATGGATGGAGCAGAATACTCAAATAATTCATGACGTGGAACTGTACCATGTGTTCTCCCATTTTTTTTCTTCTTCTGATTTAAGATTTGGTTAATCATAAGCATTGAGTTTAGTGCATTGTGAAAATGTTCAAATTATGATAATTTTGCCTTGTTTTGATAGTTATCTTGTCTCATTTTAAGTTTCCAGTTGATATTGCACGGGCCTGCTATATACTGTTTTGTCATTTGCTTCTATTTTCTGTTCTTTTTTATCGAGTTAGTCGAGCACCGTTTTATTGTGCTATGTAGAAACTCAGCAATATCCTTAGATTAACACAACATGGAAGTATATACTCTCAAAAGGATGGGGACTAGGGAATAATGTGGCCACCCCTGCTAAGATATAGAAAGCAAATAGAAGGATGGGGACTAGGTAGATTTAATAGGACCAACAACATTAGTGACGGTTCTTGTTACCGTCAAAGGTTGTTTCAGTTGAGGAATAGTAATAGAAGGTAGGTTCATATTCAACATGAATTTGGGCGATTTAAAGCACTTGGTAGGAGAACCTGTTAATAAGGTTATAGCAGTGTTGTTGTAGCCCATGGAACAAAGGAAGTTAATGTAATCTTTGTTTTGTAAGCCGTATATGAGACCAGGATATGTTACTTTGTTAGGATTAACATGTCTACCGCCATAGTCAAATGGATCTGCTTGTTGAGATTAATTAGAATACTCTGACAGTGTAAAGAAACTTTACACTGTCAACCAATTAAAATTACTCTTTAAGACACATAAGCTTGAGCGTTAAACAAGAAAAAATCAAATAAAATCTAGACTAATAAATGCCACATCCCATTTTTCTTATTAGCCTAAAACCCCTATACCCTGGTAAACAAAATCAACGGTAAACAAACCTTGTGTTTAGATGGTATAGTTTTATGGTGAAAGTCTAAGAACAAAACCGCCATGGATAAAGCTTGAAGCAATAGAAACAAAGAAAGTAATTATGATTGATTAACTGAAAACGGTTACAAGGGTAGCTTATATAGAAGCTTAGAGTGAACACCTCATCACAATCTATTTCTAACAAACTACATGAAAAACAAATGAAATGTAAATGAACTTCAAATTACAAATTGCTAAAACCTAGCTTGCACGCTAAGTCACTTCCATATTATCCTTATCATGTGCTTGCGTATTTATCTCATTAGTATTTGTCTCTAATACTCCCCCACAAGCTGGAGGATGATATATATCAATCAATCCTAGCTTGTTAACACTCATAAAACTGGCGTGGCCCTGAAGCTTTTGTAAAAACATCAGTAGTTTGATTGTGTGAGGAAATAGGTAACAATCTCATAACTCCAGCTTGTAACTTCTCACGAACCAAGTGACAATCTATATCAAGGTGCTTTGTGCGCTCATGAAACACATGATTAGTCGAAATGTGCAAAGCACTCTGGTTATCACAATAAAGCACTGGTAAGCGTGAAGGTGATTGTTGCAAATCATGAAGGAGAAAACACATCCATTGTAATTTACGAGTTGCTGATGCTAGAGCTCTATATTCAGCTTCTACAGAGGAACAAGAGATAATGTTTTGTTTCTTTGATTTCCATGACACTAGAGATTTCCCAATGAAGAAACAATACCCAGAAATAGATTTTCTAGTGTATATGCACCCTCCCCAATCAACATCACTGAAGCCAAATAATTGTAAATCAGATGATTGGGGAAAAAATAAGCCACGACCAGGTGATCTCTTAAGGTATCTGAGTACTCTAAAGTAGCTTGATAATGAGTGACTGTAGGAGAAGCCATAAATTGACTAAGTTGCTGTGTAGCATAAGCAATGTCTGGTCTAGTAGTAGTAAGATATAACAATCTACCTACCAGTCTTCTGTAAGCAGCAACATCATGATAAACTGAACCTCCATCTTGATGTAAACGTGAAGAAGGATCTAGAGGTGTACTAGCACGTTTGCAACTTGTAAGCTTAGCATCCTCTAAATGTTCTAGACAATATTTCCTCTGACACATTGAAATACCTTTAGAAGAACGTGCCACTTCAATTCCAAGGAAGAATTTAAGTTGGCCAAGATTCTTAATTCTAAAGGTTTGATGTAAAGCTAATTTTAATTCATCAAATACAGTGAGAGATGTACCAACAAGGATAATGTTATCAACATACACAAGAAGTGCAGTGAAAGAGGAAACAGTGGATTTGATGAATAAAGTGTGATCGAAGGTAGCTTGTACAAAACCTTGTGCATAGAGAAATTGAGTGAGCTTCTCAAACCACTGTCTACTAGCTTGCTTAAGGCCATATAAAGATTTAAGAAGCTTGCAAACCTGTCCCGGTTTAGGGGAAGAAACTCTTTGAGGTACTTTCATATACACCACTTCATGCAAATCACCATGAAGGAAAGCATTATTTACATCTAGTTGATGGAGATGCCAACCATGTATAGATGCAAGAGCCAAGAGTACTCTAATAGTAGACATCTTTGCAACTAGAGAAAAAGTTTCAAAGTAGTCTAAGCCTTCAGTTTGAGTATAGCCTTGTGCCACAAGCCTTGCCTTGTATCTTTCAACACTGCCATCAACATGTCTCTTAATCTTGTAAACCCATTTATTACCAATAGCAGTAGCATCAGATGGTAACTCCACAAATTCCTAAGTATTGTTAGCATTGAGTGCTTCAATCTCAGTCTGCATAGCAGCTAGCCATCTAGAATCCTTACTAGCATGATGTAAAATGGAAGGTTCTATGTCATGTGAAATGGAGAAGGCATAAGCTTGATGATGTGGAGCAAGCTGAGAGTAAGACACATAGTTTTTCATAGGATAAGTAGGAGAGTGACAAACATAGTCTTGCAAGTGTGACGGGGCTTTACTAATTCTTTGTGATTTTCTAATAGGTATAGGCTGAACATCTTCACCATCATTACATGAATGGTCAATGTCATCAGTGACAACATCATTTTCATAGATATCCTCAGAAGGAGTATCTTGAATATGAACTTTTGTATCATCAGGTAACTTAGCAGACAAATCATGTCTGCTATCTATGTAGATGAGTATTTGTAACAATATTTATAGATAAAGAATGAAATGAGAATTATAAATCAAAGAACTTTACATTCCTGGACACAAAAACTTTAGAAGTATGAACATCAACCAAAATATAACCTTTCATGTCTGATTTATATCCTAGGAAAGCACACTTCTTTGCTCTAGGGTCAAACTTATGTTTGTTAATTGGTAATGTAGAAGCATAACTCAAGCAGCCAAACACTTTGAGTTGACTCAAATCAGGAACTTGACCATATAAAACTTCATGAGATGACCTATTTTGCAGAATTTTGGTTGGTATTCTATTCAAAAGAAAAACAACATGCAACACAGCATAAGACCAAAACTTCTTTGGTAATTTTGACTGAAACATTAAGGCTCTACTAATGTTCAGTATGTGTTGATGTCTTCTTTCTATCCTTCCATTTTGTTGTGGTGTATACACACAACTTCTTTGATGCAAGATACCTCTTTCAGCATATAATTCTTGCATAAGAAATTCAGGTCCATTATCACTTCTAATGGATTTTACTTTCTTCTCAAGCTGATTTTTTACCATATAGACAAAGCTTTTGATCTTTTCTGAAGCTTCTGATTTAGATTTCATCATAACAACCCAAACATGTCTACTATAATCATCCAAAATGGTTAAAAAATATCTAAAACCATGAACAGAGTTAGTAGAAAAGGCCCCCCAAATTTCAGCATGCACAAGATCAAACATAGCATGTGCATTATTCTGACTAATAGAAAAGGGTAATTTCTTCTGTCTGGACATTTGACATATATCACAAGCAACATGTCCACTAACTGAGATGTAGCTATACAACTTATTCATACATTGCATTCTATCATGAGATAGATACCCAAGTCTAAGATGCCATAAAATTCCAGGAGGCACTATACTAGCAAACTTATTATTAGAAACAAAAAAACTTGAAATTTTAGCTGGTTTCTTTGTTTTCTTCTCAGCCTTCAAGTAATACAGTCCATCTACCTCTTCAACCAAAGCAATCTACCTCATATCTTTCTTTTCCTGTATAATACACTGATTAGCCTCAAAATTCACAATGCAATCTTGTTCTTTGCACAGTTTTGAGACAGATATGAGATTAACAACAAATTCTGGCAAATATAATACATTATGAATGTGTAAAGAATCAGATAACTTCACATTTCCTTTGTGACAGGCTTCCACAATATTCTTATTTGGTAAAGTAACACTAATTGGTTGAATTTCACTATAGGTAGTAAACCAGCTCAAATCATGACAAGTATGGTGCGTAGCACCAGTATCAATTATCCAACCATTTTCATCTACATTGATACTAACATTGTTGATAAAGAGATTACCTCCAATGTTAGCACCTGAGCTATTTGTCTTCACCATGTTTGCGGAACCTTTAGCTTCAACATTGCTTCTTTCCAATAGTGCTATCAAATTCTGATACTGATCTTTAGTTAGCATCATTCCATTTTCATCACTTTTCCCAATAGAAGTGCTTCCCTTAGACTCAGCATCTTCACAATCCACAAAATTAGCCTTAGCAAAAGAATTTCCTCCTCCTCTTCCCCAATTTGGAGGGTAACCATGTTTCTTATAGCATGTTTCAACTGTGTGATTTGTTCTATTACAGAAACTACACACTCTAGTGTTTCCTCTTCCTCTTCCTTGAAATGAATCTCCTCTACCTCTTCCAAATTGTCTCTGACCATCCTTGGCATTAACTAAGCCAGAAGCTTTATCATCCACAGGGATAGTAGGTGATGATACCACATTATACTGCATCTTTCTTTCTTGCTGCATTAGCATAGAGAAAACTCTATTTATCTGAGGTAAATGATCCATTAACAAAACTTGTGATGTCACACCTTGATAATCTTCATCCAATCCCACCAGAAACTTGATGATTCTATCTTCTGCTCTAAAGGCTTTGTTATTCCTCATAGCTAAACAAGAACAGGGGATTGGACACGTACATTGAGGCATAGGCCTGTATTGACCCAACTCTTCCCATAAGCCTATAAAATATGTAAAGAATTCAGTGATTTTCTTTATTCCTTGCTTCAAGTTAGCAATTTCTACTTGCAATTGAGCTACTCTGATTCTATCTCCCCTCATGAATCTATCTTTTAGGTCATTCCACATATCAAGAACATTTTCTATAAACATTACACTTTGCGCAATTGAAGGTGCTATGGAGTTGATTATTCAAGTATGAATAAGATTATTGCACCTCTCCCAAGCTGCAAAATTCAGATCATCTTCTTCTGGTATAGGTATAGATCCATCAACAAACTTGAATTTGTTTTTCATAGCAAGAGCTCTTCGCATTTTCATGGACCACAAATGATAACTCTCACCAGTTAACTGCGGCGTAACTGTAACTGTGGAAGAATTTTCTGAAGGATGAACAAAGTATGGATCAAGACTTTGATCTTGATTCTGATTGTTGTTTCGCACCATAATGTATCGAGAATTCAATCAGAAAACGAATGAAAAATTCAAGAACACAGAAAAACAAAAGAAAATCTGCTCAAGTAAGAACAGAGAAATCAAAAACGCAAATTGACGCGAATTAATGAAATGAAAAGATAAGAACAAACGAAGAAGATGAACCGAACAAACGTTCAATCTTCATTGTGCGGAAGCAGAGCAAGATGAACTTGCTTTGATACCATCTAAGAACAAAACCGCCATGGATAAAGCTTGAAGCAATAGAAATGAAGAAAGTGAATTTTGATTGATTAACTGAAAACAGTTACAAGGGTAGCTTATATAGAAGCTTAGAGTGACACACCTCATCACAATCTACTTCTAACAAACTACATGAAAAACAAATGAAATGTAAACGAACTTGAAATTACAAATTGTTCAAACCTAGCTTGCGCGCTAAGTCACTTCCATATTATCCTTATCATGTGCTTGCATATTTATCTCTTCAGTATTTTGCTCTAATAGAAAGTTCAAAAAAAAATTGGTAATGGCCTGTTGTTATAGAGGCTCTGTTCAAACAATTCTGCTCCATGGCACCCGATTTTCATTGTTAACCTCGTTTATTCTACAAAAGCGTCTATGTAATGTAATTTAAATTTAAACTATGAAACTCTTCAATTTAAATTTAAACTTTATGTATAGACAATTCCGAGTTGGAAATATTATGTAACTTTTTCAATTTTAGATGTGAGAATGAATATGTTAATTTTAGGAATTAATCAAACATTGTCTTGCAAAGATGAATATGTCAAATGTCAATTTGAGGAGGGCATGAGTGTTTTAAAAGTTGAAAGGAGATTCAATCAAACCTCTAAATGAAGAAACGTGAGATATTATAATTATTAGTCTAGATTTTATTTGATTTTTCCTTTTTTAACACTTAAGTTATTGTGTTTTAAAGAATGATTTTAATTGGTTGATCGTGTAAAGTTTCTTTATATTTTAATTAAACTCTATTAAGATTATGCATTAAAACTTCACTCTTCACTTTGTAGGTATACCCTTGGTGGCTTTGATGAATACAAAATGGTTCCATTTATGGAACTATTTGATCCATGTGTTGAGGCAAGGATGGAGCTAATGAATTACCTTAGAAATTTCTCTGAGGCCACTAATTTCAAGGAGCCTATGGGACCAATGGAGTCAAAGTTTTTGAATTTTTTTAGATAGGGTAAGTACATTTATTAACAAAAAATAGTTTAGATAAAGAAAAAAAATAAGAAACTTTCACAACACTGATGATATCACACAGAGAAATAGTTGACTAATTAATTTGATATTTGCATCTCAAAAAATGAGTCTAGTGTATTATCAATTTCAAATAAATCTATATAATTAAAATCACTTGTAAAATGTCATTGCTAAATATAACTTAAGTTTTTTTTTTTTTTGAGGGAATAACTTAAGTTGTTAACCTTACTTTTTAAATCAATTCATTTTCAAATTAATTCTATTAATATAGTATAGCCATTAGTTTCTTTTACAGTTCATCGAGTTGAACTACTATATCGCCACATTTCATTGGTTATTCAAAGAACTTAAGCTAATACTATTATATTTTTGCAGTTTTCTGAAGCAGCGAAAGTGTTTGTGATAATAATGGGGATAAACGACAATGCTCACAATCATATTTTAGACCTATTTGTAGTAGCTACTATGCTAATTTTAAATTAAGTATAGTTACTTTTCAATATGATACAAAACTATATGAAACTATGTTTTTTTTTGTACTATTTTTGTTTTTGGGTAGAGTCTTGTACTATTCTATTCTACATTTAAGTGTGTACTATTCTACTCTATATTAAAAGGGTGGTGTTAACTTGTGCTCTTGGAGCACATGTTAAGAAACTACAAAGAAGTTAAAGATTAAATGTAATGTACACATTCCAAGAAACAATTTTTATATTTGATTCATTAACTTGTGTCTTAAGGGCACAAATTAGCATTTCCCATATTAAAATGATCAAAGTATAATATTATACACTTAAATTTAAGTGTGTAATATTATACTTTGACCATTTTAAGAGTAATAATGATAAATAATTGTGGTATATTCTTGATTGTGTGACATTTTAAACCTATTGAAATATAATAAATATGGGCCTCCATTGATCTATCTAAAGAATTTTGCTCGTTTCACTTTACAAATTACTATTTAACACATACAAAAACTAAAATACCTTCAACGATAATTAACTATCGTTTGCTTCCAACAACAGTCAATGACAATCAACTGAGGTTGGATACCAACGACAGTTAACTGCTGCTGCGTTCTAGTGTGCATACAACATCATTTACACGTGAACTCCAATGGCTCACTTACTTATTGAAGGATCTTCAAGTTCCATTTACATATCGTCATCTCCCACTTCTCTCTATTGTCATAGCCAATCCACACGATACATTGCCTCTAATCCTACATTCCATGAAAGCACAAAGCACATCGATATTGACCGCCGCCATATTGTATGGAAAAAACAAACTTCTGGCAAAACTCTTTCATATGCTTTTCAGTTAGTTTTGCCAACCAACTAATCGACTTCTTCACTAGGCACCTCGATCTAACTACTTTTCAGAGACTGATTTCTAGGCTAGGCATTTTAAAACTTACTAAAATTTCGCTATATTTCTAACTTTTAAAATTGAGGGTGGTACTTTTCAGCTTGCGATTCTGCTACTAAAATAAACTTTAATGTGTGTTATCTGAAGCGTATGTCCCAACGATATAAATTATCCTAAAATGAACTTCAAAACGTATAAAAAATATTAGTAATTTTTCAGATATAATGTATATATAATTAACTCTTGTTGTGGTGGAATAAGTGCAACTCCACAAGTTATATCTTAACCGATAAAAATATCGAAATTGTTAGGTTAAACGTCAGGATCGAGGTTCAAGTCTTGACAACTCCATTTATACATGTGTGAGTTTACAACGTCTTTGCTATTTCGTCTATTAATAAAATAAAAAAATCTAAATGCATATTTACATTTACTACGAGTTTGAATGAATCAAAGTGTGCATTTTTTGACAAAAGTTACATCCAAACAAAGTCACCTTTTGATTTTGTCAAATAAGCTCCAATTCAATTCAAACCGCTACTAAGAGAAATGTGATCAAATGAGTATCTTTTAACTTAATCAAGGTATTAAGTTCAAATTCAGCCTTAGATGCACAACCTGGTTAAAAAAAATTATGGAAAGTATGCCGTCCAATTTAGTTCCACAAAATTTAAGGATTAATATTTGCAGTTTTTTCTTTTTGATGACGAATCAGTATTTGAGTTGCGCACAAAGATATTAGATCTACAATGCATTAACCGAACAAAACAACATAGGATCGAAGAACCTATAAATAAACATAGGATCGAAGAAATCTGCCAAACGGTTAACCTTCTTTAATTTCTCTCTCCGCGATTGTAATATTAGTATTGTATTGTTAGTAGGAGTATATTTCATTTCTGAGGTTATTGTTCATGCTGGGCCCAGCATATATTCCAAGATCATCAATTAAACTTTAATCTAATCAAGATTACTGTGTCAAAATGATACTGGGGACAAGAAAATCATGGAATTAAGAAAATGTTACATTACAAAACGAAATTCAGTTGATTTTGTCTTCCCATGTTTGTCTCTTTCTTCATATCCCTTGCATATTTTAACTACACTAGTAAACAACTAAAGCTATAAATTGACCTGGGTATGTTATCACGGGATCTTTCTCATGGTCCCAATATTTTTATTAGTATTTTATTTCACGTCTTCTTTTGCCCGGTACCATTCATTTTCTTATTTTATGTTTTGTGAGTAATTAATTATTTACTCTATATTTTGTTTTTGTTGGAAACCTACGCTATGTATCGTGCCAAAATTTTCTCTTCCAACTCGGGTTAGGTCTAACTCAACTATACAAAACCGATTTATATTGATGGTGATGTCTTTCATTTATTTTATCATATATGTATGACTTTTAATATATCTCACGTCTCGCATTTTAGTCTGATAGCAAACGATTCAATGAATCTTATATATGAGACGTTTAACATTTCCACCGGTATAATTCTCTATGGTTTCTAGCTAACAAACAATTTTTGTAGTTAATTAATTCAAAGAATAAAAATCATATCTTTTGTGCCCAACACAACGGCGAATTGTTCTTTTCATTATTCATCTAATCATAATGATTCGCATGAATTCCCATTTTTGTGCCCTTGATTGGTGAGTATGCAGTATGTGAGAATTTATTTATAATTCGTAGGATAATGAAAGCTACATGATTTGTAATGTAGTTTGGATCTTATGCAGTTTAAAGACAAAGATCAGGTTCTGAGTTCAATGATCTCAATGTTAGATGATGGGAAACCTAATAATTAATCAGGTAAGCACATGCAACGTGAGTATGTTTAGTTACCTAAGCAATAAACTAAGTTACGTCTAGATTATTATTTTTCTTGTCTAACTTGAAATTGAAGTTGTTTTAATAGTAATCAACTTGAGAATGTTAATTACTTAATCTATACAACCTTTATAATATAAGGGAATACCCAAACTTAATTTGTTGTGACTATTTCTTTCTTTCTTTCTTTCTTTATTTAATTAATTTTGTTAAATATACTGAATGAAATTGTGTGACTTCAATTTTTACCAAATTATCCCTCAAATTTTTTTTTTTTGCCAAATTAGTTGACCACTAATAACTTGGAAGAGTAACATCAATAATAACAATGGAAAGTTAATCATCATACAAGAAAAAGATAACACAAGCGAAAGGAATACTATATTCACAATAGTTTTTATTATAAAACACTGTCTCTATTTCTTTTTAAATTTCGGAGTTTTAGATTATTTTTTTCTAATTGCCATTTTCAAAATTCAAAGTGATATTGTTCAAAAAAATTCATAACTTTGTGTTTTAGAGAATGAAAATTTTTTATAAGAGGTGTCTTCTAGCAAAACCCATTAAAAAATATATATACTATAAGCACTTTTATTTCCCTCCCTTTAAGTATGATGAAATTCAACTTGCCAATCCAAGGTCAAAAGATTGCAAACATGTCTCACCAAGATGGAAACTATACCCCCAAGATTGCAGTTAATTGCAATCATATCAATCAGGATTTTTGAATCATTCTCGACAATAAGATGAGAAATATCCCAACCTAGGTACAAAGCGCATGTCTCTGTATGAAGCTTTTGTCCAACATTCGTCCAAATTGCGAAAGAGGCCTCCATAACCTGAAGTCTCGCTATTCCCTCTACAAGCACCTTCATTATTGAGTTTGTTCTAGCCCTCTTGGGATTTCTCCTAGCCAATATAGTTTGTCTCCTTATGTTGAGGGTTTTCGTGAAGATGATGAAAGGTGCAATCGTTTACGTCTTTATAGCCTCTCTGAATCACTCGAACCAAGTCATGAGGTCGTTGTAAATTTTCCTAAACAACTGATTTATTTCTACAGGTCTAAAGAAGTCAGCATGCAGTCGTGAAAGTTGTCTATCCCATCTTGGAAGCTTCAATCCCATGCTTGTTAAGGTTAATGAAAATCCATCCATGCAAGCACCCTAAAATAAATTAGTAATAAAGTTAGACGAGACCAGTCGGAGCCAAACTTGAGTTGCATGCAAACATTCATGAAGGGTAGTCTCATCATCCCTCCCACAACAGTACAAGTAGGCAAAATTTCCACTCCGCACTTGATCTTGCAAACGTTTGGTGAGAATGTGTGGTGCAACAAAAAAACATAATAGTTGGGATGCGATTGGTTCCTTTTGAACCCCATAAATTTGTCCAACCTCCCTTGGCAGCAGGAGAGGTATATCGTGTTGCATGTCGCAAACACTCTCAATGGTAAATTGGTAGTTCATCCCAACTTGAAAATATCAGGCTCATCAACATCATTAGGTGCTAGAAGGGTAACACCTGATTCACAATGTCATTCGACAAGTTGTCACGCTCAAATCTCATGTTCCAATTACAATATGCGTTCAAAGCATCTCTCACAAGAAGGGTGCTGTCAATGTAATGTGAAGCTGAAGAGAAAAGCTCAACATACTAGCAGGAACCCATTTGTCCTACAAAAATTTGTATGACCATCACTAATATGCTTCACCACACGACGTTGAAAGTCGTTTCATATGTTCCAAATAGCTTTCCATAAAGTAAAATCATAAGGCTGAGAGTTACATGCAAGATAAAAAAAATTATTTGTCACTGTATAATACCAAATAAATAATAATATTATTCTTTTACAAAGTATTGATATTGGTTTTCATATTATTATTTTTACCGGGTTGTTTTTCCTATCATATTTCTAGGCATTGCAATGGGGCGGGATGGGGGACAGGTTTTACATTCCCCGCCCCCATACCTGATTCTCATATACTTATTCGGTACTCTACCCATACCCAACAGGATGAAAAATTAAACTCCATTCCTGTCCCAAACGGGTTCGGGTATCCCCGCCCCGTCCCCATCCCCGCATTGAATAATTTTTTTAAATAAAAAATAGAAGTTTTTTAACAACCCCTAGAGAATGTTGTAATGCATTATCCAGCAATATGCCCACTTTAACATTTGTTAGATTGATTGATTTAGCTGCTCCTTTAAATATCAATGGTAGTTTTTATAACACGACAATTATCAAACAAAATAACATGGCAAATCAACATAAAGTAATTTTCTGCATTCGGGACGGGTTTGGGTATGGGTTCGGGGTGGGTACCAATATACCCGTTACCCGTCCCATACCCGAGTTTTGAAATTAGGGAAAACCAAACCCTTACCCAAACTCAATCAAAACGAGAAAAAACCCGTCAAATTGAATCTGGTTCAGGCGGATAACCACATGTATAGGTTTAGTTGTCATACCTACATATTCCTTATTATTTATCACTCTATTTCAAATTGTTTTAAGCTATCTTTCTCATATCATTAATCAATGATAATTTTGCAACATAATTCAAAACTTCTCTTTTCTTATATTAAATTAACCAAAGTAACATATATTTTAGGAAGAAGGAAAAGTATACACCGTTCCAACTTTGAATAAAGAGCTTTTTAAAGCCCCAACAACAGAAGGATTTATGTTGAAGTACAAGTACCCACATCGCATGAGTATGGTTGATTGGTTGTAGTGGTCATGTCAAAAATTGCAAAGGAGGTCAAAGTGGCATAACAAATGGATCCTCTCTTTTCTGTTACGTTATATACGGTTATAGTACTAAACAATTAATTAATTAGTTTAATAACTTCCACTTCGCATAATTGCGGTAGCACTATAGATGGACCCAAAGACTGAAAGACCCATGCATAACAAAACAAGATAACAAGTATTAAAAAAGATCAAAATCAAAATTGAAATAATTAGAATCTGACAATATTTTAAAACTGTTTAGGATAAAAAGTTGACATTGCCTTTAATTTAGCTTTCCTAAAGTAGACTTAGTACATTGCATTACAAAATTGTACCGCACTAAAGGAATGGATCTGGAATTTTTCAAAAAAAGAAAAAAGAAAGAATTTAGTATAAGCATACAGTTGCTGCACATTAATCCCAACCATTGATTTAAGATCATACAATTCATTTTGAACAACAACAGAATCAACTTTCGTATTCACTTTCATTTCCTCTAAACTCGTAAACAAAAGCGAAACAATCTCGACCATTAATTTAAGATCCGACGGTTAAGATATGCATCAAAAATAACAAGTGGGCTCAAGCAAAGCCCACATGACCCATCTCCCTCTGTCACATGGGCTTGACTACGATATCAGCAACAGCGAAAGGGCACAATCTCGTAATTATCTTCAACTCCAATGGCATTTCATTTCCACTCAAACCATATATACGTTTCACCTTCAACAACAATTTCCAAATTATTCCAATTACAACTAAACAAAACAAAACGCGCTCCGTTACTTTTTCCACACTCCACCTTTTTTCTTTTCACACCTCCAATTTCCAAATGTCACCGTCAACCTCCACCGGAAACTGCAGTAAAATCCGCCGCATTGTTCGCCTCCGTCAAATGCTTCTCCGGTGGCGAAAGAAAGCACGATTAGGAGCGTATGATGTGCCGGAAGGACACGTGGCGGTTTGCGTGGGTCCTACCATGAGAAGATTCGTTGTTCGCGCTAGTTACTTGAATCACCCGATCTTCAAGAAGCTTCTGATGCAAGCGGAGGAAGAGTACGGTTTCTGCAACCATGGACCGCTTGCGATTCCGTGTGATGAGTTTGAGTTTGAAGAGATTCTTCGGGTTATGGCCCGACCCGAGTTCAGGTTCTCAACGGTTGAAGATTTTCAGAGACGCTGCCACGTGGATGTTAGAAATAGCAGCAGTGGTGAATCGAGGCCTTTGCTTCGTGATGACTCGATTTGTTGAGTTAGTGAGTTAACTCGGTTTTCATGGACCGGGTTTTTTTTTCTTTAGGAAAATATTATAATCATCGCTAACTCTTTTTTTTTTAGGGGGAGGGGTGTTTTTTGTGCTAATGATTGATGTTAGGAAGAAAATATTTACTAGTGAAATGATGATGAAAAAAATTATGGATCTGGTTTGATTATTATTTATTCATTTTTTTTGGATTTAAGTTGTGGATGGTTTGTAATTTGTAGATGTATAGTAGATGCAAATTACTTTGATCAATTTCAAACGAAGCTTGCAAAAAATATTCCTTTTTTTTATTCATTTTAAATCTTTACGAATTTATATTTGATATTTGGATTTAATTTAACATTCAATTTATATTTTTTTGAAGAAGCTAATTTACTCCATTCAAATCGACACCGAGGAAAATCAAATCCGCACACTTTAAAATTTTAAACCAATATTGTCAGGCGAACCCACTTCGCCAAGTGGGTTAACGTTCAATTTAGATTAACTTCTTCTAATTTACAGGAATTTTTAACTAAAAAGCGTTGTATCTTTTAATTTACTACTTTTGTTAAATGAAATATGTTAACCAAAAAAAAATGGGAAAAAAATGTTAATAAAAAAGTTAAATCCGTAGAGTTTCATATTTTTTTATTGAGTTGAGTTGATGTTATAAATTTATCCTTTATATCCT
>Ga0315915_1002659_pt1 | contig 22598 bp, 15 predicted proteins | sample MpolbnodulesMG_FD_207738 | JGI IMG/M metagenome (GOLD analysis project Ga0315915, IMG submission 207738) | Medicago polymorpha root nodule microbial communities from Los Angeles, California, United States - branched nodules | ecosystem: Host-associated > Plants > Roots > Nodule | place: USA... | reverse complement strand
CCCCCCAAAAAAAAAAACAATTAAATAAAGATTCAATAGAGGAGACGATACCTGTTGGAGCCTTGAAGAAAGAAAGTACGTAAACAGGCAGAGATGACAGGACAACTTTCAATAAAATCAGGTGGCCGCCAAAAGAGAGATGTTTCGAACTCCAACCCGACAGTCGAGATTTGATGCGGTTCAGCAAGGGTTCCCAAAAGGACAAACGACGAGGATTGCCACCAATAGGCATGCCCAGATACACAAAAGGAATAGACCCCACCTTACAATTCAATACCATAGCTGCTTCAGACAACCAAGAAGGTGCGACGTTCACCCCAACCAGACAGCTTTTAGAAAAATTAACCTTCAGGCCGGACAAGGATTGAAATAGAAGAAGAATAGCATGCATAGCCCGAATATTAGCCCATGATTTGACACCTAAAATTAGGGTATCATCTGCAAATTGGAGGTGGGACACAGTCGTCAAAGCATTATTACCCACCTGAAAGCCCGCAAAAAGATTGTTTTGCGTCAGGGACTCCATCAAAACATTTAAAGCCTCTGCCGCCAAAAGAAACAAGAAAGGCGATAAAGGGTCGCCTTGCCTCAGACCCCTCCCCAAAGGAAACTCATCCGTACCCATTCACCAAAATTGAGGCTGTAGCTGTACCAACGCACTCTTGAATCCATTTACGCCAGAGAGTCGGGAAACCCATTTTGGACATCACTTCACCAAGGTAACCCCAATCAACCGTGTCGTACGCCTTTTCGAAGTCGACCTTAAAAAGAACCAAGTCCTTCTGAAACTTACGCGCTTCGTCAACAATCTCATTAGCCACCAGAATGCCGTCAAGGATTTGGCGACCTTTAATGAAGGCTGATTGCGAATCTGATATAACGAGCCCAATTACCGATCGGAGTCTATTGGCAAGAACCTTGGCCAAAATTTTATACATGCTTCCCACCAACGAAATAGGTCGAAAATCATTCAAACGATGGGGATTGTCAACCTTAGGGATAAGAGCAATGAAAGTACTGTTAATACCTTTAGCCAAACGACCATTCCTGTGGAATTCCATCAAAAAACGCATAACGTCACCCTTCAGAATATCCCAAAAATCCTTGATGAACCCGAAGGTAATCCCGTCAGGGCCGGGACATTTATAACTATCAACGTCCCACACAGCCACCCTTACTTCCTCCTCCGTAAAAGGCTTCACCAAACACGCCCCATCATTAAACGACAAGGTACGAAAATCTAAAGCATCCATGCTAGGACGATTAGTCTGAGATTGTTGAAATTGCGCCCGAAAATGAGTAAACACCGCATTATGAACGTTCTCTACTCCCTACACCAAAGTCCCATTCACCAGAATAAACGGGATAGCATTCCTACTCCTTTTACCAGACATAACCCTATGGAAAAACTTAGAGTTTGCATCTCCTTCTTTTAACCATTGAACTCTAGATTGTTGCCAGCAGATGCTAGAGTTTGCTCTAGAGAGAGAACAAATCCTCCGACAAACCATGAAGCTCTTGGATTTCATCGTCCGATAACACAGTTGATTCCCCTTTCAAGTCAAGAGAAGCAATTTGATCCTTCAGAGACAAAATTCGTGCTGGAAGATTCTGTGAGTGGTGTTGATGCCAATCTCTTAGTGCCACTTTCATTAACTTCAACTTTTCTTTCAAGACAAAACTACCCCAACCACTTATCTGAAACGAACGCCAAGTATCACGCACGAAGGAGTTATAGCCAGGAAAGTCCACCCAGCACTTTAACATCCTCACTGGTTTAGGCCCCCAATTCTCGGTGTCAATAGATAGAACTAAGGGGCAGTGATCGGACAACCCTCTAGACACAGTCATCTGAAAACAATTAGGCCAGGTCAAGCTCCAACTTTCCGATAACAAGAAACGATCAATACGGCTCATCGACCTCCCATCTCCTCGGTACCACGTGAAAGAGCGCCCCCGGAGCGGGAGGTCCACCAAGAAATTGTTGACAATAAAGTTGTTGAAGCTGTCGATGCCTGCCTGGGGAAGAACACTACTAACACTTCTTCTTTCCTCCTCACGACGGATAGCATTGAAGTCACCACACACACACACACATTTTGGCCCGCCAAAGAGTCAATTCTAGAAGATAAAACATTCCAGAGAACTTGTTGCCGAGAAATATCGCAAGGGGCGTATACATTAAAAACGACAAATTGATCCTCAGACTTTAAAAACCGACCTGTTACTGCAAGCACATGATCCAAAGACACTGACGACCACACCTCCACCTCCTTTAGGTCCCAAAGCGTAGCAATACCTCCCGAGGCCCCCACCGAAGGTTGGTAAGAATAGTCAACGTTGTCGTCACCCCAGATGGATTTACAGACTGAGGCCTCGAACACTGGTAACTTAGTTTCTTGGATACAAAGAATAAAAGGTTTTTTCTCCCTCACCAAAGAACTCACCTCCCTCCGTTTCCCTGCGCCGCCCAACCCCCTAACATTCCAAGATAAAAGCTTCATCACGAGATACACACACCAAAGCCGCCCCCTCCCCACCACCCTCTCTAGCTCTCGGATTACACACCATCCCCACCACCCTCTCTATTTTTCCTTCCCACTCCGGACAAAACATCAAACATGTTATTGTTATCTCCGCTAAAATTGAGACCAACAGTCCTCCCTATCTCGCAGACATCCTCTGACAACACCTTATCGTTACCATGAAGCACCAACCAGTTGGTCCAATCGTTATTTACCGATGTCAGAGAGGTATCAATAGAAGAAGCCACTTTCGAGGATACCTTAGCTTTAGAAACACCCGATCCCGCCTTACGATTTTTCGTAGTCCTTCGCAAAGCACGGAGAACCTCTCTTCTATCTTTATCGGAAAGTCTAGCTATACGCTTCAGATTTAGAGCACAATGGCGGAGATAGCCACCGCCCTTCTTCTTCGTAACTCTCTGCACTCCCGACGATTTAGCAACCACCTTATTCTTTGATTTTGAGGCTGCTCCCATATTGACGCTCTTATGACTCTTAACCCATTCTAGACTCCAAGGACCCGAAGCAACTCTACCAGGAGGGCACGAAGAAGCTCTCTTAGCCAGTTTCTTGTCATCAATTAAAACCTTCCGAAACTGGCATTTATCCTTGCCCGCACTCTCAATAACCTGCTCCGACTGTGTTCTTGTTGCCGACACTGAGAATGGCTCCTCCGGAATTGGTGAAGCCACAGGAGTAGGTGAAACAGATGGAGCCTTTTCCAAAGCACTAACGTGAGAGGCCACTAGATGTTGCTCATCTTCCTCTTTCTTCCAGTCATTCGAAAGACTATTCAACAGCTCATCAACGTCGCCACCTCCTATTCCGTTGTCAAGATCTGCTGGCAAATCAGTCCTATCATCCGCGAGAGACTCTTCTTCATCAAATAAACAAGCATCCTCTCCTACCGCGACACCCCATTCTTCAATTAATTGGAAGTCGAGCAGGACGCCATCCACCACAACATGAGCCTCTGTTCTAATAATGTCCAAAGAACTGGTTGACACCAGGACCCGTGCATAGTCGAATCGATCACGATCTAAAGAAATATCATCAATTCTCAACAGTCGCCCACAATCGTAGACACATAATTTGAAAAAGTCATAATTCCAAGCATGAAGAGGCACACCGTAAATCCGTACCCATGCACCTCTTTCGCGGAACACAGTGTCCTTATTCCATCTCACGGGTTTCGAAAAAATCTTATCAAAAAATTAAGTTGCTTCTGACAACATTGTAGTCACATCTACATCGTCAAGGGAACGTAAGAATACCTTATCAGCGCCCAACGGAATAATAACCAACTTTACAAAGCCCGCATAAAAAATCCTACGCTGTAACATAGGTATCGCATCACCGTTCAGCACAGACGCCACCATACCTTTAGACGCCCACGACATGTCAGAGGCTGAAGATGTATACTTTGGAATAAAAACTTGATTCTCCTTGACCTCAACATATTGGGCCTGCCGACCCTCTTTCTCAAGCTCCACTTTCCCCTCATTCGAATTGTTTCCCTTCGCCATTTCTAACGTCACCTTACCACTACCAATAGCCGCTGCACCCACAACACTCTCGGTGCCCTTTAAAACATTGCCCTCGATGTGAATTCCTCTCCCCACCAGACTCTTGACCCCATCGCGACCTAGTATTATCGGTTTCCTATGGAATCCCTCGCCTACACCATATTTCTTATTTCCAAACCTATCAAAACTCGCGACCTTGGCCACCACCCGCCAGTCCCCAAACCAAACGTTGTTAACCGCCTTAAGCAATTTGTCGACATCCTTCACGTTATCGTACCGAACAAAACCAAACACGCCCCCGTTCGCATTCCGTTTCTTCGCCAAGTATACATCCTCCATCATACCACACACCTCAAAACCTCGCCGTAATGAAATATATGATATGTCTTCAGGCACATTTGTGAAATAAAAGGATACGAAAGATGGCTTGTCCTTACCGGTAATGTCGTGAACCGTGAAATCTCGTTTCCATGGTTGGTGGTGCTGGCCGCGAACGTGACAACCCTCTTTCTCCCCGACGAAGCGTGCGTTCGGCTGCTGGATAATCTCCCTGTGCGGTGAAAGGCGGCGGTGCACAGCAGGCCGCGCGCTCAGCCTGTAGTGAAGCCCCCTGGAAGCTGCACGCCTGCGGTGCTCAGAATCTGAAACTGACTGCCATCGCGTTGCCTTCTTGGACCGTTCTGGTTTTGAGTATTGCAGGATGGCTCTCCCATCGTAAGACTGAACAGGTGCCTCAAAAGCGTCTGAATCCTCCATGTCGCTGTAACGCCGATCATAACCAAGCTGAACCCTAGAACCAGACTGCCGTCGCTGCTGTACCTCCCATCCTCTTCCGCGCCGCTGAAACTCTCGGAACCTGTCCCGCTGTCCATCCGCCTGTTCAAACACTTTCCTCCGTCGCGGTCTCACAACAGCCCATCCTCCCCTATCCTCCCCATATGGTGGCACCCTGCTTGGACCCCTATCCCCCCCATAGAATCTCGCAGCCGGTGAAGAAGAAAACCGGCGCGATTGCCCACGGTGGACCCGGTGGGAATCGCGGTCTCTCGACCACTCCTCTCGCCTCTCATCTCTCGTTTATATATTCCTCAATATTCTTTTAGGTAGGTAATTAGCGTTGATTATACACTTATCAAGTTGTTTGCGAAAATGATTATTTTATTATAATTATTTGATTAATATGATATTTTTGTTAGATAAAATATGTATTTTATTTTTTTAGTTATTAAAATTAATTTAATCCTATAATTTATACCATATATAAAGAGAATATGGGGATTTTGAAAAGATTGTAGGCTGACGTTTTTATTATTCCAATTATACTTTTAAACAAATTTTTCTATAATAAGGTTATATTATTAGTGTTGTTAAAAAGATAAAAAAAAATTATTATATTTGTTATATTATTGTTGTCGTTGAAAAAGATAAACATGGTTTGTTGAGTTTTTTACATTTTTTTAGAGAAGAGTTTGTTACATTTGAAAATCACAAATATCTTTTTTTGGGTACAAAAAGTCACAAATATCTATACTTATAATTTTAATCTATACTTTCATATTGTAAAAACCTATACTTAAAATTTTCAATGATACAAACAGTATAACAAATATAATATCTTTCAAAAATATATAACAAATATAACATAAATTTTTATCGTTTTTAATGACACCAACAAAATCACATTCTTATAATCAAATTTGTTTAATTGGAAAGAGAAAACGTCGGTCGAAAACAACATATTTTCTTTATATATAGCATAATATGCATTGCATATGACTTTAAAAGTCATGCAATTCAATCACAAACAACAACGTCAACTACATAAACAAACTACCGATATATTTTACTATGAATACACATCTCCCTTATTTTTCATGTAAGCATGACTCTTTGAATCATGCATGTTATGTGAGAGTAAATATTATATATATTAAAAATACAGAGTGATTGTAAATTTTAATCCCTGTTATATTTATGTATTATGTATCATTTATCTATCAAATAGATGAGTTTATTATAAATTAGAAAAAATTACTTAAGAATTATTTATCTTATTAATTTTTTTTTGAATAAATTATTTATCTTATTTATTTGTAGTAGTAGTTAGGTCCTTTATTTTTTTCCCATTTAAATCCTATATGTCGTAGAAAATGCACAAAGTTATAATTTTTTATTCATTTTTTGTTCAAAAACGTTGATTTGACTCCAGCATGTCAATAATTTAATTTTTTTTTCATTTATTTATTTGACACATAATTACTTCTAAATAAATTTTGAAGTTTAAAAAAAGTAAAAAAAACAAATTCATAACTACTTCATCTTCTTCCATCCTTTTTAAAAAAAGAAAAAAAAAATCATAATTTCATAATATGGTATTGCTTATGTTTGACTAGGCTAGTAGTATACCTCTACTAGATTTTGTTTTCTCTTTCTGTTATAGTGTAACTTCCTCAACTGCTATTGAAATAAAATTCCACTTAGTTTATTCTCATTCTGCTTTGATTATATCATCATCATACTATATATTAAGTACAAGTAATACAATATTCTTAAATTACTATTCAATATAAGTTGTTTAATTTCTCTCGTATAACTCTTTAATTTAGTTCTTCAATGAATAATAACATAATTAGAGTAAATTACACTCCCCTTTCTTCAAAGATGCTTGAATTACACTCCCCTCCTTTTTATGTTAAAATATACACTCCCCTCCCTTTAAAAGTAAAATTTATACTCCCCTCACTTATAAGATACTTGAATTACAACCCCCTCTCCTGATAATTAAATACGCACTACACTTTAATCTATTTTAACATAAATAAATATATTTATGATATATATTAATTTTAAACCACCATTTAAGAAAAAATAATTCATTTCTTTATTATTTAAATGTCAATGATAATTAAATTTAAATATTTTACTGTTGATTTTATAATTTAGAGTATAAAATTAACTTTTAAATAACCATGCTTTATTGTCTTTAGTAATTTTTCACATACTTTAGTTTTATTTTGGGTTGTTTCATATTTTATAACAGGGTTTAAAACTATATGTTAATGAAATTTTGAATAAAAAATAGCGAAAAACATGTATTCAATTTTTTATTATATTAAAATAGACCCGCAATATTATTTTTTTCAAAGTGTGTTAGATTTTTTTTTTTTTGCTAGATTATTATAAATACAAAATAATATTGAGGGAGTAAAGTGTAGATTTTAACATAAGAGGGGAGAGGAATATAATTCAAGCTTCTTTTAATGGAGGAAGTGAAAAGTTTTCTAATATGTTTTAAATAAGAGGGGAGAGGAGTGTATATTTTAACATAAGAGGGGATGAGAGTATAATTCAAGCATCTTTGAAGGGAGGAGAGTGTAATTTACTCATATAATTAATATATGAATATTCTTTCTCTCTACTTTTCACATTGTTCTCACTTTATATCACAAAGCACTCAACACCTTGTTTGAAACATACAACACCTTTTATGGGCATTAAGTCAAGTTTGAGAAAAAGGTCCTCTTATATAATAGATCATAATTTTTTTATAAATGGTGAATGAGATATGCATTAATCATGACAATCACCATAATAAGATGTTTTGAAATCCTAATTATGCTGACACTCGAAAACATCGTGTGTCAAATGCATCTCATCCTATATGTTATTCAGTGGCGGAGGGCCTATAGGGCCAAGATGGCCCATGGCCCACCCCACCCAAAAAAAGTAATTTTTTTTATATGGATAGTTACTAAAATATCTTTGATTTTTAACTAAAACTATCTTGCAGCCCGCCCTCTTCTCAATCTCAGTACATCTTATGATCACAATTTCAAGTCAATCAAAATGTATAGGTAATTATCTTGAATTTTTAAAGTATACAATTTAATTTTTTGATGATCAATCTTGTATTTAATGCTTAATACAACATAAATTTTGTGTTTATATTATAGTTTATTTTTGTGGCCCACCCAAATATTTTTTTCAAGCTCCGCCACTGATATTATTAATAAAAAAGAATAACAAAACAAAAAAATAATTATATTGGTTTTTCTCATTATCTGCTTTTTTTAAGAAGTCTCATTGCCTGATTTTTTTGATTTACTATCTCAAACATTTCTCAAAGAGTTCATTATTATTCATCACTATAAATTTATAACAGTATAAAATACACTTCTTTCATACCTAGTAACATGAAAACCTTTTATCATTTATCAATAGAATATGATATGTCAGTTATCTAAAATCACACAAACCAACTTTGACGTCCTTAATATGAAATTTTCATGATGAAAGTTATATTATATCATAAAATCTACATACAAATTTAAGTTAGCTTCAATCACGAACACTAAAAAACATCCTCAAAATAAATTATAAAAAAAAAGCAAATTTGGTTTCACGTTTTACATGTTGCATCTGTGATTTACATTTTAATTCTAAGTTTTTCAATTTAGCTAATGAAATGTGGAGGGTGAAAATGAAAGCGTTGGCTTGGGGTGTGAAAATGAGATGTTGCTGGGTTGTAAAAAGGATGAAACGGCTGATAGGTGAAGTATAGTAAATGGTCGGGCCCTCTCTGCACTTATTACTACATATACCACCTTTAAATCAAGTATTGTTATATACGCCCCTCTACAAAACAAAAAAAATTGTCACCCTGCAGGCATGGGTCGCATGCTGCTGCACCCTCAACCTAATGCTTATGGCCGACCCTGTTTGCATCGACCTAGATATTTATTAATATACTTGTTCTTTGCTTCATCTGTTACCAAATTATTACTTGAAATCACGTAAGAAGCAAGTTTGAAACACATTGGACATACTTTCTGCTTTTACTCAGTTGCATGTCCAAATCTTCTCCAGTTACGTATGCACATATATCAAAATGGATGATCACAACACAGAAGTAATCCAACCTGCTCAGTTGTGTACCTCCATCAAAGTGGATAAAAGTTGATTTAATTAAATAAAAAAGACAATCAAGGAAAACAATAAAATCTGTATAAATAAGAAATATTGGTCATTTATGTATTACTTTAATCATTAATCATATAACGTTGAAATTTATCTGTTGTTCAAATGTGTTATCTATTTTGTTAATTTTGTTTTGCTATTCATTATAGTTATTATTCCCATAGACACCATCACATCATCCTAATTGATCAAGGACTCTGAAACTCTGATCTCCAAAGATGGTCAATTCACCTTTGGATTCTTTAGCCTTAAAAAAAATCTACAAATCGCTACGTTGGAATTTGGCGGAAGTCTTATTATTCTACAATAATTTGAGTGGCAAATAGAAATCAACCACTTAATGATTCGAATGGGATTGTCACAATATCTGAAAATGGAAATATTCTGGTAATAATTGGACGGAAACGAAACATTTGATCATCAAATATTTCGAACATAACATCCAATACAAATTCCTACTTTTGAGAACTTAATCACCTTTTCCTTTTGAGAGCACAATTGGAAACATGTTATGGTAGAGTATTCGACAACCTTTGGATGCATTACTGCCTAGCACATCACATTTCATGCACTCTACACATTTTTATTATACACATACACATTTCATAATCAAATTAAATATTACACTGATTTGCATACAATTCATATTGCATTCTCATGCACTATATATAACACATTTATATCAATCATAAAATACATATGACAACAAATTACACTACACACAACAACAACAGCTCTCATCAGCATCAGTTCATCATCAATATCTCACCATGATTTCTATAACAATGTCACCAAACTCATATGATTAAAGACAACCTTACAATTTGAAAATAAGAACACCCCAAGATGAAGGTTTCTCCCCCTTACCTTGAATTCATCAAAAGTACATGTACAACTCTTGGCTTGATGTTCCTTAGCTTGGGTTCTTCTCTCTCCTTCTCCTTCTTTCTCCTATTTTAACAATCAGTTCTCCTTTGCTTCCTCTCTCTCAAACCCCTAGTTTTTCCTCTGCTCCTCTCAATCTTTTCCTTGTGTTTTTCTGTAACCCTAATTCTCCCATGTTATATATAGCTACTACTTGGGTTTGGTCTTTCTCACATATTCTTAGACAACCTTGCTATATATACACCTAGTCTGGTTATTATTTTTTCTGCAATTATACAACCTTGTTGTTCACACCACCCTCTGACCACACCACTAAACAATACACATATACTACTTACACCCCTTTTTCTATCCAGTTTTCTACTGCACCTCCGTTTGCACTCAAGCTTTTTATCCTTGCTAAAAACATTGTATTCTTCCTAAATTGTTCTCTCCCATTGTTTAAACGTCGGGTTAACTCCCCTACTTCCTCATTAATCCTAACATCTATAACCACGAATAATTGAATTTAACAATATCAAGCAATCAATATTAATAATAACAATAATATTTATATTTCCTAAAAAAAAAACAATAATATTTATATTACCCTATAATAATATTAACGACTTAATATTAGAAATCAAGGTGTTACATGAAAGACAAAATTTCATTTTTTTTATATTGAGGTAAATTTCTAACTAATTGTTAGGTTTTGGTTCAAAAATAGAATTCTTTAAATTTAAAAAAAAAAAATAGTAACTAAGACAAGTGGTTCTAAAAATAAAAAAATAAAAACCAGATGGAAACCCAATAACTAGTGATCGTGTTCTTTCAAAAAAAAAAACTAGTGATTGTGTAATATCAGGGAAGTAGATTCTTCTATGCATTATTAATCTCTAGGATCAATTTATAATTTGAGAGGATCTTAAATTATTATTTTTATTGCGATTTGTTTTTTTTATAGAATACGATTTGTTTTTTATTTACTTATGATTTGGTTTTGATTTATGATTGAGTTTTATATCTATAAATAAAGGATTGGTACTCTCATATTACATAGTCTTTACTGTTTCTTTTACATCAAGTTGGTATTCTCAGTAAAATCTTGTTTACCAATTTTCCAATCATGGCTACTTCAACTCAATCAACCATCACTTTGGTTACCCAAATTCTATTCCAATACCTAACAGGTTCATATGCAACTACATTCACAATTGTTAACAAGTGCAACTACACAGTTTGGCCTGGAATTTTATCCGGCGCCGGAACAACACCATTCTCTACAACCGGCCTTGCTCTCCAACCCGGCGAATCCAATGCCCTAGCCGTACTGATAACTCTTCAATAGTTAGTATTTTTATAGTCATTTTCAAGTAGTTTTAAGTTAAGTTGAATCAATTCAAAGTGATTTTATAGTCAAATTGAGCAAAAAGAGAATTTTAGAAATGTTCAGTCGTGTTATTCATTTGTGTTCCAAGTTCTCCATAACCAAGTAAATTCTTGGAGTTTTTGTTCTCTATTTATTTTTTAGTTTGAGTTGATAATGTGAACTTATACTCCAGAGGTTAGAGATGATTAATCAAGGCACATGACCATTTTCCAGCAAAGTGCATAACCATTTCTCTACTACCCTTTTGGTGAATTCAATTGTGCTTCTCATTGGTCAGCACGTGGGATTTGTAATTGACTTTTCCTATTTCTTTTTATTCATGTGGCCCCACAACAACAAACCGTAAGACACATGTACATGAAAGAATAATGTGATTGGAGGAAACAAATGATGGATGACGTGATTCACTTGAGAAAAGGAGGTATATAAGCTATCGCAAAAGAAAAAGACGGGGTTGGAACCGAGCGGAGAAAGAGAGAATTACAGAAGCGTTACGACTACGGTCTTGGGAGGCCAATTGGAGGGTGATTCAATTGACTTCGATCATCATTCAACTGCACAATTTTATGTGTAATTCTCAATTCTCTTTTAACTTTTGACAAACATCATGTGTAGCTAGATTTCCAATTGTTAGGGATGAGATTATCTAGATGACAACTTTTGTTTTATGACTTTATTTTGATTATTGAAGAAGTTTATTGAATCATTTTTCTTATCTCTGTTCTTAATGCTTTTATTGCTTGGCCGCCTTTAAATTGATTTACGGTTTATATTGTGAAACGGAAGTTGAATTTATCAATGCTTGAGATAAGAGATTCTTGCCTTTGTAATCTAGGAATAGATGCAAACCCTTGAAACCAATTAAGAATTCTTGTTCAATCATGCTTAATTCTAATCTTAAATTCACTAAGGAATTAGGGGTTATTTTAGGATTAATGATTTTGTCACTAAGGAATTAGGGCAAGAATAAATTAGAGAATTCGGTAATGATTTGATAAGTCGATTCAATTGTCATATTCAAGTGATAACTCAAGATATCCATCTAGTGAAACTCATCCCTTACAATTTTATTATTATAAAGTTCAAATCAATCTTATTCCGTTTAATTTTCATTATTGCAATCAACCAAATTGAGTACCTTTTTGTTCAATTAAGTTATAAATATTATTCGACAGTATAACGCGATCCTCGAGTGTCGTCTCACCGTTTTAAATTTACTACTTGAACGATTCCGTACACTTGCGAAAAATCGCCATCAAGTTTTTGGCGCCGTTGCCGGAGATTGCTAAATCATTGTTGAATTTTATTTTTTCTTAATTGAAAGTTTTTCCTCTGTAATAAAATTATTTATTTTTAATTTTTTTTTATTTGCTAAGTTTTCTAATGTCGAGTTCTAGTGATGTTTTTCTTCTTAGTTGAGATGATTAACCACCACATAGTATGGAAGAATTTGATGATTATCTTCCACAACTTTTGGATGAAATTGAAACTTGTCTTCTTTCTGCACAATGTCGTATACTTGAGGGGTAGATCATGAGAGATACATTTGATAAAGATCTCCTTCAGTTTCTACCTCATAGATTTGATTTTCGTAGTGAAGGACGTAAGAGTGACACTTTTGATTGTTATGTCCCACCACCAGAAGGTCAAGATCTATTGGTTTTGGAAGCACAAGATGAGTTTCTCATGGGAAAAATTAATTGGGAGCAAATGCTACCTATTCAAGTTCTTCCCAATGATTCATATGACAAGAAATTTCTTATCAAGGATGTTTTGATTGAATTCATGAATAATAATCAAGGTTCAATCGAAAGCTTTGATAGTCAATGTGAAAGGTTATTTGAGCAAGTGGTTGAGTTTGAGAAGCTTAAGATTGGAGATAAGTTCAGTGTTGTGGAAAAGAAAGAAGATGATAGGGAATCGATAAACATTAAGGATGATATAGTTGGTAAGGATACTCAAAAGTCCCAACTTTAGGGAGATTTAGATGTCCAACCAAATATTCCTAAACAAAATATTTTTCCAATTTTTTTTAGCAACAAGGCAGGGAAAAAGGAAGAGATTGATGAAGTCCTAGATGCCATTTATGCCCTGTTCATTGTTGTCCACTTGAAAAAGATATGGAAGCAACATCATCTATTTTTCAAGTTCATGGAGTTCTTACCCAACAAAAGAAAGAAGAAGGATGATGCGTTCTTTGTATCATATATGCCACCTTAACAGTGGTTGATGGGTCAAGCTAATGACATTAAAAAAGCGCTTCGTGGGAGGTAACCCACGTCAGTAAGCAATTTTCTATTTTTTTTCTTTCTTTCTGCTTTTTATTATTCTCAAATAAAAATTATTATCACATAACCACTTATTGGTTGCCACTCGTAGCATTGATTGTTAAGTTTGCATGAATATTCTAACCTTTCCATTTCAAAAAAAAAAAAAAACTATTTTTGTCTCAGAGAATTGTTCTAACCGCCAAGGCAGAGGGCTAGCTTACTGACAAAGTTCAAGAGCATAATGGCTATGGGGCTTGCTGCAGACGATATTCATCATAATTACCTCTCTTTTTTCTATAGCATAACCGGTGAGAATTTGAGCCAAATATTTTCCACTTTTTAGTATAATTCTTTCATATGTGAGTATCCATATTTGAATGTTATTTTTCTGGACCTTGCATTGATTCTCTACAGACTATTGATCGTATTTTCATACACACGAGGCACTTGTTTGGTACTCTAAGCCTTTTCAAGCGACCCTTATTATTATGATTATCCTTTGCTAACCCCTTTGAGCCTTCATGCATAATTTTCTTTGTTGTTATGGTGACGAACCATGTCACAAGTTTTGAACCCACTATTTTATATATGTTTAATTTCTTTGGAGTTAGATAGAGTCATATATACTTGGTATTAGTTTGAAACTAAGTTTGGGGTTGCTTTTGGAACTAGCAACATTTTAAGTTTGGGGTGAGGTACTAGTAGAACCTTCGTAAAAAGAAAAAAAGTGAAAGAAAATTGGTAGACTTAATAATCAAAATTGGTCTACACAAAAAAAAAAATAAGAGCCAAGGAATAAAAAAAAAATTGGTCTCTTCAAAAATGAAAAAAAAAATTGTAGATGAATGAGCAGTTTTACTAGTTCCCATGTTGTTTTGGCAAAGAGATTGAAGGTTGGAAGTACTTTAATGTTTAGGGATCCATAGCGTGTATCTAACTCCAATTATTTTGTTTATCCTACTTGCCCATATTTATCCACCCTTAACCCAAGCCACGTTATAACCTTGAAAGACCTCTAAAGTGTGTGTGATGGTACTTGACTTTGAATGACTATTTAGAATTTCTTCAAGTTCATAGCAAAATGCATTAACATGTTGATTTGAATGGGCAAATGCCATGACCAGCCCCACTGGCTTTGAAAATTGGTGAGGAAGAGAATAGAAATTAGAGTGTGGTCGAAAGCATGAACTATCTTCTCTAAATCTGCCCCACTTGAGCGAAATTGGTAAGTTAGTCAACGCCAAAAGCGGAACAAATGAGGATATGTCAATTTCAAATTTGTGCAAATTCTAACTTTTGTCTATTTTGTTACTCGAGGACAAGCAACATATTAAATTTGGGGTTGTGATAATTCTTCAATAGTTAGTATTTTTATAGTCATTTTTAAGTAGTTTTAAGTTAAGTTGAATCAATTCAAAGTGTTTTTATAGTCAAACTGAGCAAAAAGAGAATTTTAGAAATGTTTAGTCGTGTTATTCATTTGTTTTTCAAATTCTCCATAACCAAATAAATTCTTGGAGTTTTTGTTCTCTATTTATTTTTTAGTTTGAGTTGATAATGTGAACTTATACACCAGAGGTTAGAGATGAATAATTCAAGGCACATAACCATTTTCCAACAAAGTGCATAACCATTTCTCTACTACCCTTTTGGTGAATTTAATTGTGCTTCTCATTGGTCAGCACGTGGGATTTGTACCCTCTGCTCTCAAGATTCCATCTGAAAATTCTCTTGTGTCACTGGCGGCTGTGCTTCCTCCACCATAGAATGTAATGGAGGAAACGCTCAACCGCCAGCTACATTAGCCGAGTTTACACTTAACGGTGCAAACGGACTTGATTTCTTCGACGTTAGTCTCGTGGATGGTTACAACCTCCCAATGATGATCGAACCATATGGAGCAACCAGAGGCGGAAACTGCATGACAACAGGTTGCATGGTGGATTTGAACGCGGCGTGTCCAACCGAGTTGAAAGTGATGAGTAGTGGTGCCGATGTAGCGTGTAAAAGCGCGTGTGAAACATTTGGGGATCCACAATACTGTTTGTAGTGGCGCTTACGCTTCTCCAGCTACATGCAAGCCAAGTTCATACTCACAGTTTTTCAAGAGTGCTTGTCCTCGCGCTTATAGCTACACTTATGATGATGGAACAAGCACTTTTACTTGTGATTCTGCTGATTCTACCATCACTTTTTGTCCCGCAAGTTCGATCGAGTCTGGGAACGAGAAACCTCCATTACCTGAGGAGATGGATATATCTGGGGGACATGTGAACTTCACAGCCAACAATGTTATGATTGTTGTTATTATTTCTTTTGTTTTGATGGTGTTTTTGTGGTGAATTTGGTAGGGTATGACTTGCCACTTTTCATCTTCAATAACCATGCAAAAATCAATTAGTTTATTTTTTTCTACCAAGATTAATTAGTTATTCATCTCTAGGAACAACATTATGCAGGTAGCAGAGTTACATCTAATAAAGGTTTTCTAGGAAATTTACAGTATTATCGCAGTTTATAATTAGAGAGTATCAAACATTATCTCTTATGATATGATTGAATTTTATATTGTGATTTGTTCTTGATTTAGTTTATGGTCATGATTATTAATATTTAGAGTGTTTAGCCAAAATTACGCGTGTGTGGCATCTTTACTAGTTTCCAATTTACAAAATATTAACTATGTTTACTTTTTTTTTTTTTAACTTTCGTCCAACTTTGTTAAAGTTGATGTAATCGTTTTATGATCATTGAAGATGCCATCATCCACAAGGACATTCGGTAGAAGCCTATAACATGTTCAATTAGAACAAATTTTTGAACAATCAAATATGTGGTTTTGCGCATAGGAGGCGGAGGTTTAGAACCATTAACTTTGTCGCAGAAGGGACACGAGGTTCATATTCGCGATCAAGAGGGTTTTTTTTTGGGTCTCGGAGGTTCCTGGCAGAGAAAACAAGTTCTTCACATCATTGTTATTTTTCACGCTAGTTGATTATATATTGTTATTTAAATAAAATAATAAATGTTTAAATTTTTTTTTAAAGAAAAAGTCAATACATATCTTGAGACACCCCAATCTAACAATCAACATTGAATATTCAATATTTTTGCTTGTTAAGAAGCTGATCCACTCTGAATGATAGCATCCCAATAATTATCATCCCATTCATCTCTAAACATTTCGTTCATTTCAATTGAATTCTTCAAACACTCCATCAACATATTGTCCCTCCAATCTTCCAATGGAGGCAGCCCAATCTGTTCCACTAGCCAATGTTTGTAGTCACCCTGACAAATTAATTTTGTAAATAATTAAATACTTCAAAATTTATATTTATACAAGACTATAATTGAGACTTGACATCATTTAACGTGTATCAGAGAGACTTTTCTCGCTATTAAGTTAAATGATATCAATAGCAAAATTATGAAATGAACCGTAAAGTGACGAGAAAAATAAGTGTACACACTTGTAATGGACGAAGCGAATGAGTTTGACGCTTTGGTAACCCATTTTCCTCCATGGACTGATAAAAATCTTTAATAGATTCCATCATCTCTTCTTCATCAGGTAATAGAACCTTACCAGATAAAACCCTAGCAATCCACTTGGCTTGTAACTCAATCACACTGAAAGTAATTTCCTGGCCACGACAATTTATTATTAATTTCAATAAACTAAATTAAAACATTCTATATGATAAGTTTTGCATAAAAAAAATTATAAATATGAATTCAAATTAGCTTTTTTACTAAAGAAGTTTGTATTAACCTTAAAGGTTAAACCAATGAAAGAGAGACATGGTGCTAGTGAAGGAGGAAAAACATGTTTGTATAGTGGCCCAACACGATTATCTTCAATGGTTACTGTTCCATTTGTGTCAAGGAAAGGAATGTGGTATTTGTACCTGTCATATTATGATTTATATGCCTCAATCATTAATTATATATATATAATATCAATAATTAGGAATTTAGAAGAGGAAAGAAAAATATGTGAAATTAAGGTGACAAAATGTTAGAAATTCTAGTTACCCTGTACAGTGAATTATGGCATCTGCATAAATAGAGAATCCATCTTCAAAGGCAACCAAGCCATCTTCATATACACATTTAATCTAAAAAATTAAATAGAATGAAAATTATCAATAATACTAATACTATATCGTAAGAATATATAAGTAAGAAGCTACATCCATAACACATTTTACATACCAAAGTATGGAAACATATATTGCGAACATTTTCTAACTTCCTACCCTTCAAATCTGGTTTCGGTCTTGTTGCAACATGAACTTCCTTTGCTAGTCTTGCAATATCTCGTGAGATGTCAAATGAACTAGTTCCTAGCCCAATTAAAATCACAACCTGTTAGGTAGAAATTATCAATTAGTTATCCAAAGATTGAACATCCCATAAACCACTTTAGTAAATCAAGGTCTTTTTTGTCTCGTAAGTGTGTGTCAGTTGATAAAAGGTTGTACAAATTTCAGTGGAAAACAAAAATCAAGGTCTTGTTTAGATTAACAACTTAATTTAGTGTTTTTCTTATAAATGTTCATGTATAAGTTATTTTTGAAATAAATTCAGACCGCTTTCATATAACACGTTAGGGCTCGGAGGGCCACGACCCATCCCCCAAAAAAAATATAAAAAAATGTATATAGTAAATTAATAAAACACCCTTGACATTTAAAAATAAATTACTTTGTGTTGGAACATGTGTGGAAATTAAAAGTTAAAAGACTAAACACAATGTTCCACATTGGATAGAACTAGTGTGGTATAAATTGAAAAAAAATAGAAGTCTCACATTGAATAGATCGCATACTATTAGTCTTTGTTAAAATATTTTGGAACACAATCTGAAATATTTTGATATTCAATCTAATATATTTTGCTACTTGATCTGAAATATACTTTGATACTCAATATAATATATTTTTGTACTATATTTTGATACTCAATTTGAGATATTTTTGTACTAGATCTAATAAGTGAATTATTTATTCCTAAAGTAATATTTGAATATTGAATTACTCGTTCCCAAAGTTTCTCACATATTAATTGTGAATTTTTTCTATAAATAGAGAGCTCACAAAATTCATTCCACACACCGAAAAAGACTTTTGAAACTTCGATTTTTTTCTTTTTTTCTTCCTTTTTGGCTTGCGCTAACGAGTCTTTCTTCTCTTCATCTCATTTTTTGTCCATTCGGATTTAAGAGTGTTCTTAAAACCATAAACCCTTTCAAGATATATTGTCCCTTCGAAATTAAGAATCTTCTTAAGCGCATAACCCCTTCGATCATTTATGTCTCTTCGAAATAAAGAGTATTTTTAAAATCATAGTCCTTTCTGAGGTATAACGTCGCTTTGAAAATTAAGAATGATCTTAATTATTTGTCTTCGATTCTTAGAGAAGTTAGATATTAGAATGGTGGTAGCACCATATTTGAGTGGTTGAAATACCATATTGATATTTGGAGATGTTAAATGTTAGAATGGTGGTGACATCATATTTGAGTGGTCACAATATCATAGTAGAGTTGTCATACTACTATAATTGATTGATTATATTATTAAAATATAAGTAGTCTTAGTAGCATATTGAAACTGTAATTCTCGAACGATAGTTGCATAGTTGTAGTTGTACTTGTTTTATGGAGGTGACATGATTGATTGACTGCATTGCACAATTTTGGACAGAGCCACTGAACATCTTAATAGAGTGACCTAATCGACCTGATCGTGACTCAACATAATAACAAATTCGGTAGATGAAATTTTTTTTTCAAATAGACTTTGGAAATTCAATTACAAAAGTTTGGAAATCCGAAACCAACACTTTGTGCCCCACCCTATTCTTTCTCTCCCTTTGTACGTGTTACGATTGCACTTTCAAGTTGTTCGAGAATTATTTAAATTATTTAGTATGTAATTTAATTTTTTAATGATCAACTTTGTATTTAGTGCTCATTACAATATAAATTTTATATTTTTATATTATAGTTTATTTTGATCGTCCATGAGAACATTTTTTTTCTTCTAACTCCGCGCCACTACATATAAGTTATATGTTGTTTTCAAAACCAACGCTAGAGAGACGATAAAAATAAGCCTTGTGTTATATTAATTATTACATAAGTTTTCAAAAATTCAAATAAGTCGATCCAATTACACCTTAAATTCAAAATGCTAGTAAAAAAATGAAAGTCTTATCTTTTTGTGAACTGCTTATATTAATATTAATCGAAGTATTTCAGACATGGATCCTTTAGTGTGTTTTCTCTGCTGCCGTCTATTCTACCATTATATCAGTCGTGACTTAACCTAGTAACAACTCTCAACCATCAAATAAAGCACATGAGGGATGGCCGAATAATAAAGGTGGAAAAGGATCTATTTCCAAGTATTTAAAGGACTAAACTCTATGTTTGGTTTTGGGTTTGCGGACCGACTCTTATAGACTAATCCATTTTGACATCTCAAAATTCACATAATTTTTTTTTAACAATATACTTAAGCATAAAAACCCCTTAAAAGCTATATATAATAATTTTGGATGAAATGAAATCATGTTTTCAAATTTGGAAAATTTGATGTACCTGGTCTTTGAAAGAATGAGGAAGTCTATAGTTATGAGAATGCATTTGAAAGCCACGAAAGTTTTCAATACCAGGAACAACAGCAAGTCTCGGTTCTACAAAATGACCGGAACACACAACAACCGCTTCAAACACTTCTTGACTCACTGAGTCACCACCCCTCGACTCAACCATCCACCCGTTTTCTTTCCTCTCAACTTTCACCACCTCCGTTTCAAACCGGGTCAACTCGTGAATCCCAAACTCAACTGCAAATTCCTCCAAAAAACGAAGCACTTCTTCATGACCCGGAAACGTTCTTGGATCACCGGATTCTCGCTTGGAGAAAGGATAATCTAAGAACCCCATGATTTGTCTTGGAAGATTGGTGCGTAAAGAGTGGTAGAGACTGCTGTGAACTGTTTCTCTGGTTGGGTCAATGCTAAGAGGATCGGAGTCTGTTTTTGGAGTGTATATCCAGGTTCCTCCGATGCGGTTGTTCTTCTCAAAAACGACGACGTTGTGGCCTTCCAGTTGTAGCTCCTTGGCGGCAACCATACCGGAGACTCCGGCGCCGATCACTGCAACTTTAACCATTAAGACAAGATTGTTTTAGTCAAAGCTCAGAGACACTGTTTTATCACGTTCTTAACATAAGAGAAAACATATTGTAATCAAAGTGATCCAGTTTGTCATATACTCATAGTAGTTAGGTGGGATTCTACAACTGGGCCCTACTTTAAATAAATCATTCAAAAACTTTTAACATTAACTAAGGTCTTGTTCGGGTAATTTTAACATTAGTTAGGTGGAGTTGGAGTTCGATACTAGAAGTTCATTTTGCATAGGAAAAAGATATTTTATGCAGGTTAAGTGCATCTATTTTAAGTGAGTTTGTCGGAAACATGTTATATTTCATTTTTTATTGTATTATTGTTAGTAAAAAAATCATAAGTTTTCCCCATTTTTTTAGTTTGTTTGTGGTTGTTTCTCTAAATGATATCAAGCAGAGTTAGTATCAAATTCTTAATAAAAAGAATTGTGGTCACACTTTTGTTAAAAAATGGTCAAAGTGTTAGAAATTTGAAGGAAAAAAATGTGATTACGTCTATGTTAAAATATGGTTAACTGCTGATAATTTTTTGTCAGTATGTCTATGATAACAAAGATAGAAAAACATTAACTTATCACAGTATTATCCTCATAACGCTCTTCAATTTTTGTGGAAAAACGTGTGATTATAAAAGGTGTTTGTATTTTAGTTAGAAGATGAATTTTTTCATATCATTCTTGTAACGTGTGTTGAGAATAGGTGTTTGTGTGTGTTTTAATTGTTGTTGATAGAAATTGTTTTTGTATACAACATATAAGGTCAACATCATGAATAAAAACAAACGAAAAAGGGATGGTGGTGTCGGTGTTGGTGTAAGTACACTTTAATTAATTAGATGTTTAATGTGTATGTAATTGTTTGTGTTTTATGCATTTGGTGAATGATTAATGTTAAATTTTCAGCCATAGATAAAGACTCAAATGCCCCGTACCCATAAGTTCGTAGATATTAACCGAAAAATTGTATGATTCGAAAATGAGTAGAATTATGGAAACTTTGTTCCGATATCTGGTGGACACAAAGACCTATATATGAATGAATAGTACTTTATTGAAGGAATTATTGCATAGGATTTAAATATTGAATGAATTGTTGATGAATAATTAGTAATATGTAAATATTAATATATATGTATATAAATGTATTTACTTATTTACAGGATGATATCCTTCGGATTCACGGTGACATTGTTTGTTGTCTGGTGTTTCATGAAGAAAATAAGCTGACAAGTTTTGTATTAGATAACGCAAAGTTACTTGTGGACTTATCGATCAGTTAAGCATTGATGTAGTAAATTCGTAAGTGCACGGTTTACCAATGTAGTAATAAAGAGTATCGTTCTGATAGGGAGTTAAGAATTCAATTAACTTTCAATAAGGATTAGAGAAGAGTTTAAGTTGAAAGATTTTGTATTTTGTTTTAAAAGAAAATATAATAATAAAAAGCGCATTGTAATTATTGGTTTGTCATTGTGACAAATCCTTCACAAACCAAACCCTAAACCTAGAACTTTATGTTGGACCTAGTTTCTAAAGACAAGTTTCTCTTTAGCCTATCACATCTCCTTTCGGTTTCAGCGAGTGTGTTCCTCTAGCAACCACGCATATTCTCATGATTGATTCCTATTGGAATCCTTGAAGAACGAAACTTTATTGTCTCAAGGTTTGCTAGACTATTCTCATGTTTCGCAATCCTTGTCTAATTTCACTTGTTTCAATATCAAAACTTCTTCTTTCGATGCTTCGCTTTGATATTTGTGATGATGAATTAACAAGTACTAACCCTCTGTTGTCGCATTATGAGTTTGATACTTGTTAATTCATTATAAAAACGGTGAAATT
>Ga0315915_1002658_pt1 | contig 22601 bp, 15 predicted proteins | sample MpolbnodulesMG_FD_207738 | JGI IMG/M metagenome (GOLD analysis project Ga0315915, IMG submission 207738) | Medicago polymorpha root nodule microbial communities from Los Angeles, California, United States - branched nodules | ecosystem: Host-associated > Plants > Roots > Nodule | place: USA... | reverse complement strand
ATGAAAAAAGAGAAAAAAGAAGTTGTCACATAAGTTGATTCAAATGATTGTTCAAATATCACTACTCATAAAAAATAGGAGAGACATAAAAGGAATAAAAAAAGAAGTGCTTATTTTTTGGAGAAAAAAAAAAGTGAATTATTATATGCAGGGGTCGGTGTTCGAACTCCGGACACCCCATTTATTCACTTCGAAAAAAGTGAATTCTAACTATTAAACTACTAAAAAAAATAAAATTAAAGTAATGAGGGACAATATATATGTTGATCCCTTGCTTTTTCCACCGGTCTAGCGGATGGAGAGATCTTCTTTTTGACTATTCCATTATTTGTCTCTCTCCTCGTTTCTTTTCTCATTGAGTAATAGAAATATATGCGATTTCTTTTTCATCTTTATTTCTTTCTTACTTCTCTCATCTGTAAATCTACTCAAACAAATATTGTTTTAGAGATCAAAATACCATTTTTAGAGTTAGAAGACCTTGGGTCTGTCTGGTAAGGGAAAAAAATGAACTTATAACTTATATCGGATAGCTTATAAATTCATTTGACCAAAAAAGCTCTGTTTGGTAATGAGTTTTCACCACGATCTTATAGCTTATTTCACGAGCTTATAAGCTATTTCTCAGACGCTATTTCAAGTAGCGTTTGAGCTTATAACTTATAGCTTATCATTATTTTTTCCAATTTTACCTTATTATTTAATCTAAAATCCTGTTTTACCCTTTATAATTTCAGGTAAAATATATATGTTTTTAATACATGCAAATTTAAGAGGTACATTTTTTGTTTCATTTTGTATTCTTTTGAAGGGCATTTAATTGCATATGGTTCGTTAATTTTTTTTGGTTCCGTTAAATTCTTTGCCATTTATATTAAACTTGTCTCATGTCTAGTTTTAATTTTTTTAAAGACCCACGTTTAGTTTTACTGTTTCGTCTTTTTTAAATTTGTGTCTATTTAGCTCTTCCATCGTTAATAATTTATATAATATTTAATAAAAATATTATTTAATATTTTTACTTAAGAAGATATTATTCAATGTAATATACATTACTGCTAATAACATATTATAATTCCTTAAAAAAACATATTATAATAATAATAATAATAAAAAAGATAATAAATTTCGGTAACTGTCATCTGTTACGTTTAATTGTTTTATAAAGTATAGACACTTAATCAAAATAAATATAAAATAAAATTTTGGTGAGTAAAATTTAACTTATAATATAAAAGATATATTATATTAATAAATTTAAATTACTTAGAAAAATACTTAAATATTAATTGATATAAATTTTATTATGAATTAAGAATACCTTTTTATCCTTAAAAAAAACCATTTTATGTCGTTTTACATTTATCAGCTTGTTGAACCGCTAATTTCACTAAACACTTTAACTAGTTTCTCAGCTATCAACTATAAGTCATCAACTAACTTATCAGCTATACACTATTTTTACCAAACAGAGCCTAAGTTGAACATTAAATTTAAGTAAAGTGACCAAGAAAAAGGTAACGACGACTTTATAAAACTTCTAAAACAATATAGTGTCAATGTCAGGAAAATTGGTAACATGACTTATCTTAAAAAAAGAACACGAGATTGATGTTTGAAATAATATATTTGTGAGAAAAAGTTAACCTCATATTTAAAAAAAAATTAATGTTCCGCTTCGGACTTGATATCAAAGTACATCTATTTAGAGTGTCTATTCAAGGTTTAGAAAAGATTAAATTAAAAATAGAAGAAAAATAAGAGACTAAAAATATATATTATACAATATTTCAATAATATTTGAGCTCATGATCATCTATCATTTATCCTTCATCTTATATTTTCATCTCTATCTTAACCATGGTATGTGCTCAAATTCAACATTACACACATACAATAACGTTAAAACTATTAGGGAAAATTTAACGTCCATTTGAGTTTAGACGGGAAGGATAATTGGTTTAAAAAAACTAATTTAGATGCATGTCTAGATGTCCTATTTTCTCGAGAAAAATCAACAAAATAAATAAAAAGTGTATATTGTCCCGTAAAGATTGAGAAAAAACAAAAACTGGATACGGTGAAGCGAAGGTGAAGGCGTAAAGAGAAACCGAAAAGGTGAAGTAACCGATAAAGATGGCGACGTGTCAAATAAGATATAAATATCGTGCAGTTTCGTCATTCATGTTTTTGACTCATAGTTGTACCCGTTAGAGCGGGAACCCCCCAAATTTCATTTCATTTCAACCCGTAAGTCTCACTCTTTCTCTCTCTAACAACTCTTCTGTTAGTTAGGGTTTCACTTTTCATCCTTTCTTCTCGTCTTCTTCACCATGACTCTCCGCAAGGGTTCCAAGGTTTGGGTCCCTGACAGGGATTCCGCCTGGCTTCCTGCTGAAGTCCTCGAATCTTCCAATAAACAACTTCGCGTTCAAACCGATTTCAGCAACAAGGTGATTATTTCGTTTTTGAATTGATTTGACTAGCGAGTAATTCAATTGAATGCTGATTTTGTCAAGTTCGTTATAGCAGATTGTTGTTGTTGCTCCGGAAAAACTGTTTCCGAGAGATGCGGATGAAGATGAACACGGTGGAGTTGAAGATATGACGAGGTTGATTTATTTGAATGAGCCAGGTGTTTTGTACAATATTCGGAGAAGATATTTGAATAATGATATTTATGTAAGTCTTTGCTATCTACTTCACTTTACTCTTCAATTTTTATAATCTCTATTTATTCGAGTGATGTTCTTGATTATGGAATTGTGTTATTGTACTTAATGAATCTGGAAAGCTAATTTGGTAATTAGGGATCGGTACATTCGTTTAATGATAGCTTGATTGCATTACTAGATTATCGTATGTAGATACTGTTATTTTATGGAATGTCTTGTTCTCTCTGCCACGATTTCACTGAACCCATATCATATATGAGAAGAAAACGTATGGTTTATTGTCACTCTCTGTTTCTGAGCTTAAATTACTGCGTTCATTTATGAAGACCCTTTATAGTGGGTTATTAGTACTATATCACATCACATTCAAGTGTGCATTACTTACTTTACTTTACCTGTTAGCTGATACTGACAAGTCCACTACAAACGGCTAAATTAGTGCATAATAAATAGCTATAAGCACTTCCTTTTCCTTTTTCGTAATTTCACTCAATGGAATTTATTGTAAGATAATTTTTGTGGGTACTTTTTTTTTTAAATGGCAAATCTAGCAATAAAATATATGTGAAAGCTGAAACAAAATGCATTCTGTGGGAACTGTTTATGACACTCCTTCACAAAATGCATTCTGTACTATTTTATGCATTTTGTCTAACTTGTTTGTCTTTGTTAGACATACACGGGGAGCATTTTAATAGCTGTCAATCCATTCACAAAGCTTCCTCATTTGTACAATAACCATATGATGGAGCAGTATAAGGGAGCTCCATTTGGTGAGCTCAGTCCACATGTATTTGCCGTTGCTGATGCATCATATAGGTTGGTGTGCTTTTGGTTTTGGTGTTGTTTACTACTTGCCATTTCATTTTCAAGTTAGTAAGTTTCTGTTGGTCATGATTTAGAGCAATGGTGAATGAAGGTCAAAGCCAATCTATCTTGGTCAGTGGTGAGAGTGGTGCTGGGAAAACTGAGACAACAAAATTGATTATGCAGTATCTTACCTTTGTTGGTGGGCGTGCTGTTTGTGATGATAGAACAGTTGAACAACAAGTTCTTGAAGTAAGCTATCATTGTTAGGTGATTAATTCACTTAGAAATTTTATTTATGCATCAATGTCGGTGCTAATTTCACCTTTTTCTTGACTCAGTCGAATCCGCTTTTAGAGGCATTTGGCAATGCAAGGACAGTCAGGAATGACAATTCAAGGTGAACTTAGTTCTTTGTAGTTTACATCTTATGCCAATCTCTAGTTTTTTTTCTCCCCACTTACCTCTTAGATTATAAGAAGAATGATATTGCATTGAGTCCTTGTCTATGTTATGATCCGGTCTTATCTTTTTTTTTTGAAGGGATGATCCGGTCTTATCTTTTTATTCATCCAAAGCTTGCTATCTACATAACTATATCTATAATTGTCAAAATCTCAGTCATGTCTATATCAGATCCATCTAGAACCAGAGTTGAATGTTTTGTAATCACTGTTATGTAACAATAAAAAGAAAATCTTATGGGTTGTCAGCCATTTTAGGTTAGTATAATGGTTAGTGACTGCACCATTTATAATTTAAAAGTATGTAAATTGGAAGAGAGTTCTGGGATGTTATCGAAAACTAACGCCCGTATGTACGTATCAGGGACTAAATTCAAGTATTGACGGTAGGAATATGTGTTGAAGTTTGAAAGGTTAAAGTTTGATGTTTAAGTAGGTGGAGTGGAAAAATATTACATAGGTTTTTCTTGCTTTATTAGATAATTATAATTTTCGGATGTGTTATGAGTTAACAGATTTTACATATTTGTAGAAACCGTTTTTAAAGCGAGCATGTCAAATACCCTTTCCCTGAAATTGTAATTGCTAACAGTGAAAGACCCATGCTATTACTATTTTTGTTTGTTGCAGCCGTTTTGGGAAGTTTGCTGAAATTCAGTTTGATTCAAGTGGTAAAATATCTGGTGCTGCAATTAGAACTTACTTATTGGAAAGATCACGAGTAGTGCAGACTACGGATCCAGAAAGAAATTATCACTGCTTTTATCAGTTGTGTGCATCTGAAAGGGTACTTGACCTCTGGTGTAGTATATATTTGATTATATAGTTTGGTGTTAGTTTGCATCATAATACTATTTTTTGCAAATTCAGGTTACTATTCTCATTTTGTTACATTTGATGTACTAATTGTTGTTCTTTGCAATTGGAATGCCTCGATTTTAGGATGTAGAGAAGTACAAGTTAGGACATCCAAGCCACTTCCACTATTTAAATCAAAGTAAAGTTTATGAACTAGATGGGGTAAGCAGCGCAGAAGAATACATAAAGACGAGAAGATCAATGGATATTGTTGGCATAAATCACGAGGATCAGGTGTAATGATGTCATCCACTAGCACATTTCTTGATTTATTGTATGTTGTCATGAATTTGTTTACAACCTTCCCTTATAGTTATCCTTTCTTCCTATTAACAGGACGCCATATTTCGCACCTTAGCTGCAATCTTACATCTGGGAAATGTTGAATTTTTTCCTGGGAAAGAACATGACTCGTCAATAATAAAGGATGAGAAATCAATATTTCACTTGCAGATGGCTGCTAACCTTTTCAAGTAGGCAATTTATGTTATTTTTAGAGCATTATTTAGTTTGTATGAATCATATATTAATTTGGACGTGTTATTGTTTGTAAGGGTATCCGCCGTTATTTGTTTTTCCTATTACATATTTTTTTCTATAAATTAGGAATAGGAATCAATCTATTATATATTTATAGTTCCATTTAATACTAATCCAAAACCTAAATCAATTGTAATTAATAGTAGTGAACGAGTTTGTACTATTTATGGAGGAATATAGAATCAAAGAAGAAACCAATATTTCTTGACCTGGTATCAGATCCTTATAGTTAGAACTATGATTTCTTTCTTGTGACAGAGTTGTGTGACATACTATTGGGACGTCAATGGGGCGGGGATGGAGAGTACTTCCCCGTTACTCAAATCCTCCCCGTCCCCATCCCTGCAGATCCCCATCAACATGAAAAAAACAACTAAATTTCTGCTATTTTCAACCAGTTAGTTGGTAAAAGAAAAAAGTTTAACTATAAAGCAAATATAGCATTAAGACATTACTGTAAACATTACTTATAATTTTTTTTTCTACACATTCTGTGAAAGACAAATAAATATAACATGTCAAATATGTGTATATACAAATATAAAAATACTTGAACGTGTTGGATGCTTGGTTGTTTCTCCTTAATATTTAATAACTGATCATAATTTCACAAAAGTTTTCATCCTTTGGTAAACCTAATTGAATGGCTACGCTACAACTGTTCTCTCTTTAGGTGTGATCTGAACCTACTGCGAGCAACATTATGTACTCGTTCAATACAAACCCGTGAAGGAAATATTGTCAAAGCTCTGGATTGTAATGCCGCTGTTGCTGGCAGGGATGTTTTGGCGAAAACCGTCTATGCTCGTTTGTTTGATTGGTATGTTCATTATCAATGTGGAATTGTTATTTTTTTCTTTTTATCATGCACAAATTGGGGGGAAGTGCTATTTATTTTTTGTTGTTCTACCAGGCTTGTTGATAAGATTAATAAAGCGGTTGGGCAAGATATCAATTCCAGGATGCAAATTGGAATATTGGATATATATGGTTTTGAGTCTTTTAAGGATAACAGGTAAGATGTTTTCAAGTACATGCTTTTTCTCTTGGAAGTGAAGGAATTTTCTTTTGGGTATGTGTACCATTTACAGTTGAAGTGTGTGTGTTAACTGTGTATTTGAATTATTAGAATATCCTGGTGCCTGGATCAGGCATGCATATCTACTTTCCATTTCTCTAGTGTTCGTTTAAGTTATATTACTTTCAGTAATAGACAAAACTCCATAGCGCTCAGCCATTTGATTATTAGTTTATTACTATTTTTAGATTTTTTTTCTGTATTTCTATTATTAGATTTGATTTTTCTGTTGCTGTTATTTTGAATTTTTTTAAATGACCAATGCTAGTATGTTCACATATATTATTGTTATGTTGTGGGTGGGCTGGTGGGGATAGAACCCTCAATCTCCATATCACTCCACTCCTTAAGTACCCTATCCCAACTACCAACCCAACCCCCTTGCTGTTATTTTGAATCAGTAGAACTAAAATGGGGTAATGGAATGGAATCTAATTGTGTAGGTTTGGTAGGAAGCCACTAATTCTAGCTTAGAGCCAAAAATTGGATCATATAACCATATCAATGGTCAGACAGTTTGAGGCCCTAGGATCCATTATAGAAAATTATGAGAAAATAGAGGGAGATATCAATTAAGGATTAAAGCAAGGTGTCCGAAATTGATAAATACTTTTGGTGTAATCTGTGATAAAAATCACCACTCAAGCTTAAAATAAAATCTTCGTGTACAACTATAACACCTACAGTATTGTATAATGCTTAATTTGGCAGTGAAGAGCCAACAAGAAAATAAATTTAGTGTTGAAGTCTTAGAGAAGTGAGAATCTTGTAATGGATGAGTCATGGGTGTTCACATAGTGCAATATATCATTAGGAATGAATGCACGAGAGAAAATTGGGGTAACACTTATTCTGCAAAAAATGGTATTAGGTGGTTTCGGTATGTGTAGAGAAGACTTGTAGAAGCTTTGGTAAGGAAAACTGAGGAAAACTATAGGTCAAAACATGAAGAAGGTTATGGATTTAACTGATTTGTCATTAAGCTTATGGTTTATGATAGCATGCTGTTGTGTTGCTGTTTGATCTATGTAGCTGACGCCACTAAGTGGGGAAAAGCTTTGGTGATTGTTGTATTTTTAAACTGGCAACTATGTTAAAGCAATTGCCTTTCTCAACTCGGAAACATTTTCTTGAACAGTTTCGAGCAATTCTGCATCAATTTTGCAAATGAAAAGCTTCAGCAACATTTTAATGAGGTATGGAATAGTGTTATGTATTTTAATTGCATTCACCATGCTAGTTGCCTGGTGTTTTGATCTGGAAATATTGTTCTTACTTCATCATCATCTTATAGCTTCTTCGTCTCTTGTCATTTTTCCCAGCATGTGTTCAAGATGGAGCAAGAAGAGTATAAAAAAGAAGAAATTGAGTGGAGTTACATTGAATTTATAGACAACCAAGATGTTTTAGATTTGATTGAAAAGGTTTTTTTTACTTGATTTCTTCTTTAGATGTTTCAGAACATTATGAATTTTGTCAATTTATTACAGTAGGCCACAACTACTGAAATTGAAAAAGGAAGTTATGAATCAGAATGGTAACTGCTTAGCTATACACAAAGCTTCAAAACCTTTTCTCTCTCTCTCTCTCTCTTTATTCTGTGTTTTATGTCTACTGTTTCAATCTCTCTCAATTTATATGACTTCCTCGGAATGGTGGGATGTGCATAAGTATTGGATTGGGTTCATTCAAATTTCAAACAATAAGCTGGTTAAACCGGCATATCTAGAATTTACTTGACGAAAATCATGCCAAAAAAATATCGTGTTGCTTCGTTTGGAAATGAAGTTCCGAGTTTGCATCATACAGATGAGGATGTCTCTTTTTTCTCTTGATTAAGTTTCTTATTGGTTTCTTGTGTATTCTTTTTGCAGAAGCCCATTGGTATCATTGCCCTGTTAGATGAAGCTTGGTACAATTTATTTGCTTTATGGATTGGTGTGCATTTATACATTGCTCTTGCAAATTATATTCAGTCCTGAATTTGTCTTCTTTCAGCATGTTTCCAAAATCAACGCACGAAACATTCTCAACCAAGTTGTTTCAGCACTTCTTGTCCCACGCTAGGTTTGGAAAGGAGAAGTTTTCAGAAACAGATTTTACTGTTTCTCATTATGCTGGAAAGGTTATTCAGTGTTGCTGTACTTTCTCTTGTTTGGCAAAGTGTATCCTGTAATGTAATATCTTCCGATATTTTTATGCAGGTCACATACCATACAGACACATTTTTAGACAAAAATCGTGATTATGTAGTTCTAGAGCATTGCAATGTATTATCTTCCTCAAAATGCCCCTTCGTGTCGAGTCTCTTTCCTTCTTTACCAGAAGAATCCTCAAGGTCATCCTACAAGTTTTCTTCTGTGGCTTCCAGATTTAAGGTGTACATATCTATTACCTTTTGGGTGTTATTGAATTTAAGGTGATTCATTATTGCGAACAAATTTGCATAAGAGATTAAATAATTTGAATTTAAGTTGCTGATAATTTCTGTTTCTTGTCTGTGTTGGATTTGGTGGATGTGCACCTCAGCAACAACTTCAAGCACTTATGGAAACACTTAAGACAACAGAGCCTCATTACATTCGATGTGTCAAGCCAAATTCTTCGAACCTACCACAAAAGTTTGAAAATACAAGTGTCTTGCATCAATTACGCTGTGGGGTCAGTAATTTATATATTTTAGCTCCTTCACTGTTATCATTCTCTGAAACACAAATTGCCATTATGTCAGAAGTTGTTTCCTTGACTGTTGTCTTGGTAATTACTGTCAATCTGTGCAGTTGTTATTCCTGTGTGTTTTGCACCGATTTGACTGTACAAATAGTATGTTACTTTGATGGTTTTACCATTTGATTTATGAGAATTTCTTTTTTATGTGTTAGCCCATTGAATTGAGCAATGGAAACAAGGACTTTTTTTATGAAGTAATTTGAAGGTTTTTTTTTAATGGCTTTCAAAATTTAAGTTATTGTTTTATATTGTTAATTTCTTTCCTTTTTCGAATGGAAATTGATATGGTTTGACTGATAAGTTTACATGCATAGAAAACATGATGTGGGATTTATTCAGTTTTCTTGGAAATAAGGTGTCCCCCCAGTAGCAAGATCTTGACTTTGTAACCTCAAGGGAGAGTTCAAATCCCACCTAGGACAGTTGTAAAATGGCCATCAGTGCCACCATTATTTATAAAAAATCCCCTTCCCCAATTTTTTTAAAATAAAGGTGAACATAACAATCATGTTTGTCACCAAGATATTCTCCGAAGCAGATTCACATTTTCACTGAACATATATATATATTTTTTTTGCATGGACTATATTTTATTTAGGGTGTACTTGAGGCTGTTCGGATAAGTCTGGCAGGTTACCCAACTCGAAGGACTTACTCGGAGTTTGTAGATCGATTTGGATTAATAGCTCCAGAATTTATGGATGGAAGGTGAATATACTAAAACTGTAAACAGTTAAACCGTAATATTGTTTGTTTTTGTTAACGGTATCACTGCATCTGTAATTTTAATGGGATTGATGTTTACCTAATAGTCTATCAAGTCGGAAAATGATTTGGCTATTGTTTGGATTAATTAATGTTTATGAAAGTTTAACAGTAAAAGAGTGAGATTGAAGGCTCAAAGGCTTGACCAAGTTTGAGCCAGTCGTAACTTGAATAAGGTTTACATTTTACTCACAGAGCATCAAAATATTCTAAAGTTTATCACACTATGTAGATAAAAGATTGAATTTTATTAGGTTTTGATATGTCAAGTCCTCAAGTGGAGGAGGAACTGTATAAATATCTCAGTAAATTTAGGGATAATAGTTGCCAGGTTTGGTCTTTAGTCCACTCTACCCCAGTAATTGCTTTTGGTTTTTAAGTACGGTTGGAGCATTATTACCAGTTTTGCAATTCACTGGTTACATGGTACGGGTACGTGGTTCGCAATCTACCAAGAATTTGGTACATGAGGGGTATACAGAGTCGGAATGCTTGGGTTCGTAATATATACATATTGATATACAAATAATTATACTATCATCAAATTTTGGTCCAGTTAAAAAAATGAAATTACATACCAATTTCTTTTTAACATAAGTATGAAATAAAAAATGATTAGTTAAAAAAAAAATAATGAAATGAAACATAAAAAAGAACTAGAAAGGGTCAAAGGAGGGCTGACTGTATCACATTACCCAATCAAAAGGTTACATGGGGGAGATAAATTTGATTTACCAAAGCATCTGAAAACCACTTCATTTTCCCATACAGCTTCATCTTTATTGCCAAAATAAAATAAATTGCGTCATTCTATCTCACTTTCTATTGGTTTTTTGGCTGGCTACTTCCATCTTCACTGGTTCGCATTACAAAACGAATTGGTACGGAGAAGTACCATGAACCAGTACGTGCAAAGTGGTTCGTATGTCTCATGGGGGAGCAGCAAATTTTGTGACTATGGGTGGGAGGGAGCCTTTGATTTATTCAACATAACAATTAAAATTTTGCACTGGTTTCTGGTTTACTCCTTGGCCAAGCCTGTTCATTTGGTTATTAAAAAATTAAACCAAAAGTAGTTATAAGAGTTGTTAAGATTCCCCTATTGGATGGGATAAGGTATGGAAATGATTTTATAAGAGGAGGCTGTCCTCACCTCCAAACCGGTTTTGTAAGGGTTGAGTTAGACCAAACCAAATTGTAAGATGGTATGGGAGCCTATCCACGATACATTGGGCCACCCGATACTGGGTAACACTCCAAATATCAAGTCCTAGGTGTGAGGGTTGTGTTAAGGGGCAGTCCTCACCTTACAAGCCGATTTTGTAAGGGTTGACTTGGAAAGGTAGCTAAATCTAGTCATAATGTATAAGACCATTGGTTAGGATACTTGCAACCTCATTTGTGGTTTTATTTTGCTGAACCAAAAGACAAAGATACAAAGCAAGTAGGCTTTAAATCTGCTTATTTGAAATTATGATTCTTCATTTACTAAAGGAAATTGTTCTAGTTAGTTTATTTTTTTTCTTGTAGCATGGACTGCATTATTTGAAGTGATTGTATATGCATTTTAGCTACAATAATGTCAGGACAACAATACAACAAGCTCTTTTTTACTATATAATTAAGAGATCAGTGCTTTCAGTTCTCATTAATGTTGATCTAAACTTTTTTGTTGACAGTTATGATGATAGAGCTACAACCCAGAAAATATTGCAAAAGCTAAAGCTTGAGAACTTTCAGGTGTGTTTTTTGAGCCACGTGTTCTGCTGTTGTTCCCGAACAAACTTGGAATATAAGAGTACAAATGACTTTATGATAGTTATGTTTATGATTTTTCTTCTTATTCAGCTGGGTAGGACTAAAGTGTTTCTCAGGGCTGGTCAAATTGGTATTTTAGACTCTAGGCGGTCTGAAGTTTTGGACAATGCTGCGAAGTTTATTCAGCGTCGACTGCATACATTTATTGCACACAGGGATTTCATCTCAATCCGAGCTGCTGCTGTTTCTCTTCAAGCATGCTGCAGGGGTCAGTGTTGTTGATGTTTAATAAAATAACTTCCCTTAAGTTCTCCATTAGAATATTTTTTTTTCTCTTTTACGTTGCTTTTTAAAACTCGTTGTCAATAAATATATATTGGAGCACTTTATCTCCTTTAAGATTCTGTCAGTAATATAACAATACATGGCTTCCATTTTCTGCTTTGGATAGTACTTGATTTGTACTTTTGGCTGTCAGCCTTTCAGAACCCTTTGAACTCAATTATACTTGTTATTTTAGGCATATCACATGTAAATGTAGGGGTCTCCACTTCCACCAATGATTGTCCTGGTTTTTATCAGTTCTTGTTTTTGTAGGTTGCCTTGCACGGAAGATATATGCTTCTAAACGGGAGACTGCAGCAGCTATCTCCATTCAGAAGTATATTCGTATGTGTCAGATGAGGCGTGCTTACATGACACTGTATTCTTCTGCTATCATCATACAATCAAATGTTCGTGGTTTCACAATTCGCCAAAGGTTTTTGCATAGAAAAGAACACAAAGCTGCTACCATTATTCAGGTGTGTCATCATGAGATGTATGTATTATGGTGTTGGTGTGATCTTTAAAATGTCAAAGCAATAGCCTCTTCACCATCATCATTTTAATAGATTTAATTTATTTTACTTATTCTGGATAGTGCTTTGAATTCTTATGCATATGCATACAATTATGATTGATCATGTGAAACTTATATCTCATGTATGCTTTCCGATGGGGCATGATCAATAATGCCTCACTTTCAATTGCTTGACATTTCCTGTTGGTATGGTGGATTCTAATTTGTTATTTTATCATAAATGTAACATTCACACATAGGCGTATTGGAGGATGTGCAAGGTTCGGTATGCTTTCAAACAACTTGAATTTTCAATTGTGGCAATACAATGCCTATGGCGCTGTAAACAAGCAAAAAGACAGCTCCGCAGACTGAAACAAGTATTTCCTTTTTACTTTTTTCTTATTTTGAAAGTGGGAAATGCATCAAAAGTAGTTCTAACTTATTTTCATTTTAATTTACCTATGCCAGGAGGCTCGTGAAGCTGGTGCCTTGCGTTTAGCTAAGACTAATCTGGAGAAACAATTGGAAGAGCTCACATGGCGTTTGCATCTTGAAAAAAAAATAAGGGTATTGCTTCTACAAAAAGTTGTCATGGATATGCTATCTGTGCTTATCTTTGAATACCTGTATATGTGAAAGTGTTTTGACACGTTATATTTTGTTGCTTCTTCCACATTCTATTACGAGTTTCTCTCATGTTTATTCCATGATTATTTTATTTTGGTATTCAAATGACTTAAATTAGAAACTGTTGATATTAGCCAATTTAGTGTAATAATGCTTATGCTAAACATATTGATATTACCATATCAATCTCATAAGTAGAAGATTGTCCTAATGTGATGTTTTTTGGTTTATTTTTGGAAGGTATGCTCATATTTTCAAGGTTGTATCTTTTGCCTATAAAAGTTGTCTGATTTAGAATTGTACATATGATTTCTCTTCGCTGGTCAGCACATGGTTTATTTCAGGAGATTGGTATTTCAGATGTTCAAAGGGATTAGACAGCTCTTTCACATTGACTATTTGTGCAGGTGTCTAATGAAGAGGCTAAGCAAATTGAGATTTCCAAACTTCAAAAGATGCTGGAAGCTCTGAATTGTGAATTAGATGGAGCTAAATTGGCAACTATTAATGAGTCGAATAGGAATGCAATTTTGCAAAATCAATTGCAATTATCAGCACAGGAAAAATCTGCTTTAGAAAGAGAACTAGTTGCAATGAATGAAGTGCAAAAGGAAAATGCTCTGCTGAAGGTGCTTTGAGTAATGTTGAATGGTTGTGTTTCTATGAGTTAGTTTAATTTTTATGATTTATATATTTCAATTATTTTTGTCATACAAATTACATGGTGGAATTTTTGTTCTTTGTGGTTTAAAATCTGGGGTTTTACTTTGTAAACTCGTTCTCAATCTTGAGATTGTTTGTGTAGAAGAACTTATCCTTTAAATTTTATTGCAGCCGATGAATTGTGGTTGTGGCTGTATAGGATATGTTAAAGATGTTGCGTATGAGGTTATTGGTAGAGACTAGGTGGAAAGGTGCAGTTAAGCTCTAGGATAACAATTATTCTCGCAAAACTAGTTCCTAAGTGGTTGTGGGTCTGTTCAGGGACTAGACCCATGATTGAAGTTGTTCTCTCGAAGGAGGATGGGTGAGTTGGGAAGAGAGGGGAGCTGAGGTAAACTAAGGGGGTTTAAATATGATTAAGAGGTTGAAGAATGAGTTTGTATGCTGAACTGTTAATACAATTGTCGAGAAGGGTGTTGTTACATTGCAAAGCAATAATACTCTGAATTTGGTTGTTTATTTTTTCCTCTTTTCTTGTTTTTATCTTTCTCTATAATTCCAGAGCTTACTAGATTGGCTTGTCATTGTTAATTTGTTGGACTAAGGAAAAAATGCAAACAGTACATGAGCTTTTGGGTGAGGCAGTTGTGGGAAGAGAAAGATTGAGCAATTTGAGTGGAGTAATTTCCTAGACATGTAATTTAATGCAAATCTTATCTGGAAGGAATGCATCTGTTCCTTTCAAGAAACAAATCCTTTGATTACACAATATGGCATGATCTGTTTATGTTTTACATGGCCAGAGAATATTTGACAGATAGTTTGTAAGATACAAATGATATGCTTGTAAACTATTTGCATTAGAAAAAAAATTATGTTCGGAGAAGTTTTTTATTCCTTACATCAGGTTCATGTTTGCCTGTTTCCTCTATTAAAATTGAGGTGTGTTATATTTATTTGTTTGATATTTATAGGGCTCTTTGGATGCCATGGAAAAGAAGAGCACAGCTTTGGAGCTTGAGCTTTTGAATGCTAAAAAAGACCATAACGAAACCATTCAAAAAATGAGGGAATTTGAACAGAAGAGTGCTCAACTAGCACAAAATATGAAAAGGTGCATTTTTTCTGCTCAGGTGTATTTTATAAATTGATTTAGTTTCTAAGTGCTAGTCATGTTTGCTCTTTCAATTGTACTGCATCTTTTTGAACTGTTATAAACTTAATTAATTCATGTTGTGATTTCCTTAAAAATCTAGAGTTTTTGTTTGCTATTGTTTACTTTTGTACTTGTTTTAATCTAGTCTTGAAGAAAAGCTATCGAGTTTGGAGAATGAAAATCAGGTGCTTCGTCAGAAAGCCTTAAGTGTATCTCCCAAGAGTAATCATCCAGGTTTTGCAAAGTCATCATCCGAAGTAAGTTTCCTCCTGCATATTGACATTCTCTTCTTCAAATATTTATAAAAACTTTATTTTGCATTATTCCTTATTAATTTGTATCTTCGTGCTCCGATTCCTAAATCGCTTATATATATTGAAGTGATTTTGGTGTGTTGAAAACATCAAAATTATTGCATTGCAACATATTTAGTTTTGTTTCTAAAAATAATGTTTTATTTTATATTTTATTTTTCTTTCTGAAGCAGATAAAGTCAAGGGCAATAGCCCCACACATTGAGCAAAACCCAGTATTTGTAAGATGGTTCCTTCTTTTCTTCCAATGTTGAAAATAGTAACTTATGCGACTATAACTGTTATTCATTTGCTATAATTTGATGCAGGAATCACCTACACCCACAAAACTTATGTCCTCTTTGACACGTGGCTTGTCAGATTCTCGTCGATCTAAATTAACAGCAGAAAAACATCAGGCATTACTCTTGTTTCATTTGTTCCGAAATCCTACACTTTTAGTTTTTGGCATTCTGCCGTGTTTAAATTACAGTTTTGTTTGTTTGTTTAGTTTTCATCTTTATGCGTTGAACTTAAAGAATTTAGATAAAAATATTAGAGAATTGATAGACTTTGAATATTATTGATCAAAACTAGATACTAACTCGATACAGAATACTAAACACTAATCCTTATAAACAGGGAAATTGGGAAATAAATCTTGATAATTACTCAGCAATATGGTTTGAGTCATAAACTACATAAGTCACCATCACAATAACCATCAACAGGAAAAGAAGACACCAGTAACATGATTCATCTGTGGGAAAACAGTCACTATCGGAATAATTGCTGATGGTGATAGAAGCCACTGATATGATCCATTGATTTTATCTTAATGTTAACAACTATGACAACATTTGCAGATGGTTGTCCTTTGGAATTAATTTGCGAATACCAAACATCTTTTATATATCCTCCAATCCAGTCTTCTACAAAACTTATAAATGTCGATAGTCACTTCCTCAGCAAGACTTTCTCTAGCATCCTCAAAACTTACGTTTGTTCCAGGAATCAACTTGCTGATATCTTCATAAAATCTTTATAGGTTCCTTCGATTGCTTGTATATGCTTCAACCTTATTGGTAAAAATCTGAGACAAAAATAAGGCCTGAAATGAGTTTATAAAGAGTGGCACCTTACTAGCCGGTTTTGTAAGGATGAGTTAGACCCAATATAAAAGCTTAATAAACTTGAGGGGGACGTTAAGATATGTTTCAAAATTGTTCATGATTTGGGAGATCTGTTTATGTATTTATTGTTTTCTTTCTTCGTATACTTATTTATTTAATTCTAATATCTTACCTTTAGGGATTAATTTGGTTAGTATCTTGTATAGATAACTAGATATTGTACAAATTATTCATGATTTAATACAAACTGATTTTTTTGTCGGTCTCAGATGGCTAATAGTTGCCATGTGTTGTCCAGGATAACTATGAATTCCTCACTAGGTGTATCAAAGAGGATTTGGGGTTCAAAAATGGTAAACCTGTGGCAGCTAGTATCATATACAAATGTCTTCTTCATTGGCATGCGTTTGAATCTGAGCGCACGGCCATATTTGATTACATAATTGATGGAATCAATGAAGTCATAAAAGTAAGTAATTTGCTCATATTTTTTGTGCCACCCTTTGTATTCTTATTATGTTCCCAGTCTTATTATCAAAGTTTCTTTTGCGTAGGAAATAATTGTTCATTTATAGTGCTGTACTATATCTCATTTGTAGGATGCTCTTATAATTTTTATATGAGATTTATTTATTTCTGTGGCATATGCTTCAGGTCAGAGACGATGACATTGTCTTGCCATATTGGCTGTCCAATACCTCCGCACTTGTTTGCCTTTTACAGAGAAATGTTCGTTCAAATGGTTTTTTAACTACCACAGCTCAACGTTATGCTGGATCATCTGGCTTGACCAGTCGGATTGGGCATGTAAGTTATCTTGCTGAATATTGATGTTGGATTTTTTCACGTGCACATTACACCATATATATATTTTTTTTGCTCTAATGTGGTAGTTGTTGACTTGGTCTAAGCATTTACATTATATTCCTTTTTAAATTGAGGGTTGTTATTTCCTAGGTGATAAAGATAAACATTACCTTCCTTCAGATTTTTTTTTTTACATGGTATGGAAGGTGAATATAGGTTTTTATATTAGGTCTAACTCATCCTTACATTATCTGGTATGAAAGTTGAAATATTAGCTTTCAATTTCAATGGGCAACAATACACTATTTTGGCTAGTAAATTTTCATGAGCAAATTATAGATTTGTGAAACGAAATATTACTGAGAACTATTGCTAGAAAAGGTGCAGGATATGGTATCCTTTTGAGCGAAGGTAAAGAATTGTTGAAGGGCTTAGCCATGATCCTAAATTATGTTTTTGTTTTGTTATACACTTGATGATAGTCATAAATGTTAAAATAATATTGTAATTTTAATATAGTTAATCTAAAATTAGGGCTAGGCGGTATTTGCAATATAGAAAATTGAGAAATGCTAGGGTCACACCCACTAACCCTCTCTTTTAACACACCAGATAAGAATTGGACATGTGTCACACTTTTTTATTTCAATTAACCTGTAACCTGTTTCTAAACATTTTGATTTTTTTTTAATAATTTAATTTAAAAGAAGAGAGATAAGAGGTAGTGAGATACAGGTCTTCTTCAATTTCCACGACGGTGTTCTTTCTCTCCACGACGGTGTTCGCCGCTCTCTTCACGACGACATTCTTTCTCTCCAAGACGGTGTTCGCCACTCTCTTCGCCGTCAGCTTCAATCACGACGATGTTCTTTTTGGCGTTTGTGTTGTGGCTGTCCTGACGTTCTGTTTTCTGTTCTTTTCTTGTGCTGGTGCTGATGTTTTCGGCTGTTCCAGATTTTTCTTTTTGTTAAAATGAAAATGAAAGCTTAAAGTTTAAATTCTCCTGCACGTACTCAGCTCTGGTTGAACCGAAATGAAGAAGAAATGGCATCAGGAATTGTTGTTGTGTTTAAGGGTCTATCTTTTTCCTGTTTTGGTTGTCCCCGTATTGCCTTAGCGCTGGGGTCTGTAATTGTGGCGTTTTTGCAGCACCAATGATATGATATAATTGATGCTGAAATAATTGATGTTGAGTTAAATAATAAAAAAACGATTTTTTTTGTTGATGGTTTGGTTGTCCAGTTAAAGAGATGCATACCACCATACATGATACTCACTATCATACATAATACTGAGTTTTTGCTTCAACTGTAAAGGCATAGTGAAAATGCAATTTAATGAGTTAGCTTATGGCTTGTGTTAGGGTAAGCGTGGCAACAGTTCGCTTATATATGAGAATAAGAACTTGATGGTTTAACAGGTTGAACAGCTAATATGTGTTCAAGTGTGCAAGATCAAAGAATTAAAATTCTATTGTTAAAAAAAATTATATTGAAAAAGACCTGTATCTCACTACCTCTTCTCTCTCTTCTTTTTCTTCTTTTAAATTAAATTATTAAAAAAAATCAAAATGTTTAGAAACAGGTTTAACAGGTTTCAAGTTAATTGAAATAAAAAAGTGTGACACATGTCCAATTCTTATTTGGTGTGTTAAAAGAGTGTTAGTGGGTGTGACCCTAGCATTTCTCATAAAAATTGGGGGCAAAATATTCTTAGAAAAGGCCAATAATGATTACAACGTTGAAAGCCAGTAATAATTACAACATTCTTGACACATCTGAATTTTGAAATTATATTATTAAAATGGTTTTTCCCAAAGGTTTTTCTATTAACAAGCTTGTGCAAATTTCGTCAAGTATTATTACTGCTGCCAAGAGAAAGATCAATGATGAACTAGGTGGAGAAGAACCTATTTTGTTCTTAGTTTTTTATATTTTTACTGATGGATTATTCGAGATGATATATGAATAGCAACAATTTTGGAATATTTTAATATTTCTGTTTATTATTTGTACTCATCAATTTTCTAGGTTTTAGTGCTGTGATTTGTTTTTATTTATTTTTTATTATTTGACTAATTGCAGAAAAATATTTCTGAGTAATATACAAATTGTGTAAAGACTACATACACTAATATGCTTATATAGAATATGCTATAGGTAACAGACTCAATTAATGTGCTGAATACAATGAACGGTTACGCATAATTACAACATATACACCTAATAATGTTAGGTTATAGAATAATGGCTAACTAGAGTAGTTGAAGTAGATAAGAGTTGTTAGTTGAGGTTATTACAAGGTTATTTGTAAAATAGGAGAATACAATGATATGGATCATTATTTAATATTTGTAAAGTTTGGTTAATAGAGCAGTGTTTCTATTGTGAAAGGAAAACCCTTGGAGGAGGAGAGATTCTCTCCTATTCTCTTTTCATCAAACTTTCAATTGAACTCAATCTATTCAACTCTGCCCAGTTTGGGGAATTCTTTCTTATACGAATTATTCCTCAATTTATTCAATGCTGCCCAGTTTTGGGAATTCTTTCTTATACCAAAGGAAAGGTTCCTGACAATAACTACAGATATGGCCATATGCTCAGTACAGTAATGATACTAAGAAACCTTTTACACAAGAGCCGTTGAAGAAAGACTTACCCAATCAAGGCATAGATAGAGACAACAGTTAAAAGTAAAAGCAGAATATAATGCTGGCAAAAAAAAATGTATTTATTTGTGTCCTTCACTTTCACACTGTAGTTTGTTATTATTTATATTTTATACAGATTTTACACATTACAACAGTAGTCGTGGCCTGTGGGTCTCCCATCCGCTGCTTTCTTTATCTTCCTCCTTATTTAGTTTGGTGCCATTTCCAGGGACTGAAGTCTCCATTAAAGTTAATTGGATATAATGATGGTATGTCGCATGTGGAGGCAAGATATCCAGCTATACTTTTTAAACAACAACTAACTGCTTGTGTAGAGAAGATTTTTGGCCATTTACGTGATAATTTGAAAAAGGAACTTTCTCCACTTCTGGCATTATGTATTCAGGTGGGCTTTCTTACTTCTGCCATTTAAGTGACTAAATTTCCAAGTCACATTATGTGAGTCAATGTGCTACTATTCATGGTTCATGTATTATCTACTAGTTGTTAAACACTTATTTTGTGCTGCAAAGTCGGTATTCAATAGGCTTAGATGGTTTGGGCATGTAGAGAGAAGACCCGTAGATGCTGTCGTAAAAAGAGTAGATCAGATGGAGGAGAGTCAGGTCAAAAGAGGTAGAGGAAGACCTAGGAAAACTATAAGAGAAACCATTAGAAAGGATTTAGAGGTCAATGAGTTGGATTCAAATATGGTTTATGATAGACCACTATGGCTTAATTTGATCCATGTAGCCGACCCCACTTGGTGGGAAAAGGCTTGGTTGTTGTTGTTGCTGTTGTAAAGTAGGTATTCAATGAAGTCACAAACTAAAGAAGTTTATCATGCACTGAACTAGTTTCATAGCTTTAGGTTTTGCTTCATAAGCTTTATAGTAGCTCTCAACATCAATCAGCTTTTGTTGGTTAGCATCATTGTATGTCAGCCATTTAACTTGATTTGGTTACTTAAGTTGGACTTTAGTTCCATAGTGATGTATTTGCTGTAGAATGCTATGGATTAGAGTTTATAGCGTGAGTTCAAAGAAATGGTTGTGTTTATTACTGATTTTTTTTTTAATTGCACGTACAAGGAATCATCAAGCTTTCATTTCATTAATTTATATTCTTATAGTGACCATTTGATGCTTTGAAAGCTGAGGGGTCTTTTATTAGGGGATAAAAATATCAGGGATGGTTTGGTTGAATGGGGGAGAGAGCCTTTGATTTGCCTAGAGAATGGGCAACCCTCATTTTGGAACGCATTTTACCTATATCTTTATTTCCGTCTATGATTTTAGTGTTCTGGAAATTTTGGTCTTTCAATGGCTGCATTATACTTTTGGACAAACTGCTGAACCTATCTAGTTTGTTGTTGTCTTTAGTTTCACAGTTTTCTAAATGAAATTTCTCTTATGATACTGGTTAGGCACCCAAAACAGGACGAGTGCAAACTGGGAAATCATCTAGATCTCCTGGGGGGCTTCCTCAACAATCACCTGGTGGCCAATGGGACAACATCATAAATTTTTTGAATTCACTCTTGAACCGATTATGTGCAAATCATGTATGTTCTTCATTGTTTTAATCACATGTTTGTTATTGTGTTTTATCTGTGTTCATCCCTTTTTATTGTTCAATTTCCTTGTGATCATGTGCTTGGACCGGGATTGGCCTTTTTCGTTATAAAAGAAGAAATTAACTAAGACGGAGAAGGTAGCTACAAAGAGTTTGAATAATAAAAGAAAACATGAACAAGCTAGATAAACATGAAGTTTAGCGACCAATCTCTGAACGTATATTTAAGGGAAACCCTTGGAAAGGACCGCCTACTTTAACACCAAATAGAAGCTACAAACCTAATCTTATCCACTCTTATCAGCTGTTATTTCAATTGACACCTCCTTAAAGACAAAAGTTATACTCCATTCAAATGCAAAAAAGTGTAATACTGACTACACTTTGCCACAAAATTTCATTTTCTTGCTTGAGCCATTACTCATTCTCTTTGGTCAATCAATAATTCTGTACTTATCATCTGGTCATCCTTTTCTATTTCCGTCTCTTAAAGTGGTAGCTTCCATTTTCACCCCCTATTTTTTTAAAGATTACAATATCCATAGTTTGATTTTTTCGTAATGCAATTTGGTTACTGAAAGTACCTGCCTATGTGCAATTGCAAGTATCTAATGTGTTGTTATATCTCAAGGATCGTTTATATATCTATATATACATAATGAATTTGCAAATGTCAACCAACCTGCTGATTCTGGATAAAATGCTAGGTGCCAAAAGAGTGCTAAAGCTTCAGTCCTACAAGTTCAGGCAAGAGGCCAGCTTGTGGTAATTATATCAGTAATGGCAACTGGGTTAGAAAGATATAGTATCCGGACTCTAACTGTTCTCTTTCACTGCTCAAGGGGGGTCACCTAGGTAGTAGATGTGTAAATTCCAAATAACTGGAGTGAGGACGGGGCGTCAATTGTAATATGAACCTCAACTTTTTTTTCAGAACAAAATTACAAAATAAATGTGATATCATGTCAGGGAAAGTTGTATGAAATTGGGTATGGTTATTTATATAATCTGTATTCTGGGAAATTATATTTTCGGAGTTATTGTTCTGTATCTTTTGGAGGGGTAACCTTGGCGCAACTGGTAAAGTTGTTGTCATGTGACTGGAAGGTCACGGGTTCAAGTCCTGGAAACAGCCTCTTGTGTAAAAAACAAGGTAAGGCTGCGTACAATACACCAAA
>Ga0315915_1002657_pt1 | contig 22603 bp, 18 predicted proteins | sample MpolbnodulesMG_FD_207738 | JGI IMG/M metagenome (GOLD analysis project Ga0315915, IMG submission 207738) | Medicago polymorpha root nodule microbial communities from Los Angeles, California, United States - branched nodules | ecosystem: Host-associated > Plants > Roots > Nodule | place: USA... | reverse complement strand
CAATTCTTCTGATTTTCTTGCTTTTAACACCCCTAGTCACCTCATGTTGCCTCAGAACTCTATGAAAATGTCAACATAAGTCCTAAAAATTACGTAATGACAGCATGTCATCACTTTACAAAGATGAAGAGCAAGATATGAGTTTGGACTTGATAAGCGACCAGTTTCTTGAGGTAACAATACACACACATATATATAACAATTGTATTTGTCCTATCAATGTAGACACACATGATCTAGTGTTTGCTGCCCCATGTGCAAATTGGAAGCTTTGACATTAGAAAAGGATGCATAGGAATCAATGAATTTTTCATGCATGCATATCCTTTAATTTCTTATTATTTATTTCTTGGATAATTATGTTTTGGACATAATTCATATTTTTATATTGTTATGTACTTGTTGGGCACCAAAACTTAGTATCTATGAACTTGTGTATGCTTTGTTATGTTGGATATATTTACATCAAGATATTTTCTCGATACTTTTATTAATTTATTATTTTGATATGCATGAGTTGAATTAAATTGAAGCTCTCATAGTTTTCTTTGTGTTTTACGTGGTTGCATGTTATATTTAAGCATAATTGAATGCTCCATTGTGTTTGAGTACAATGATTTATCATGTTATATTCATGGACGTGACACTCATGACACAATATAATGTATTGTTAATTTATTGTTTAAATGTGTTTCTAGTTTTGTAAATTATCCATTATAGTATTATTTAGTATATGTATGATTAGATTATGTCTCACTTGGTTCTTATGATCTTTATGCTTAATTACACTATTGTGTTTTTTTTTTCCACTTTCCACTTTAAATTTTGTTACTAATTTTAAAACCGTATACTTGATAAACCCCTGAACTTTCTCTATGGTATCCTTCTTACAAAACTCTATATGATTTTTGAAATATTTTTGTCCTTCTTGAACGACAAGAGACTAAAACCTACATAAACTAGCCACTTAATTTATAAAATGACCTAAAAATGGACTAAAAACCCTACATGATTTTTGTTTGTCCTCAAGCATAGTTACCTGTAAACTAAAATTCAGAGAAAAATAACACACCTCGCTGTTTTTGTTCTAGTAAGTATTTTCATAGTTACTAAAATTGTCCCTTGATCAATTTTAAATTGGTACAAAGAGACAATATATATATATATATATATATATATATTTTGTGAAGAGAACTGATTTTGAATTTTTGAGGTTTTTTCCCTTCATTTTTCTTTTCATTTCTGAGATACTTATTTTGATTTTTGTCTCTTGATTTTCTTTTACCCCACCCTAAACTTAGAATGTTGCTAATTTCAAAAGCACCCCTCAACTTAATTTCAGACATACGAGAAACATTTCAATTATTTTATCTAACTTCATAGATGGTTCTTAGCCTGTATTTTATCTTGTGTATATTCGACAAGTAAACGAAGGTTCAAAGCTGCAAAAATCTCTAATTCCATGTTGGAAGTTGCTAAGTTTGACATATACCGAGAGTATTCGACAGAAGCCACGATTCGACAGGCAGTTAATTTAGTAAAGAAGTTGATTTCAAGTGTCCATACACGTGGAAGGCATGCAGTTTCTCGTCGAAGAAATGTAGTTCTTAGCAGTTTAGCTTTGCAGTAATTTTCTTTATGTATATATAGTAGTTTTTCCTAAGAAAAACAGGTTGCAAATCAATTATAGAATTTTAGCACTCGAAGTACCAGCGTCTAGAGAAAAGAGTCGCATAATGTATGTAATCTGATTTGTTGAACCACATTTACTTTTATGCAATGCAATTTACTTTTCTTTAAGTTTCTGTGTTTAAACTTTTAAGCCTTTTACTTGCATTTTCTTTACTGATCTCTGTCGAAAGGAAGTTATCTTCATACAAAAAAACAGTTTTCTTCATCTTGTTCATAAAGCAACCTATGCATATGATAAACATTCATACATTTTTTGGAAAAATATTGCACAACATGTCCTAGGATTTATGGTTTGATCATGCTTGTAATAATCAAAACTAGTCTTATTGTTTACCAAAAGCACCAATAAACAAATTGGCACGCCCAGTGGGACCCTGTTTGTGCAATTTTTGGTAGAAACTTCCATAATTTTCAAATTTTTCTAAGTGTTCTTGTGAAAATATTTTTGGAAAACTATAACTGCCTTTAGTAAACTTTTTCTAAAAAAAATATTTGTTTGTGTATGCATTTAAGAAATGGTAAGGCCTTGAAAGAAATGGCTCGACCCACCAATAGTGGTAATTTTGCATCATCACAATCATCACAGTCTTCTTCACAAGCACAATCCACACAGGCATCTGCCCCTATAGTGGATGCCAATGTGCCAACTTCCATGGGAGCAACCATGACAATGTCAGTTTCGATAGAAATGGGAGTGATCGCTCCTGCAACTGTTTCGACAATTGCTGCTGCAATGATACAACCAAAAATGAGGACTTATGTGCCACCATTCACTACCAATATTCATGTGTCTACTACAATTCTTATGTCTCCTCATCTTCAAGTTAGGGCTAGACTAGATGATAGGTTTATAGCCATGGAAAACTTTATTACTATAAATAAACACCAAATAGATTTTTTTTGTATAGTCACTACAAAAGAATCTTTAAATTATTTAATGTCAAAATCATTTTTATTTTAATCCATAACAAACTAACCCTTAATTGAAAATAGAAGTACTCACTTTAGGTTACGAATGACAATGGAGTATTGTGTTATAATGATCCTCCTTATCCCAACATTTGTAAAAAAAAAGAAAAGAAAATCATAGTTAAGCACGTGCATTGTGGGTTATAAGTTTAGTGCTCCTTTCCATATTCTCTAAGCACCTAAGAGCCCTTGTTTATGCCTATTATCCTCACTTTAACAACAAAAAGATAGTAAATAAAAAAATAAATAAAATTAGAACATAATTAAAATATGATATAAAAGTCATAGTTTTGAGTCAAATAAAAAGCATCTAAAGTGTAACGAATAAGTGCATATTACAATAAATATCAAAATCTTATGATTAATTAATTAACTCTAGTGTTATATAAAATTAGAATTATTATATATTTGTCGGTTGTCGAATAGGCTCAACACTACGGTGCATGTACATGCACCCATACTCATTCAAATTCGAGGGCAGTTACTTCAACTCAGGTCCGAACCATAAATGTGGATATTTACCATGTCTGTTTAAGATATTTTTAGCGGGTGTCTAGTGAACTCGACTCTAATTTACATGATATTTTTCATGTCTGCCGTTGATGACACACGACTTTTGGTTGATAAAAGTTGGAAAAAATAGAGCCTTGAAAGAAAATCTAATCATTTTCAAATTATTACAATGATTAGAAGTAAATTTCCACAAAAGTTTGTTAGTTGGCGTTAATGTGGTTGAGTCTTGGTTCGTGGATGAGGTTGTGGTGTTAAATTGTAAGATTTGTAATATCCATTTTGTGTATATGGGTCTTCCTATTGGAGGAAATGCTTGCCGTTTATCTTTTTGGCATTGATAGCATCCGTAAAATAATCTCTTTCTAGAAGAGTAAAAACTTTTTTTTGAACAATGGAAGAGTAAAAACTTGTCTATGGTTGCTTGACTTGTTCTAGTCAAACTTGTCCTATCTTTGCTCTTGATTTATTTTATTTCCGTTTTCAAGGCTCCTACTCACATAATTCACTAATTGAAATCCTTTTTAAATATTTTTTGTTGGGCGAGAGTGAGGAAATTAGAAAAATTCATTGGATGAATTGGGAAAAGGCTTGTTTTGCAATGAAGTTTGTAAGTTTGGAGGATTAGGAAGTTTAATTTGGTGTTGTTAGAGAAATGATGTTGGAGGTTTTATGTTGATCAATAAAAATTATGATATTAACTGTTGGTTTCTAAATATGGGGTTAAGGGTTATCGTGTTAGGAAGGGGGTCTGAGAAAGAGAGATAGGATGGTTTAAGGATGTTTTAGTTCGTAGAGCGGGGAATGGTGAGAACACTTCCTTTTGGACCAATCCTTGGTTGGAAGGTAGTCCTATGTGTTCTAGGTTTAGTCGTCTTTTTAAATTATGTAGCTGCGATGAGTATGGATGGTTAGGGAGTTGAGGGCCTGGGTTGGAGGTAAAAGGGGAGAATTTTTGCGTAAGAGGAGGAGTTAGTTGTTGAATGTGCTTATTTGCTAGAAAATTTTGTTGACAAATGGATTTGGAGGTTGGCTATTCGGTAAAATTACCACATTCTAAATCAAAGTGTGCAGCATGAACGTTAATCCCTTTCAAACTTTATTTGTATTAAAGTTGTACCTCTCAAAGTCTTGTTATTTGCTAGGAAAACTCTTAATACGGGGATTCCAATGAAAGACAACTTGGTTAGTCTCGGCATGATTTCTGCAGGTTCTTTGTTGTGCCCAAGTGGTTGCGGAAAGAAGGAAATTATTAATCATATTTTTATGGAATCCACTTTCTTTGGTAGAATTTGGTCTTCTATTTTGCATTGGTTGGGAATACATAACACAGTCATTTGCTTTCATACCTTGAAATTTTGCAGTTCACATTTGTATCGCAAGGATATTCGTCATTTCTTATAGGTGATTTGGTTGACTTCTTTATGAGTCATTTGGAAGGAGCGTATCTCTCAAAAAAAATTTGTATCAAGGAGCAGAATCTTGATTACTTACTAGATTGCATCAAACTTTTCTCTTGGTGGTAAAGGAGCAGAATCTTAATCACTTACTAGATTGTATCAAACTCTTCTCCTTGCGGTGGTTGAAATCCCAAAAACCTATCTCTTTTTATGATTTTCATTCTTGGTGGAAGGACCCTTTCGATTTGCATTGGTTTTGTCATCAGTTTTTAAATACATGATTTTGTATGCAAAATTATGCATTCTCTTACAACCAGATGGTCTGGATATAGCATCACCCATACCAATAAAAAATTTCACACAAAGCCATAACCAAAATAGGCACGAAGCCATAACCAAAATATTTTTTTACTCATTTGATTGCCTGTTAACAAACTTTACCTAAGAGTTTCTATAAAGAGAACTGTGAACGTTTTTTTATTGTCGAATGATTTGACGAAACTCGGACATAAATTGGAATAAAACATTCGGTTTTAGCAAGCATGAATCGACCTTGATCATCCTGGATACAAATCCCAATAACAACCTTATTCAAATTGATTGAAAAAGAGGCACCGATATTACACTTATACTTACCGGAAGCCGGTCTTTTCAACTTCAATATTGTCCCTGCACCTGCAACCCTGGCTGCAGCATCGGCTGCAAGAAACTATCCCATCTGTGGTAGCAAATGCAGTTGCAGACCGTGCTGCAGGGTGACAGCAGCAGCTCTGCTGCAGCGTGCAAGATTCCAATTATCATCTAATCAAACCTTTGCTTGATCAATTGCTTGATAACTCGTATCCAAAATGTTTTTCCACAATTTATTGTTACATTGTCTCCAAAGGCTCCAAATCAAACAACAAAACAGTGCATACATAACACAGTTTTCTGACCATATCAAAAAAAAAGATTTGCCACAGAGCTACTATTGCTAATTAAAACAGAAACTAAATTTGGATAAAAAAATTTGCCAAGTCCAAATGATATTGCTACCTGAACAATGTGATAAAATGAGTATGCAATTTTCATCAAAGGTATCACACTTAACAGAGTTACACGGACAGTTTACTGCAAGATCACGCAACAGAGATCCAGTAGGCAAACATTTACGACATATCTGTCAAATCAGATTTTTGACTTTAGGCGGTGCCCCTAACTTTCAAATGACATTCCATCAACCATGAACTCTAAGATGAGTTGGATCAATTAATTTATCAATACGGTGTTGATAAGTACTTCTAACTGTATATTCTCCAGTCACCAAATCGCTTATCAAGACAGCGTCGATATTCACTTCACTTCTAACTGAAAACAGCAAGTCCTTTATTTTTTTAATACCATTGGTGTATGTATTTATTTACATAGGTTTTTAGTTATATGGAATGGAGATGCAAGTTGTTGGTCACACTAGAATATGGGTACTGAAATATTCATAAAAGCCAATGGAAGTATATCATATCGATGTTACCTTAAGCTTGTACAACTTCTAAATCTGATGGAGAGTTCTGATAAAATCGTAGCCCTCTGACAAACTATAGAATAACTAAAACTATTTAAACTAGACATAATATATGGTATGTGTGGTCAAAGATCATTGTAGAAAACTAAAACTGTCTCCTATTTATCCACTGAACATGTCAATTTTGGTTTTCAATAAAAAAACTCTAATCCATGACACATATGACTCCTATCCTTCAAATCATGCGATTACATCATTGAGTTCATACTATCTAAAAACAAGTTGTACACTGAAAATCTTTAACTTGATGATTAATAGTACAATATCGAGCTGCGTTGACTGAACACTGTGATCACATTCACATGTATAACATTATTTTTGTGTTCGCTTTCTTTCGTATCTTTTTATCTTTGAACCAGATTGATGTTTTAACACTAAATAAATTCTCTATTTGTTAAGTTTAAGAAAAAAAGGTCATAAAACCATTGTGGAATACTTAAGAATTAAAGAACAAAGGGACAGACGAAGAGCGAGAGAGACTACGATAAGGATTTCCAATAAGGATCTTGATGGTTTCTTTTAACAAATATTTTATAGGCTAAACTGCAATATTTCAACACAATATTTACCTTCTCATTCAACACAATATTTCTTAGGCTAAACTGCACTTTCTGCCCCCTAAGTTTTAAAATGTTGCGATTTTTGCCCCTATTAAAAAAAATGGCAAATTTGGCCCCTTTCGTCTAAAAATAGCTGGGAAGACGCCACGTGTCCCAAAAAATGGGCCATAATCGCAACTTTTTGTAAAGATAAGAGGATAAAAAACATATTTCCCTTATGTTAGGGGGTCAAAAGAGCATATTTCCCTAAACATGGGGGGTCACTTTTGCCATTTTTTTTAATAGGGGGTCAAAATCGCAACATTTTGAAACTTAGGGGACAAAAAATGCAGTTTAGCCTATTTCTTTTTTTTTTTTTTGAACAGCTAAATTTATTAAGCACCAGCCGCACAAGAAGTGACAACTGGGCAAGAGAAAAACAACAGAAAAACAGAAAACAGCAGGGAAAGAAAAACTCCAAACAAACAGCAGCCGCTTGCCAACATAAGGCGACACAGCAAACTCCCAAAAACAAACGCAGCTGTCATGCCAATACACCCCCTACCTCTTCAAACACTCTCCCGGGTCCCAACACAACTAGTAGAACAAACACGGGAACGAGTTCAGACGGTGCAGATACCAATTCCAAGAAAGAATTTTAATTTCCTCCACCACGTCATCCACCTCCTTCGGAACATTGTTGAAAAACTTGTCATTTCTAACTCTCCACAACACCCAAATAGTCGCGTGTCAAATAAGCCAAAACCCCCTTCGGAATTTCTACCCCTCAACTCCACAAAACAACACTGCAGATGGGAAAATAAATTGTGAGGAGTTATGAAATTAATCCCACACCATCCCAAAATCTTAGTCCACACACTACAAGCCATCCTACAATGAATGAACAGATGTATTGAAGTTTCCTCCACGCCTTCACACCACAAACAGTCCTTAGAAGCTGTCAAATCAATGATTTTTATTCTTGCCTTCACACCACACAATACTTCTTATTATAAATGAGTCGTTTGATTTTCAAAATTTGTACAATATCTTAGGAGTATGAGATTACTTAGAAAAATGTAATCTACTACCAATTGTTGTTTTATGGAATCTTAAGTACTTAGTTTACATTTTGCATCTTGCCAGTATTTGTAAAATAACTCTAGAATTCTATAAGCATGATTCAATAAATAAATAATTACAGCACAAAACATAGTGCTCAGAAAGCATAAACAAATGTACAGAAGTTCAAACTGATATACTATCATTAGAATACCAAAAACTCCCAGAATTTGTTGTCTCAACAGAAAATAGAGAACACGTGCATAATATAATTAAAATAGAAACCAACATAATTAACATGTGCCATAGAAAGATTTATCTTACACTAAAGAGAACTTAAATTTTAAAACTTGATAATGAAATGATAAATCATAGAAGCTATGCTCATAAATTTTGAGAGCGAATACATTAAGCTTAAGCAACAAATACCTAATTCTTTATTCCTCCTATCAGAATGATATTTTTCTTGTAAATTACTGTTTGAGAATAAAATCTTCCAGCTTTAACACCAATGTTCTGAATTACTCCAGTAGTTAAATCAAGACAAGCAAGTTCACCATCATCTTTTCTCAAAAATATATCACCCTTCTTCCTTGCTCCGATAGGATGGTCGATGCCGGACATGGGTCCAACATCAAAAAGCTTAGTCCATGATTCATCGACACCGGGTTCTCCCAAAATTGATATTGATATATGGAAAAAATGAGTGGTCTTTGCATAAGTTACGATCATAGCAACAAACCCATTTAACATTGTCAAGTGTCTATCAAACCGTTTTAAATTGTGTGAATCAAAGGGAAAGAGAGTGGTAACAGGCACCTCAGTGGCCAGGTTAAAAGACACCACAAATGTTTCACTTGGTTGACGATATGCGTTTCCCCACCAATGGCAAACCCCATTTAAGTACACCATGGAACCTTTCGAAGTCAAATAACGTTGTGGCATATGAACATATAGTTTCTTCCAAGAGTTACTTCTTAGACTATATATATCCCAATAGGGGCCGGAGGTGCAACTTGCCACCAATCTTCAAAACATCCAATATAAACAACATATTGAATGACCTTATAGTCATTTCGAACATGGTCATATCCAAATCCATGAATATTAAAATTAGCTTTAAAATTATAGTACATCCTAGCTTTATTTTGAGGAACCCTATTTAATTTCCCGGTAGCTGGATTCCATAACTCAATAATTGAATGATGATCATTATCATAGATACAAAGAGTGCCATTAATACCAGAACCTAAAATATTCGGATAATAGCCATAGTTTCTGTCAAAAGGATGTGGCCACTTCATTTGAACTTTGTTTTCAAATCTCTCACCAGAAAGCAAATACAAGTTCCATCGATTCTCAGCACTCTCAAAATAGTTTAGAAGGAGACATGCTTCATGATACAGTGAATGACATTTGGAAACAATATTTTTGTAAAACAAGTTCATGAAATAAGGGTTTTCAAATAAAGTAGTCCAAGATTTTCCTAAACAAGTAAACCGATTGACAGATTTCAAAGGTAGTTTTGAAAAAATAGAGAAGATGATATCATCAGGAACATGGTTACTAACCTTTTCATTTGTTGGAGCCATTGATTTGTCAAAAGCAAATGGAAGGAACGTAAAGGCTGTGAGGAAAGCAAAGGGAAATTACTTTGGAAAAAGAAGATGAAAGATTGATGCGGTAAAAGAAAGAGTGTCGTATGTATATTAGTGCGTTTTAATCTTAACCTAATTACCAAAAAAAAATGTTAAACTAATATTTTCAATAAACAACAAAATTTCCTCATAAAAAAACAATTTATTCTCTAAATATGAAAGTAATGTCTATCAAAATACAATATTACCCCTTCTTAATTTTTTGAGATGTCATCAAAATTATATCATTTTATCTTTTGCTTCAACTTCCCCCTATTTTTTCTCTTCTAATAACAAATTAAAACAAACTCATTTGATAAAACACACTAACTTAATCTTTTTTTAAAAAACCAAACGGACTTAATTTTGATCTCAATCAAAAAAAAATTCTATAATTTAACTTCAGTTAAAAAAAATTACAATCTTCTATTCTCTAATTATGAAACTTTGTACCAAAAAAAAACCTATGAAATTTAATGTCTACCAAAAATACAATCTTACCCTTTTTTAATTTTTTGACACATCATCCAGATTATATCCTTTTGTGTCTTTTGCTTCAATTTTCCCCTATTTTTTCTCTTAAAATCAAATTAAAACAATTCACTCGATAAAATACACTAACTTAATCTTTTTTTGAATAACAAACAAATTTAATATCAAAACAAATTTTCCTATAATTCAACTTTTAAATATCTAAAGAGTTAAAAAAAGGACAAAACTTAGAAACAATGTCTTATGTACTGTTTTTAATGTTCCCCTATAATAACATGACAAGTGGATTAAAATTCCACATCAGACTTGGCACCACGTTAATCCTCCTTTCAGCTCTGGTAACATCTTATGAGACTGTGTCACAACAATCGTAGCCACCACTCTGTTAGAGCTAACCACCAAGATCATTCTATTAGATTTGTGCCAAATTTGTTTTCCATTGATGAATTTCTACCTTCGTTTTTCCCATAATTGGATGCAAAACAAAATCCTTATTCTGCAATGGCCACTGCCCTCACTTCCAATATTTAGTATATTATTATTATTATTAAATTTTAACAGCATTAGAGGCACTTATATGCTCTTTAAACTTGTTGTGGCTGGGGAATCCTTCCCCGTCCAATATGCATTTTACATGACAATTTCGATTTCGAAACGATAGAGCATGGAACAAATGCTAATAAAACATGCCTTCAAGAAGCCATTAGAAAGCGGCAAAGAACACGAATAATATACTCAGGAAGCTCGTCAAATAAGAAGAAGGAATATGAGGTATCAGGTTCTTAAAGTATAGCATTCATGGACCACCAAACCTAGATAGTGACCTTCAGGCGTGTATCAAAGAACACCGATAATTATTGTTTGTTTTGTTTAAAGAGTTTTATCAGGAACGTCAAACAGAGAAGTAAATAAGGGTTAACATGAGAGAAATTCTAATATGGTCACATGATCAAATAAAAAGTGTTTGGTCATACACATAAAGAATTTTTTTTAATAGTAAAGAGGAAATTGATAAAAAAAAAATGATTGAATATTTTAAGGACTATCTTTTTATGTGTGTGTCCAAACACTATTGATTTGGTCTTGTGACCATGGAAGAATATCTCTAAACGTGATAACAAGGGTGCCAAGTCTGATGTAGAATTTTAATCCACCTGTCATATTATTATCGGGGAACAGTAAAAACAGTACATAAGGTACTGTTTCTAAGTTTTGTCCTACAAAAATTACAAAACATTTATTACAAGACATATATCCACTTTTCAAAAAATTACACATTTTTAAGATGGCTTCTTTTCTAAAAAAAATTTACCTTTGTTTTTTCTTTATCTCTTTTTAAGTTAAAAGAAAAGTTATATTATATTAAAAAAAAGAAATAGACAAAGAGACCGAGGGCATTAGACCTAACTTAGGTACAACCAAAAACAGAGATACAAAAAGTCATTGATTATAACACTAATCTCCCTTATTTTTTATCAGACCAAGTGGATCGACCCATATCTATCCTAACAAAATTCATTGATCAGCAAGCAAACTCGTATACGGGCGCAAAACAAAGTTACAAAAATATGAAAAGTGAACCTCTGCAAAAAACAATTAATTGATCGACTTTCAACACGGTATCAAAATTGAAGTGCCAATAGCTCCCAACAAAACAAATCAACAAGCATGAAAACTCTTCCAAGCTTGAAAAACTAGAGTGTACACAAACAAGACACCTTGAAACTAGCAGATCTTAAGAACTAGAGTGTACACAAACAAGACACCTTGGAAACAACAGAGAATCAAAGAAGTTAGGCCACCTTGTCATATTATAAAATATTACTCTCTCTGTTCCTTTTTAAGTGTCTTTTTAGCGTAAATTTTTCGTTCCTATTTAACTATCTTTTTGGTGTTTTAAGGGTACGATTTGTCAATTATACCCTTTGTCAATTACTTTTATCTTTTTCAATAAAACTAATTAATGTTATCTATTTGGAAAACTAAAGTTTTTTTTAAACAAAGTTTTTTTTTTTTTTAAACAAAGTTTGACTCTTGTTATCTTAAAATTTAAACAATTTTTTTTTCAAACAATATTCCAAGAAGAGTTAAAATTCTATAAATAAGATGAGTAGCAATTGTTAAAAATATCAAGTGTAGTTGAAGCCTTAACCTTGATTAAAGGAGTTGAAAGAAAGTTAATTTTTTCTTAACTTTTGATTAATGTGAAGTTGGAATAATTTTTATATTGACTTAAAATAATTAAAAAGATGTGCACAATATTTAGAAAATTGACAATTTTTTTTTTTTGTAGTGAAATTGACAATTGTTTGTTATGATAGAGAGAGTGCGCAAAAAACAGAAATTTGTTGGAGAAAAAGATAATAACAGACAATTGTTTGTTACAAAAGAAATATAACATATTAAATCTATTGGAAAGATAAAGTGTGTGCAAAAAAATAGGAATTTATTGGTGGATTAAAATGAGGGTATAATAAGAAGAAAATGTGAAAAAATACACATCGCTATTTTTGTGTTAACTTTCTAAAAAGACACTTAAAAAGGAACGGAGGGAGTATTTTTTATCGTTGTAGATTATTAATTATTATATCTTTTAGAAATATGACTATAAAAAACACTGAAAACATGATAAATGAGTCACTAAATAATATTGTTGAACAATTCATACATGAGACTCATAACGACACCTTTATCAATAACAAAATCTTTACTATTTTAAATATTTCTACAAATTTTTATTTTACCACTTCATAATATTTAATAACAACAATTTCAATGATCTTATCATGGGAAAATTACACTAACATCTCTTTAGATCTTCTCAAATAACACAAACACCCGCTCTATTGTTTAACCAAACCCATTGGTAACCAATAGTTATCCATTAAGAGGGAAAAATCCAATTTTAACACTAATCTTCCCTTTTTTTTTTTTTTTTATCAAATTGACAAGCACTTCTCTTACAATATAACACGGTTTAAACTTTGTTAATTTCATTTATTTTGAGCAATTAACTACTTCATACGAGTATGAACACGTTTAATTTTCGACCATTTTTTCTTTCCATTTTTCACTTACGTGATTTTTCTCAACTTATTGTTCCTCAGTCAAGATGGTTTAATTTTTAAACTTTAAAGTAATAAAATGGATATATCGAAGATTATTTCCTTTTCATTGATCAACCAATGTTCATCCACCAAAATCGTTCTCATTTCTATATTCTCTTTTGATCTCTTCTGTAATTGCAGATGTCTGATTCTATTTTGTGGTAAAAACAAATGATGTTATTGTTTCTCCATTACGAAAAAAAAACCTCATTTAACTTAATTGTGAAAAGAGAAAACAGATGCAAATAACTTTTGTATTCCCCTAGCTGCTCCAAATGCTTCAAAGTAATGCTCTAAGTTATTATAGTGACTAGTGATAATTTTCTTCAGGTTAATGCCTATTTTCTAGGTCATAAACACGCACTTATCATTGTATTTGATAAATGCATGGTAGTGGAAATTTATTTTAGTATTTCAATCCTAGGCTATAAATAAGAAGATCATGTACTTCTCAAATCACAGTTTGAAGATTAATATATTTGAGTTTTCTATTATGAAAACTTTTCCTTTGTTCTTTTGTCAAGAACCTTTGTAGTGTTGGTTCTACCAGCAGGTCGGTTAGGGTCACACTTTGTTTGATAACTTTGGTTCTACCAGCAGGTCGCAGTTAGGGTCAAATTCCTTATTTGATAATTGTGGTTCTACCGGCAAGTCACGGTTAGGGTCAAGTTCCTTGCCTGTTTTCAAGACAGTCCTATCTGTCTCATATCACTTCTGTTCATTTGATGAGTTTCAAGCGACACAGTTGGGATAAAATCAAGAATTTGATTGAATTTGCATGATCCTAAGTTTTTATTAGTTCCTAGCAAAGATAATATAAAAAAGTTCAATTAATTAGGAAACATTCCACCACACTATATAACCAATTTTCATCTGCTAGGTTAAAATCACGAGAACTTATATAAAATACCAACTACCAAGTGAACCTTGTTACTCTACAAAGGAAAATGTGTATATCGTTTCCTTTAACTAGGTGTTTTCTTCCATTTGCTTTCATTCTATGTACCACCACCATCACTATTCTCATTGGGTCTGCTACATATATGTACTTAGAATTCATAAATTTGGTTGACTGTGATCAGAACTTTGATGAATAAATGTGTCGTATATACTCCTTCAAAAAAAAAAAAAAGTGTCGTATATATGCACAATACGGTGTGTCTGTCCCACACATTTCACCAACCTGTGCTTCCACTGAAAGATTATTTTTCTCCAACAATAATACTAACTTCTCTTCTTCAGGAACGTTGACACGAACTATACTATCATTTATTTTATTCAAACTTGCTCATAGCATTTCCCTCATAATAATATTGTTAATACAAGCAGGATTGTCGATCAATATTTTTAAAACTAGCTAAAGCATGTGTGACCTCATTTGCTTTCCTTCTAACAAACGCTACCTAAGTGTTTCTATAAAGAGAACTATGACTGTGTTTTTATTGTCGAATGATTTGACCAAACTCGGACATAAATGTAATTCATGACCCCGTTGAAGAGCTGATAAAAGACCGAGAGCTTCGCCGATATCCACATCACAAATTGGAGGAGAACATTCGGTTTTAGCAAGAATGAATTGACCTTGATCATCCCGGATACAAATCCCAATAAAAACCTAATTCAAATTGATTGGAAAAGAGGCATCAATTAATTTTGTCCTTGCACCTGAAACCCTGGCCGTTGTATCAGCTGGGACTGCATCGGCTGCAAGAAACTATCCCATCTGTGGTAGCAAATGCAGTTGCAGACCGTGCTGCAGGGTGACAGCAGCAGCTCCGCTGCAGCGTGCAAGATTCCAATTATCTAATAAAACCTTTGCTTGATCAATTGCTTGATAACTCGTATCCGAAATGTTTTTCGACAATTTATTGTTACGTTCTTTCCACAGGCTCCAAATCAAACAACAAAACAGTGCACATATAACACAGTTTTCTGACAATATCAAAAAAAAGATTTGCCACAGAGCTACTATATTACTAATTAAAACAGAAACTAAATTTGGATAAAAAATTTACCGAATATAAATGATATTGCAACCTGAACAATGTGATAAAATGAGCATGCAATTTTCATCAAAGGTATCACACATAACAGAGTTACATGTACAGTTTACTGCAAGATCACGCAACCGAGATCCGGTAGGCAAACATTTACGACATATCTATCAAATCAGATTTTTGACTTTAGGCGGTGCCCCTAACTTTCAAATGAGATTCCATCGACCATGAACTCTAAGATGAGTTGGATCAATTAATTCATCAATACTGTGTCGATCTGTACTTCTAACTGTATATTCTACGTCACCAAATCGCTTATCAAGACAGCGTCGATATTCACTTCACTTCTAACTGAAAACAACAATTCCTTTATTTCTATTTTTTTTAATACCACTGGTGTATGTATATAGTTACGTAGGTTTTTAGTTATATGGAATGGAGATGCAAGTTGTTGGTCACAGTGGAATATGGGCACAATAATATTCATAATTAGTGACGGAAGTGGTGATGATGAACTATATATGGTGTTGTTCTTGTTTTTGTTGTGGTGTAGCGGATAGTCAGGGTGGTCGTGCATTATGAATGATATGTTGATGATGTGCTGATGTGTTTTACTTGATGAGTCCGTCCCCATGCATGCATAATAGAATTGAGTCTAGGAAAAATGGTGTTGAAAAGTCCAGTGACATAAGTACATAACTCTGGCAAATCTGTGTTGAAAAGTCCAGTAACATATCCCTGACAACTTGGTGTTGATAGGTGTGGTACCACAATCATATAGGTCTTAGGAAGAGTCCATATACGTTTAAATGACGTTGTTGGTACTTGATGTTTTTAATGTGAATGATGTGATATACGATTAAAACCATGAATGAAGGATTGGACAAGAGTCACACCATCATTTGGAATGGACCAATGGGTGTTTTTGAGTTTGATGAGTTTCAAGAGACACAGTTGGGATCAAATCAAGAACTTGATTGAGTTTTGATTGAGTTTTCATCTGCTAGGTTAAAATCATGAGAACCTATTTAAAATACCAACTACCAAGTGATCCTTCTGTTACTCTACAAAGGACAATGTGTATATATCGTTTCCTTTAGCTAGGAATTTTCTTCAATTTGGTTTGATTCTATGTACCACCACCATCATTATTCTCATTGGGTCTGCTGCATACATGTACTTAGAATTCAGAAATTTGGTTGACTGTGATCAGTACTTCGATGAATAAATGTGTCATACATGCACAATACGGTGTGTCTGTCCAACTCTTTTCCCCAACCTGTGCTTCCACTGAAAGTAATGTCTGTCCAACTCTTTTCCCCAACCTGTGCTTCCACTGAAAGATTACTTTTCTCATTGGTTCTCCAACAATATTACTATCACTAACTATACTATCACTTTTTTTAATCACATGCTTATAGCATTTCATTCATAAGAATATTATTAATACAAGCAGGATTGTCGATGAATATTTTTAAAACTAGCTAAAGCATGTGTGACCTCATTTGCTTGCCTTCTAACAAACTCTATCTAAGAGTTTCTATAAAGAGAATTGTGTACATGTTTTTATCGTCGAATGATTTGACCAAACTCGGACATAAATGTAATTCATGAACCCGTTGAAGAGCCGATAAAAGACAGAGAGCTTCGCCGATATCCACATCACAAATTTGAGGCAAACATTCGCTTTTAGCAAGAACGAATTGACATTGATCATCCCGGATACAAATCCCAATAAAAACCTAATTCAAGTTGATTGAAAAAGAGGCATCAATTTTGTCCCTGCACCTGAAACCCTGGCCGCTGTATCAGCTGGGACTGCATCGGCTGCAAGAAAATATCCCATCTGTGACAGCAGATGCAGTTGCAGACCATGCTGCAGGGTGACAGTAGCTGTTCTGTTGAAGTGTTCAAGATTCCAATTATCTAATAAAACCTTTGCTTGATCAATTGCTTGATAACTCGTATCCAAAATGTTTTTCCACAAGTTATTTTTACGTTGTTTCCAAAGGCTCCAAATGAAACAACAAAACAGGGCACACATAACGCAGTTTTCTGACCATGACGAAAAAAAAGTTTGCCACAGCTACTATTGGCAATTAAAACAGAAACTAAATTTGGATAAAAATTTTACCGACTCCAAATGACATTGCTACCTGACCAATGTGACAAAATGAGTATGCAATCTTCATCAAAGGTATCACACATAACAGAGTTACATATGGACAGTTTACTGCAAGATCACGCAACCGAGATCTCGTAGGCAACCATTTACGACATATCTATCAAATCAGATTTTGGCAGTGACCATAACAGAGTTTGGCCGTGACCCTAACTTTCAAATGAGATTCCATCGACCATGGACTCTAGGATGAGTTGGATCAATTAATTCATCAATACAGTGTATTCTAACTGTATATTCTCCAGTCACCAAATACGTTTATCAAGACAGTGTCGATATTCACTTCTAACTGAAAACAACAATTTCATTATTATTATTTTTTTAATACCTTTGGTGTATGTATATAGTTACATAGGTTTTTAGTTTTATGGAATGGAGATGAAAGTTGTTGGTTTGTTTTTTCTGGTGGTATCATATGAAATATTCATAGAATCCAATTCAAGTATACCATATAGCAGCAGTTTTGCAAAGCACTTGTGTGATCAAAATATAGAATAACAAAAACTATTTAAGCTAGACATGATATCTGATTTGTGTGATCAAATATCATTGTAGAAAACTAAAATTTTGATTTTTATCCACCGAACATGTCAATTTTGATTTTCAATTGAAATCTCAAATTCATGACAAACATGACTCCTATACCTCAAATCATGCAATTACATCATCGAGTTCGTACTATTTACAAATAAGTTGTACACTGTAAATCTTAAACTTGATTAATAGTACAATATCGAGCTGCATTGGCTATACTCTGTGATCACATGTATGTCGTGTGTTCTGTTTCCGTTTTTCTTTTGTATCTTTTTATCTTTGAACTAGATTGATGTTCTGACACTAAATAAACTCTCTATTTGTCAAGATTAAGCAAAAAAGGTCATAAAACCATTGTAGAATACTAAAGAACAAAGGGAAAGAAACAGACGAAGAGTGAGAGAGATTACGATAGGGATTTCCAATTAGGATCTTGATGGTTTCGTTTAACAAATATTTTATGCTTTCTCACTCAACATAATATTTCTTATTTTAAATGAGTCGTTTGATTTTCAAAATTTGTACAAGATGTTTGGTGTATGAGATAACTTAGCAAAACATAATCTACTACCGACTGTCGTTTGATGGTATCTTCGGTACTTAACTTACATTTTGCATCTTCTCAGTATTTGCATGATAACTCTAAAATTCGATAAGCATGGTTCAGTAAATAGATAATTACAGCACAAAACATAGTGCGCAAAAAGCACAAACAAGATGCATAGAAGTTCAAACTGATAAACTATCATTAGAATACCAAAAACTCCCAAAATTTGTTGTCTCAACAGAAAATAGAAAACACGTGCATAACATAATTAAAATAGAAACCAACATAATGAAAATGTGCCATAGAAATATTTATCTTACACTAAAGATAACTTAAACCTTAAAACTAGATAATAAAATGATAAATCAAAGAAGCTATGCTCATAAATCTTGAGAGCGAAAACGTTAAACTTAGGCAACAAATACCTAATTCTTTATTCCTCTGATTGGAATGATACTTTTCTTGTAAAGTACTATTTGAGAACGGAATTCTGCTGCTTTTGCACCAATGTTCTCCGTTACTCCGGTAGTTAAATCAAGACAAGCAAGTTCACCATCATCTTTTCTCAAAAATATATCACCCTTCTTCCCTGTTCCGATAGGATGGTCGATGCCAGACATGGGTCCAACATCGAAAAGCTTAATCCATGATTCATTGACACCGGGTTCTCCCAAAACTGATATTGATATGTGGAAAGAAGGACTGGTCTTTGCATAAGTTACAATCATAGCAACAAAACCATTTAACATTGTCAAGTGTCTATCAAACCGTTTTAAATCGTGCGAATCAAAGGGAAAGAGTGTGGTAACAGGCACCTCATTGGCGAGGTTAAAAGACACCACAAATGTATCAGTTTGTTTTCCCATTACATATGTGTTTCCCCACCAATGGCCAACCCCATTTAAATACACCATAGAACCTTCCGAAGTCAAATAACGTTGCCGCATATCAACATAAAGTTCCTTCCAACAGTTACTCCGTAGACTATATATTTCCCAATAGGGGCCAGGTGGCGCAACACTATAACAATCATCTCCAATATAAACAACATACTGAAGGACCTTGTAATCATCTCTAACATGATCATATCCAAATCCATGAATATTAAAATGAGTTTCTAATCCATAAGACAAGCGAGCCTTATTTTGAGGAATAATTTTTGATTCCCCAGTAGCCGGATTCCATAACGCATTAGTTAACCCACGGTTATTATCACAGATGCAAAGAGTGCCATTAATACCGGAACTTAAAATACTTACGGTCTGATAATAGCCACGGTTTCCGTCAAAAGGATGTGGCAACTTGATTTGAAGTTTGTTATCATATGATTCACAGTACTATCAAAATAGTTTAGAAGGAGACATGCTTCATCATACAGTGAATGATGTTTGGAAACAATATGTTTGTAAAACATGTTGATGAAATAAGGGTTTTCAAATAAAGTAGACCAAGATTTTCCTAAACAAGTAAACCGATTGATAGATTTCAAAGGTAGTTTTGAAAAAATAGAGAAGACGATTTCATCAGGAACATGGTTACTAACCTTTTGGTTTGTTGGAGCCATAGTTTTCTTTTTTTTGAGAAGCAAATGGAAAGAACTTGAAGGATGTGATGTGAGAGGCAGATTACTTTGGAAAAATCAGATGCAAAAGATTAATGCGGTTAAGGGGTTGTATTTATATCTCGGTTACTGCGTTTTACTGTAATCTTAACCTAATCACCTAGAAAAATGTTAACCTATTCTTTTCAATAAACAATGAAATTTACTCAATTCTCTAAAAAAAATAAAAAATTACTGAATTGAAATATTCACAAAATCAAGGAAATATTAACAATTTGTTAAAAAAAGAAAATATTAACAATTTTTTATTTTCAATTCGTGTTAGACTTGCTTCAAATTTTTTTTTGGTGTTTAGACGATATGTCTCGTCTTTTTATTGCGATAATTTATAATATATATAAATAAAACTATCCATTTCAACATTTTTGGGTTGAATTTTTCTTTTCAAAAATACTTTCAATTTTCAATACAAATAACATATGTAACAAATAGATAAGCATAAATTTAAATATTAAAACAAATGTAACAAACATGATATAAATATTTTGTTTTTTTTCCTTTATCATTGAAAAAGTGTAGATGAGTATATTTATACTTACTTTTTTATCATTCCAATTATACTCTTAAACAACTTTTTCTATAATAAAATTGTTGATGGTGTATCCCCGTGAACTTAGCTCAGTTGGTAGGGATATTGCATATTATATGTAGGGGTTGGGGTTCGAACTCCGGACACTCCACTTCTCCACGATTTAATTGTGTGAGCTCTAGCCACTAGGCTACTTGACAAAAAAAAATTGTTGTTGGTGTCATTAAAAAAAGAATTTAGATTTTTTTTTGTTATATTGTATTATTGTCAATGTCGTTGAAATATCTAATCATGGTTAGTTTAATTTTTTATAACTTGAAAGCAACAAACATTTATATATTTTTTAGTTTCATTAAAATCAAAATTTCATAAAAAAAACACTGTTCATAATTTTTAAACAATACTCATATTAATTTACAAACAATATTTTTAATGAAATTTTGATTAAAATTACTGTAATAGATAATACTTATTTTATACTTTCATATTTTAACAAACTATACTCATATTTTTCAATTCCCTAAAAAATCTTATATTTTTCAATGATACTAATAATATTACAAATATAATATTTTTCAAAAAAGTACAACAAATATAACGTATATTCTTATTTTGTTGATCGACATCAATAAAATGAGGTTGGGGTGTCTGAAATTTGAACTCTTATCTAAATACAATATTTGTTTTTTAAGAAATATTTATATTATTTTTTGACAGAAGGATCGACTAGTTAATTAATGATCAAATTCAAATGAAGAGGAAGCAAATATGACGGTTGATTTTCCTTTAAAAAATAATATGACTGTTGATTTTAGTAAAAAGGATATGACAGTTGATAGAGAGAGAAAAGAGTAATCAGCAATTAATTGTGATAATGGTAATTGAATTTCTTGATGTAGTTGTTGTACCTGCATTTGATTATAATTAAAGAAAATTAAATTGAAAAACGAAAAATTGAATGTGGTGATTGCACCAGCATTTAATTGCAATAGGTGTACTCAAGTGCAATTCAGAATGCCTAATCTACTTTTACTGTGAGTTGGAGCTGGTTTTTGCTTGAGAGACGATGACTTTGGACATTTTGTTAAACAAATGACCAATATTGGGAATACATATCCATCAAGTAACCGATTTTTTTTATAAAATATTTTATAAAATATCTATAAAATACTTTACAAATTACAAATACATATTCTTTAAAAAAGTAAGGATAATAAAAATGAGACAATATTGTGAGAATTTTGTAGACTTGTAAACTATTATAGTAAATATTAAACTTTTGAGTTGTCATGATGAGATGAGACTTAAAATGTTTTTTTTAAAAAAAAAAATAGTTGGTAGCAAAGCACTAACCAACCCAAAATATATTTATAAAGATGAGAGGAGTTTGAGGTGATAATTAATAAAGATGAGAGTTTGATACAGGTGATAAAAACAAATAAAAACAAAAACCAACACAAGAACTAGCAAAACCTAAAACTAGGCATGCCTTGCTTGTTCTTGATAAAACTATCATCTTTATATATTTACTTTATAAAAGTTTGTAAGGTCAAGCAATTGCTTAACTCTAATCACATGCTTTTTTTCCCTCCTTTGCAAAGCTTACAAAACAAGCCACACACCACCATTAAATGCGCCAACCAATTAGCCATTTCTCTCTTCATTTGTCAAGTTTGAATTTGAATTTGAATTTCCCTCTTCCAAACAATTAATTCGGCACAAATCTCAATTAGACTCTTTCCATCTTTCCAAACAACATTAACTTAAGTTAGACTCTCTTTCCCTTCTCCCCTCTTTCACATTCGTTTAGATGGTGTTTCCCGAGCACCCTAATTTATCATTTAACTTCGTTCAATTTCCATTAAAAAAAAGTCCATCATCAATGGTTATTCTCTCTTAGCTTCCTCTTGCCCTTCGTCCAGCTTCTCGCTGTCTTCATGACAGTCACACTGTCGGATCCTTTGCCCTGCCACAACTTCCTTTCATTCGTGCAAGATCATGCCCAATTTCAGTCCGTCACATCGAATCACCGTTTCCGGTCTCCAATTCGTCGGCTCAACCCTGGTCATATCAATTGACATTTCTGGTACACCTCTATTTTTTAGACGGTGTTGTGGGAAATTGAGGTTAGGATTTTACTTTGGGTCTTTTGCTATTCCAGGTTTGGTGTTCCTTGAAATTTGACGTTAGAAACTTTTTTCACTAAGATGAACTTATATCTCTT
>Ga0315915_1002656_pt1 | contig 22604 bp, 17 predicted proteins | sample MpolbnodulesMG_FD_207738 | JGI IMG/M metagenome (GOLD analysis project Ga0315915, IMG submission 207738) | Medicago polymorpha root nodule microbial communities from Los Angeles, California, United States - branched nodules | ecosystem: Host-associated > Plants > Roots > Nodule | place: USA... | reverse complement strand
ATTGAAAAATGTTAACAATCCAATGTTTTTTCCAGCAAAATTTTCACCCCAAAAACATGTTTAGCATACCAATTGAATATCAACTACTAACTGTGTGGGCTTCTAATGAAAAGGATCTTGATGCGCTTCCGTGATAGTCTTCAAAGAGTCCTAGCTCAAAAAGTCACTGTTAAAGAAGGTACATTACAACACTTGAAGAATTCATTCTTGCTTTATCAAGAAAAAATACCAGGACAATGCAATGCTTTTGTCCTTTAGTAGGCAAATACTATAGCAATAATAAATTCGACGTTGTTTTGTCACTAACATATCCTTATCCCTTATTCCTTAATGGCTCAAAACAGTGTTCATAGTAAAAGGTTTCATGAAGAGGAGGGAAATGACCAATTGGCAGAACAATGGCGAGCAGTGTGCAGAATAAACTATAATCTTAGTATAAAAGAACTCAACATTTAAAATAGCAAAGTTCATCTACCATAACAAAATTAATTCACCCGTTGTTCAAAGCACTCTATAACCACATAGAAAACTTGGGAATCTATGACTAAGGTGAAACAAAGAAAACATATCCTGTTGTCAGTTCTTATATCACATTCTCATAACTTGCATGAAATTATAAAATGAACCCTTAACTAGCTGTAGATTGATTAGTGCATCATGATCATCATAATAGTTCAAATAACACAACCAACAAGAGTTCAGAACCAAACAAGTCCATAACCAAATAAGTGCATGTTTTGAAATCAATTTAAGAGATTTCCCAGTCTGTTTGAGCCAGTGCTTAAGCTCTCTCTAACCACATATCCATACATACTAATGTAATATCATGATCATCAAAACAAAAAATGTGCACAAGTGTATGTTCAGCAAGAGAATATCCATCATAATTTCATATAGTCAGTAATCAAACAACATAGATAATTAGTAAAGGGGTGTGTGAAGGAATTAAGATGTCCATATTCCTTACTGTTTGATTGAAGTATTTGCTTGGATAAATCTGGCTTAGTGTTTCACAATAGTGTATTAGTAGTAAAGGGATTTGTGAAGGAAGAGACCTATTGCCACAATAATGGAGACCTGTGTACACAACTAACTATAATCTATAAATGTATGGAACAGAAAATAGCAAAGTTTAGCTACCATTACATAATGCATTCACCCGCCGATCAAAGCACGCTCCCAATGAAGGAACTTTGCCCAGCCATAATATAAGTTATAATAACCGGTTAGACTTCAAAAAATTGGGAGTCGATGGCTAAGGTGACACAAACAAACATACATCTACCAGTTCTAATACCACATTCTAATAAAATGATTGAATGATGCATAATACTCATCATAATAGTTCAAAGAACACAATCAACAAAAGCTCAACAAACAATTGCTTGTTTTTAAATCCAATTCAAATATCTTACAGCCTAATATCTAAATCATAATAATTTCATAGTCAATAAAAATCAAACAGCACAGTTGCTAAAATAAACAACCATAAGACAGCCTCAAAATTGAGATGTCCTTAATCCTTCATGTTTCAAAACAGTATACATGGGAAAGGGGTTCATGAAGGAAGAGAAAGGACTTATTTTCACAATAATAGAGAACATTGTGCAGGACCAACTATAATCTACTATGAACTGAATATATGAAATGGCCAAGTTCAGCTGGCATAGCAAAATAAACTCACCCATTGATCAAACTAATCTCCTAATTAGGGTATTTTCCTCAGCCACCAGATATAAATTAGAACGAGTCAATCTTCAAAAGATTGGGAATCGATGGAAAAGATGACAAACAAACATATATGATTAACTTAATTGGAATGCAATGAACATTCAAAAAGTATAAGTGAAATTGTGTCCTCCATAACTTACATCTTTAAAGAACAGTGAAGTATGTGACATTGTCTCCATTCTTTATTGTATTCCATATCACATTCTCACAACTTCATTGGAAAACTATGAAATCCTTCAAACTAGTGGATACATTGATGCATAACAATCATCATAATTGTTCAAAGAACAGGAGCAACAAAAACTGAAAAACCAAGTAGTTGTTTTAAAATCCATTTTAGAGATCTCTCAACCTATTTGGGCAAGTGCTTAAGCTCTCTATAACCACAGAACAAACATTCTGGTATAATAATACTACAATCATCAAAACAACACAATGTGTATATGTATATCTTCAGCAAGAGAATATACGAAATTTCTAAACCACAATAATTTCATATAGTTATAGTAGTTGTTAAAAGTCAAACGAAAGAAGTGAAAAATGTTATATGAGAGAAAGAAGTGAAAAATGTGAAGAGTAATGGTATATTAAATTAAAAAGGAAAGATATACAAAATAAAGTGGGAGAATATGGTTATAGTGTTTGCTTTACGTTAATTAATTGTTATATCAAAACCTTTAATGCGTGGAAACCGTCTTTAGCTTCTATACCCAACCAAAATATTGTTTCACCTGTGATTCCTTCCTTAATGATTGATAAACATTGGTTTTCTTCACAAATTGTTCCAATAATATTTTGCTTATACTATTATCTTAGTTGCCAACTTTTGTTCATAACATAAAAGAACGTAAAACTTGTCCTTGTCAATTATCCCACATTATGCAATACATTATACAGTACAACTTCGCTAACATATTCATTTCACTATTCATAGCTTAAGAGATGGCTGAGGCTGCCCTTGAAGTTGTGCTTGATAATTTGAGCATAATCCTTCGAAAAGAGCTTGGCATGTTTCATGGTTTTGATCAAAACCTGACGATATTGGCCAGCTTGCTGACTACAGTCAAGGCTACACTTGAAGATGCTGAGGAGAAACAATTCATTGACAGTGCTATCAAGGATTGGCTACAAAAGCTCAAAAATGCTGCTCACATCCTCGACAACATCTTGGACGAGTGTGCCACTGAAGCGTCCGAGATATAGTGCAAAGGATCCAAGCATGGACTATCACACAAGGTACTGTTAGTTTATAATAAAACATCTTATAATATCTTTATACTATATTATATTAGAGTATCTTAAATTATTTTCTAGGATCAATTTATAGTTTTAGAGTATCTAATAATAAATAATATTAATCCTATTTTATATTATTTATTCTTATTAAGAGATGGAAGCCAATGCAATCCCTGCATTTCTCGCATAATGAAGAGTTGATTTACTTTCCAGATGGGATCATAAGAAACCTTGCTTCTTATGTTAAGACATTGGATTTTCACCGGCTCTCAAAATTTAAGATACTCCCAGCTGAAATGATTCACCTTCATGCTCTACAAGAACTATATATTAACCATTGCAGAAACATCATGTCAATAACAAATGATGTATTGAAACGACTACACTCTCTTATGTCATTGGGTATTCAATATCTAACTTATCTAGAGACATTGGTTCTTGGTAGTTGTTCAGAAGTGGAGGGTCACCACGAGGCTTTACATCGTATGACTTATTTCCACTACTTAAGCTTATCTGATCTTCCAAACCTAGAGAATATTTGTCTGAATGTTTTGAAAACTTTACCTTGCTTCACAAGTTAACAATTTATGTGTGTCCCATATTGGCCTTGCCTTCCAACGAGCATCCAACACCTTAGTGGTCTAAAATCATTGACTCTTAATGGTTGCCTAAATTTGGAGAAGTGGTGCCAAAAGGAAATAGGCGAAATCATTGTCCCATATTTAATCTTGTTGACAATAGTTTTTGTATAGGGAACAAAATTTGTATGTACTCATAAGTAACTCTGGTCATGCTATTATATATTGTCCCACAGGTATGCACTTCCATGTGAGTTTGATCTTCAAAAGGAGGGTCATGGTGCTGCTATTGGATTATTTTATGTGTTGTTTCCTTAAACCTTTTTATACGAAGCTCCAACTATGGTAAAATTCTATGTTTTAGTGTTATACTCTAGAAATCGGTGACTATCATAGATAATAAGCCTTAATGGCAGGTTTTCTGTATTTGGAATGATGAATAAGGTTTGTTGGAGCTGTTTAATTCAATTTAGCGAGTGTCGGTTTTATGCAACACATGAATAATTGTTTATCTTGAATCAACATGTCACTCCAAAGGGTAGATGTCTTTTGAGGTGATAAGTAACAACTATTAAGTCACTGATTTTTGTTTGTTTGTTATTTCAATTGATGTGGAACTTTAAGTGATGGTTTTTAGTAAAATGTTTATCGTTTATTTGATCACCAGTATATATGTAGTGAGGAAATTCATATTATTTTTTTTATAAAATGACTTTTTAAGTCGGTTAAAAATGTAACTGATGTCATTATTGTAGCGTCCATAATTAGTGAATGCTAAGTAGCGTCTGCATTTATATACACTTTTAATAGGCATTAGCTTCGATTTTAGCATCCACTTTTGAAGATGCTATTTTAGCGTCAGCAGGAAGCTAGTGTTTAGCATCCAAGCTTTTACTGTCGTCAATTTTTTGGACTCTATGCTGACTCTAAAAGGCTATTAGCATCCACAATTTGCCTTTTAGCATCCATTTTCCTGCTGAATCTAAAACACAATTTTCTTGTAGTGGAAAGTGATGCAGGTTTCCTATGGCACTCTTTATAGCTTGAAACATATTAGAAGTTTTGCACATATGAATCCTTAATTTTTATCAGGTATTAGAAAATTCCATATATTTTTTACTAAGTTATTTAGTTTATGGCAATCAATTTCTCTAAATGGTTTCAAATTATGTTTTTTTGTGTTGCCAGATCCTTAACTGATTGTTTGTCCCACTTAGATAGACAAAGATGCAGGCAGGGTCAAGTTTTTACATGTTAATCATACATATCCTGATATCCACAAAGAAAAATCTACATGGGAGGAGGTATAGTTCAATGTAATATACCCTATGTCAGTTGCATATTGGAACCCTTAAAACAATAAATCTAAATGTGATTACTATTACATTCCAGTTAGAGAAAGCATCTTACTGCATAAAATGCTTCTTTTGGGAGAACATGATGGGTATTCAATGGTAGCTTTCTTGATAATAAATACAGAACACCTGCAAAATATGTTAAAGTAGTTATATTGATGACTCAAAAAACTATATATACGAGGATCAAGAAGGACACAAATTGAGGTGCAAGGAAAGATTTGACAGGTGAACCAGGAAGGCTTCTCCAAAAGATGATTGGAAAGATTTTGGCATTGTCAATTCATGTGGTTCAAGCCAAGGAAAACCCAGGAAATCAAACACTTCCCTTTTGGTATATAATTTCATATTTGCAGTACCTTTTGTGCCCTGCAAAATCAAGCAAATGAGGACACAATCATTCTAATCTATTGTGTAATTATAGAAAGAAAAAAGAAAACCATATCCGTTTGCCACCAGAACCCTGAGTAGCTGGAAACAATCCTGTATCATCAAGACAGAATCCTTTAGATTCTGCTTGCAGTCTCAACCTGCACCCAATAATAGAAAAATAAACATAACTCCCTCAGGAAATTCATATCCTTTAAACTCTTTACATACTTGGGCAAAAATCCTTTGTGACTGAAAGACATGAACAAATCTATTGAGCCTCTAAACATGAGAAAATAGTATTCCACAAGTAATTCCTAGCAGCAAGAGTAAAGGGATTGGCAGTTGTCATGGCTGTTGCGTGTTTATATATTTTTCCAAAAGCAGATATGAAAAGGAACAAAAGTAATCAAGGAAACTACAAAAGTAAAATTGACATATACATGTGTTCATTGAAAATCATACTTTTAGTTGGAATTTGGAAACACATACATTTGTCGATAAATACAGGATATAAAAAATTAAGCATTACCTTGTTCCATCAGGATGTGTTATAATGATATCAATGTCCCCGCAGGTAGCTTTCCGATGTCGATATGATCCTCCGCAAACAATAATAACCTAAGTGAATCAGCAGCAGGTAACCAGGTTTTTAATGTCATGCTTCAATTCTAACTAGAGAGTGACATGATGTAAATTGCAAAAGTTGACAAGTATGATTTCGAAACAAGACAAATGTCAGAAGTTGGAGACCGGAGGTCTCTTAATAAAGCTTGAATCATTCATTATTTCAAAGAAGTTTGGAGATTATAGTGCCCCCTGGCAAAACATCCTCCCCAACTTTCTGCAGGTTCCATCTCTTGAACCTATCAATCAAAAAGAGCATCAGTGATTTTTGGCAAAATAAAATGGAGTTATTATTTTTGGGAAATAATAGCATATAACAGGTAGAACCCCACAGACCTCATGGCATGGAATCCGATGCCTGATATCGTCAAAGTATTTCAACCCTGACTTCTGTGCATTCGTAAGTGAATCATCATTCCTAAGATCATCTAATGTACGATGTCCTTTGTCATACAATTTCAGTGCTGTGGCTGGACCTATACCCCCCAGACTTCTCCAAATAAGGATATTGTTTGCACCTATAGTTGAATCAGCTTGAAGAAGATAAGGCAGTAAGATTGCTATTAACATGTCGACAATATACAGGGTGTTACTATATTAAATCTGACGGATATACAAATTAAATTTGTATTACAAACGCATCTGTGTGCATATATTCCAAAATTTAATAAATATGATGCAAAAGTATTTAAAAAAGGCTATGTACTTCATACCTTTTCATCAGTTTCAAAGTGTTCCAATTTCGATAACTTCCCAGTAGTGATTGTCTCCTGGATCTGAACACAACAGTTGTTTGTCTATTACCTGACCCAAACAAATTGCTTGATAATTACTTAGGAAAAGGCACAAATGTCTTATTGAGGATCAAATTCAGATCTATGTATTAACATTGGAAGGTCATTCGTTTATACTGAACAAAGCCAAATTTTAAAAAACTGTTAAAAGAAAGAAGTAAATAAGAATCATAATTGAATATTAGAACCAAACTTTCTAAAAATGGAAACAATCATAGTTAACAGAAATTGTCAGACTAGTATCTAAACAACACATGCACGTTTATTCTGCAATAATAAATGACAATGTTAAGCACCCACACACTAGAAAGAAAAAAAAAAAACCTACATAGGCACCTCATGATACCCAAGACCCGACCAGAGAACGACGATCATAGGATAGCTAAATGTTATTATTACACTAAGGATAGATGACATTTTAGCTGAGGAAGATCTTATAAAGAAAAATGAAGCTATTAGCAGCGAAAGATAAAATTTTCAGTCAAACTTTTAGTAGATAAGCGGTGTAAGAAGAAAGCGGTCACTAAGTATAGAAAGAATGTCTAGTCATAAATTCACTTACATGATCCTTCATTGATTTTCCAATTGACGGGAGGTTTTTTATCTGGTCGGCACTTTCAATTTTAAATGACGACTTCTCAATCACTGAAATAGCCTTGTAACAGCTAAAGGATCTCCGGTTATCACCCAATGCTTTCAAACATCATTGGCACAACAAACGAGCTTTAGAATAACCGAAAATGAAAGGGAAAAAAACAGAAATTTGTAGGAGTATGAGCCTTATACCTCTATATATGTTCACAAATTTCCCAAATATCTCTGTGATGTTCTTGTTCAAAAAAGAAAACATGTAAAAGCACATTCTGAACATAAAAAAAAAACTCACAGTGTGCACTTTAAAGGTAATTGTTAACCAAAAGAAATTAAGCACAAAGAGATTTCAGTTTATACAAGTCAAAGTACAACATATAAAAGTCCTAAAATAAGCTGCTCATAACATGATAACTCCATTCAAATACTATTAAACAGTTTCCATTTTGATGCTTTAAAGATATACACACACAAAATCAAATTCTATGCAGTCAAAATGCCACACAATCAGAGCAGCAGACAATTGGAACCCTTAGACGTAGACACATTTCATTTAAAGGTTGATTCGAACTTAAAAAATGGACCGTTTAATCTTCATCCAATGGCTCCGACTTCCTAACTGCCGGGAATGCATGGTTTGCCTTTCGCTTCTGATTCATTTGGGACACTTTCCATCTTATGAGTCCCATGTTTGAGAAAGGGTTTTGGAGGTTGTTTTGCTGTTGGGTTGGTTATGGAGGTTTCAGTGTCAGTCACATTGACTCATTTCAGTAATTCTACAATTTGCCTATCTCACTCTATGGAATCCTGAATTTTAGATTTTGGTGCTTCTAATCATTTAGTTGGTAATCCATCTATTATTCACCTCCTAGTAATTCTAAGGCACATGTTGCTAGTATTGGTCAAGCTTTGCCTCTTCCATGTCTATCTTTGTGTTGGGTTTCAAGTGTGAGTGGTTAAGTCTCACGTGGCCGCTTATAAATGAGTAAAATGTTGGATTTTTAAGAGAGATGACCCATTAAATATATGTCATAAAGTTTTGGGTGCAGATGTGACGTCTCCCTCTCTTGTGTTCTCTGAGACTCTCTCTTGTAAGATGAGGATCGGATCGCCCTCACTTATAAATAGATAGTCAGGCCATATCCCATCCAATGTGTGAGACCGAGGGTCTTAACAAGTGTCCGTGACAGAGAAAGTATAGTAGTTAAAAAAGCAAACCCCTTTATAACGTGAGAAACAGTGGGTATCCAATTGTTGAAGAAGAGTATGTGAATCAACAGAGAAAACATGAGTAACCCGCTTTAAAAAAGAGAGAAACTTTGGACTTGAAAATAAATAAAAATGTGTGTTGTTGAACTTGAACCTGAAATCTACGAGATTGAACTCCTTTGGCGACAAACAAGACAACCATTCCAGAAAACATTCCATCAAATTGCCTCATTACTTTGCAACACTACCAAAAAAAAAAAAAAGATGATTAATTTTCTAGCCACCTACAGGGGTTAAGATTAGCAAAGGAATGTGTACAAGTGGATCCAATAATAGGCCAAAGGTCTCTAGTAAAGGGGTTAAGGAAATTTTATTTTTTGAATTTTTGCAAGGAAGAAAATACTAGCTCTTGTTCCTTTTTAAGTGTCGTTTTAGAATTTTAACACAAAAATAACGAAGTGTATTTTTGCACTTTTTTTTCCTATTATACCCTCAATTTAATCTATTAATAATTTCCTATTTTTTTCACACATTTTATCTTTCCAATAAATTTAATATGTAACAAACAATTTTTAGTTACTACTCTTTTTCTCCAACAAATTCCTATATTTTTACGCGCTTTATTTTTCTCTCATAACAAACAATTTTCAATTTTCTAAATATTGTGCATATCTCTTGAAATTTTTAACAAGTACTACCCATGTTATTTATAGAATTTTAACTCTTCATGAAACTATTATCATAGGTAACAAAATTTTATTAAAATTTGAAGATGACAAGAAACAAATTTTGTTTTAAAACAAACTTTAGTTTTCAAATATATAACATTAATTAGTTTTATTGAAAAATATAAGAATAATTAACAAAGGGTATAATTGACAAATCATACCCTTAAAATACCAAAACGACAGTTAAATAGGAACGAAAAAATCACCCTAAAAAGATACTTAAAAAGGAACGGAGGGAGTAATAAAAAAGTGAAGTAAATCCTCATATTAATTTTATAAGCATAATTAAAAACATGAATTTGGTCCCTATCATCTTAGTTCTTCATATGGATGTAATATCCCGATTTTTAGTTTATATTATTTTAATTATTTATGATTTAATTGTTTATTTGATGTGTTTGATGGGTTAGTGGATTTTTATTAGAGAGTGAGGAATAATCAAATAGGAAATTCGCAGTTAATGACGTGTAATCACTTAATCACAGATCCAAATGACACAAATTCGCCGTTAATGACGCGTAATCACTTAATCACACATAATGACACATAAACGGTCCAAATTACATCAATTTGTCCTTAAATTCTCAAAATCACAAAGTCTCACATAAACGATCCAAATTACACATAAACACAAATTCATTAAAATTCAAAATTACGGACACAAACTCGAACACATTAGACTATTACACGTACATTAATATTACACTTCAACGGATTGGACATAAATATGTAAAGTGTTATCCTCAACCATTAACCTAAACATGTAATCAATGTCGCTGTCATCTTTGAGAAATTGTGGATAATACACGGTCTTCCAAAGTCTTCTTCCTTATCCTCCCCCAAGTCCACGCCTGGCACATTTACTATCACATCACATGTTCTATGATTTGAACCAATATGGATAAAGAAGTCGTTAAGTTTTGCCTTCAACTCGTCCAACTTGTCGCTGGGGTTTACAAAGAACCTAGCCCTCTTTTTCACATCTACATAACGAACATGAAGTTTAACTGAATCTTGTGCATCTTCAGACATGTTTCACTTCACAAAATATAATGAAAAACAAATATGAGAGAAATGAGATAAAATAAATAGTTGAATAATTAGAGACCAAAAAATGCGAGCAATAATTGGCGTGACATAACCGGCCACAAAAATAAATTTCACTTCATATAATATATATAATATTAGTTACATATTGGCAACAAATATCCAAATTACATAACCGGCCACCAAAAAATACGTCGGGGTGTAATACCACCAAAAAATAAGACGAACACCGACCTACCAAAAAGTCTCATAGCCTATAACCTATCTAAGTATTCTAGTGATATTGCATAATTTCTGTCTTCTTCTATGTCTTCCATGACTTCAAATTCTTGTTTCTTTTTTTCCAGAGTGGGAGTATCACCACAAATAATACGATTGTGCTCATTTGTTGATTTCTTTGGCGGCTTCGGCTCCTTGGACATGAGTTCATTGAATGCGTTCTGTCCATCCAAAAACTCAAAATGCCAATTCTCCGCCTCACCAATCTTGTTATTATTCCACTCCATACAACTCGGTGGTAACAGACAACCTTCCCTCAAAACAACATGAAGATAGTGGTTGAGAATTAAGCAATGACACATGATGTTGGAATGTGGCTTAAGTGGTGGAGCACTTCGAATTGGGAAATATGTCTCACATATTCCTTTTTCGGGCAAAGTCAATAGAACAATGGCTCTATTGTAGCAAGTAGCAATAATGTGACCCATATCTAGAGTGGTCAACCACTTATCTACCGGCGCAATACCACTTGTACATTTTGGAGGGTGTAAACCATTCAAGATTTTGTTATAACGCCCGTCCGTGTCATATAACGGCATGTAGTCACTCTTTTGATTTCTCAACTCATGAATAAGTGCTTGACGAACCAATACATGATCTTCCTCATCCATCCCTAAGTGAGTAGCTATGACTCGGAATCCACAATGACCATCCCTTTTAACATTCACAAAATGATGAACTAAGCACAAAAACCAGCAAAATGAGATGAGTTTAGATGATACATTACCTGATATTTGATTCTTGATAAGCGTAGAAATTTGCTTCCTAACGATTTACAATGATTTGGAATGGAGATTTTGACCCAAAAGTTTCGCACTTTTTGGGTTTTTGAAGGTGGAGGGAAAGAAAATGGTGCTTGGAGTATGAACTGATGGGTTTTGCAGAAAAACAGTAACTCTGTGTTACTTAACTCACGCTGCGTGAGTTAAGTAACACAACGTTACTTAAGTACCGCATGGGTAAATTGGTAATTTCAGTTGGGCACGAGTGTTTTATGATGGGAGAAGAGCAGAATTCGTTTTTCTTTACGAGGAAGAATAGTGACTAAGCCCAGTAAGAATTAAGTGAACCAAACCCAATACATGTGGATATAAATAAGTGGTAGTCTTCATGATTTAGAGTTAGAAAATCATTTGTTAAGTTTTGAGAAAGAGCAAGGGAGAGAGAATAGAGGCAATAGAGAATAAAAAGGGGATATAGAGAGAAAGAAGAGGAGAGCTTGAAGAATCAAAAGGAAGAGGGAGTTTCAAGCTTGTAAGAGTTAGCTTGAAGACTAAGAGGTACAGGGGTTAGATTAATTTCATCATATATGATTTATGAGCAATTGAGTAGTTGTGGGTTGTGTGTTTTCTTTTACTTTCAGAATTTGTTGAAGAATTAATGTCAATTTCATGCTATAGTTGTTGTGATTATTATGGGTTTGTGAAAAGTTGTGAAAACATGTTGTTATGTCAGAAGCTATGTTTGATTGTGACGAATTGTTGTTTTTGAGATTTATGATGAATTGAGTGAAAACCATGAAGATTGGTGTGTAAATTGATAATTTAAAAGTGTTGAAAGAGCTTAAATGAAGTGTTTGGACCTTGAAAAATAATTTTAATCACTTTGGGTATATTGGGGTATCAAAATAAGTGTTTTGGGGGTGATTTTGAGGGAAATCTTAGGGCCAAACACACATTTAAGCACTCTACAACTGGGGCACTAGGCGCACAGTTTTAGAGAGCCAGCGCTTTACTGGCACTGTTTGGCGTTAAGCGCCCTGCATAGAGCAACAATTTTTTTGCTTTGTGTTTTAGGTGCTTGGGGGTTAGTTTTGTGTAGTCTTGGGTGTTCCTTTGATGATAAGTTATCGTTGTTTTGATGATTATATGACATGTGATCAATGCTTGCTTTGTATTGAATTGTTTTAAGTAATTTAGAGACAAAATGGAATTGAATTTGAAACTTGAAAATGAGTTAGAATGAGATAGAGTTTTCCCAATCGAATAAATTTTGCGATGCTTGAACTAATGTGATGTTGGACATAGGAATAACATGTAGGAATGATGAGTATGTATGTGAGAATGAAACTTAGTTTATGTGAATATTTGAAATAGACAGAAGTAGTGAATTGATGAATTATGGAATGTTGGCTTGTAATTGGTTGTCCAATGAATAGAAGTATGAAATGAATGTTATCTTACTAGGCGATTAATGAAATATACATGATAAGGTTGCATGATGATGATGAGTGTGATTATGAAATAATATGAATACATGTTGATATGCTTTGACATAATGATGATATATGACATTGCTATGATGTTGTTGAATTATTTATTGTAATGGCAAGAGCATAAACTCGTTACTGATTACTCAAACACTTTTCCCTTTCAGGCCTTGTGCTTGGGGGATGTGTACCACCATGTGATTTTTGTGGGCCAGGGATCCACAACATCGTCCCTAGCAGATGAGTGGCCCCCTCTATGTGTGCCGCCATGTTAGCGAAGTTCATTAAATGGTTGAACCTCACAAAAATGGGCCCACTAGTATTCGACTCGATGTTAGTGAGGCATTGGTTGCTCAATCTGAAAAATATAACTCCAACGTTGCACTTCAACTTAGTCCTAACTTTCCTTCGGCACGTGGCCAATAACTAAGGGAAAAAGGGAAAATAAAGGGGTGAGATGGCAAGTGACTTAGGGGAAAATCGGTTCAACGGAGCCCGATTTTCCTCTGGATCTTAGCCACTATAAATATAAGAGTCAGGCTCCTCAGGAGACTTGTCACTTTTACAGACTAGAGAATGTACTGACTCTTACACAATACATCAAAATTAGGGCTGATACTATTTGTACTTACCACAAGTACATATTTTATTCATTTTTTATTTTTATACAATATTATTTTATTTATTTTTCTATGAAAAAAGCATGCATCATAACATGACTTAAGTCATACTACACTTGCCCCCGCCGGGTCCTCCAAATTGGAGAGATAGTCCAACTTGCTTATCTTCATAGTATGCAGCAGTATAACATTGAGGTCTGGGACTTTGTACTTGTCCCATGTTTTTTGTAAGTTTTTGTTGCTGTCGAAAATTATTTACAAATACAAGATCCTTAAAATAACATGCATGGCCCAAAACACCATTAGGTAGTGTTCCAAATCCCATTGGAGGGCTAGGAGTATATGTAGGATTTGTTGTTTTACCAAACCACGCCACTTGATCAACATATGTCATGTTGGAGAATAAATATGCCGGATAATATCCGATTGCCTTCTCATTTATATAAATCCACCAATTTTTTGATTTTGGATCCTACGCTCATCAATAAACTTGTGTGAGTACACCATTGTTAGTCTATACTACTTTAGGGAAAAAAAATCTCTTCATATTTGTTTAAATTATGTGTAGTTAAAAAGTTGAATAGACTTATATAATATCTAATAAAATATATAATCATAACATTCTTATTGTGAAAATGGTATAATTTAAACAATACCTGTAAAATAGCTAATGGAAGTTCAACCGTTAATCCATCAATGGTTGATGTTTGATTGAATGATTGACCAAGAATAATTGAATTGTCAGTTTGAACAAAACCTTGACATTGTAAATTTGTGCATCCTCTTTGTAGATTATTACTCTGTCAATTTTTAAATCAAATCAAAGTTGAAACGAATGAAACTTTCAATTTTTATAAAAACTTTATTAAATAAAGGGTCTTGTTAAAATATATGATGTACTTTTTTTGAGAAGGAATAAAATATGTGATATACCTAAAACACTTAAATGCCAACAATTTTATAAAAAATAAAATAAAATACTCACCGCCCAATAAGCAAAAAGGTGAGTTTTATCATCATTGTAAATTTTAGGATTCACCTGAAGAAATGTGAGTAAAATTAGGTGTTGTTTATGGCAATAATTAACTAGCAATACACATTAAAATTTTAAGTAAAAGTCATGCTAATTCTATAAATTCAAACTCACATGCCATCCAACGATGATTGCATTCAAATTGTTTGGAGATTTATTTATAACCATCATAGCTGCAACACTAATTTGTTCCTTCTCAACTTTTGGGTTATAAACTGTAACAGTGCCACTAACTCCATAGAAAGAATTGCCACTCGCTACTTCGAGAATTGCTCCTGCAAACTATTATTTAACATATATATTAATGTAACTAGCTCAAAATCACTCTCAACTCAATAACAAAGCATATGAGAAATTCAAGGAAAAAGAAAGTTATGACTATATATGAAGGGTATTAAATACATTATCTGTATTGACTTTCTCCAACTGTACTAAATCATCTTGAAATGTACCTCGATCACTATCAACGATATGACTATTCACCAAACAAAAGACAAATAAAAATATGTTGATCATTTTCAAAAGTCACTGGTCAAATAATCAAGTGAATATATGAAATAAGTTGATGAGTAATCACACAACCACACAATGTATCCTTTTATACCAGCTAGTCTTTCAAAACAAAAGACATAGTGCATTTATTAAGTATAAGGACGGTGTTTATTGTCATAACTATTTCTTTGACTCACTGTATGTATGTGTGTGTATATATATATATATATTTAATGATTTTTTAGATACATTAAATAATTTATGCATTTAATTTAGATTCTTGACTAGATACATAAGTTATTCAATGTATCTAAAAAATCAACTTTCTCTTGTAAATAAGACCTGAGGGAGTATAATGGATGATATTATGACTCCAAGAGTAAGTGTGTTAACTTACTTCAAATCATGACCTTTAATTTTAATATTGATTAATGGCTTAAAATAATTGATACGGTAGACTTTGATTTCGATCTTTATTGAAGTCAACGCTCATCACCACAAAACATTTAATGTCTTTTAATTGTTGGTTTTTTTTATTCTTCTCCCTTTGCTTTTTTTTTTTTACTCTAAAAAAATTGCATATTTAGTTTTTTTAAAGAAAACAATTGTAAAATTTAAAGAATTGCATATTTGTTCTTCTCCCTTTACTTATTTTTTATATGACTATATATATATTAGTTGATTTCACTGTTATAATCATGGTCTTTTCTTATATTTTTTGTACATATATTTTTTTAAACACATGTTTTTGTGCTAATCAGTCACAAAAAAAAAGGTTACAGAGGAAATAACTCTGGTCGTATCTTATATCCAATTTATTTACAATAATTGCATAAAAAAAATAAACAAATTGGTGTATTTTCTTATATAGATAATGACAAATTAGAATAATCATCTTTATTTTAATTGGTTTTTGTTGTCATTGACATATATAGATGATGATGTTATTGAGAAAGAGCTCAAGAGTTCAACATAAAGGAACATTTTTTTTAAGGAACATGTGAATCCAACAAAACATAACAAGAGCTAAAAATTCAAAAACATATCCGTAAAAATTCATAATTTTTTTTGCCATGATAGGGTATTGGCTTTTATATGTGTTTAGTCCCTGCAAATAGGGGTCATTTAAAAATTGATCCTTGTATTCCTTAATCTTGGCAATTTGTCATCCCAAAATTTAATCACTTAAAATTTCGTCTCTCTCCCCACTTAATCACTGCCACGTCACTGATTAGTTGATGTGGCAGTGTGACTTAACAATTTTGGACATGAACAGACGAAAATACCCCTGAGGGTCTTAGCCAAACGTGAAATGACACAGTTACCCATGCATCTTCATCTCTCACCATGTCTTAGACTCAAACAGATATGTAGTTTATCTACAATATGAACATCGACCCATTTACAGAAGATGAAACAAAACAATTTTGTTTTGTGGTTTATTTCATGATAAACCAAAACATTATATAGAACAAAAAAGAAAGAGTTATTTTGGGTAATGTTAGAAGCTTTCTGGGTACAATTATGTGTGTTCAAAACGGAACAAACAGAAAAATTGATGAAAATTGGAGTAATGAAGATTTTGCCAAAGTTACTTAAAGAGTCCAGTACGAGCGTGACATTGGTGGAGAAGGCGTTGAAGTTGATTGAAACGGCATCGTCAACGAGTGAAGGAAGAAAAGAGATATGTGAAGACGCGACGTCGTCACTCAGGTCCTGTCACCTACCGTCGCGCTCCGCCTTCTCCCGTTGCCTCTTCAACCTCCACCGTCGCGCTCTTCTCCATGGCATCAAACACTGTACTTCATTTGCTTATCCGTCTTCTAGGGTCTCTATCATGGATATTGTCCAAATCAATCAAAAATCCCAAAAAGGTCGTGAACATCTTGACTTTAATTAAGTAGCCCCTCATGGCCCTATCCAGTCATACCCTAATCACATGGGAGCATCAACCGGTGGTGGCGCAAGGGATCTATACGAAGAAGAAGACATGGGCAATATGGTAATTTCACGTTTGTTTGATAGTCTCAAAGGGTATTTTTGTCATTTCAAGCCATATTAGTGACGTGGGAGTGATTAAATGGGGAGAGGGACGAAATTTTAAATGATTAAATTTTGGGAGGGCAAAATGCCAGAATTAAGGAATACATGGACCAATTTACTTCCTACCTTTAACATTACCATTCTCTCATCGATTACTGCAAACTCCTCCCTTCTTAGTAAACTTCTAGCTGGTGAATCTTACCTACTATTCTATTTTAGTGAAGGGAATGCTCTAGCCTCTGTTCAAACCTGCACAGTCCCGGGTCTCTCAATCTTCCAATCCAGCCTCCTTTATAGATACATAGACCTGAGTGGCCTTTTTCCCTCTTATTCAATTAATTACTAGGCTTGGTCTAGCCTCTTCAAAGGTAGCTATGTAGGAGGGTTGACGAAGGAAGTAGATAGTGAATTGGAAGTAGGATGACTAAGTACTTCAATAGTAAAGTTATGGCTTAAATCATGTTAGGATCTTGATCTGGAGATAGGTAATAAGAAGAAGGATGTTGATCTTGGCTAAAGAATGAATCTTTAATTTTAGATGGAATAGAGAATAAGGACTAGGGAGGGGCCTTATTTAGGTAGGAATAGGCTGAAGATGAGGCGGTAGACACAAAACGGCTCAAAGAATTACATAGAAAAGAACCAGGCCACTGGAGTAGAAATTGGAGATAAAAGGGCTGTGGGAAAGGATCCAAGAGGAAGTATGTTTGCGGTGAGCCCCGCCCAGCAGAGACGACCAAGGTCTAGTAGTGCTGGTTCTTTGACATGTCGAGGTGATCCCTTCTGATTAAGTCACGAAAGCTTGAACTCGAGTGAAATCTTGTCTGAGTTCAGAAAGAAGTGGAACGATAAAGCGTACTTTTAATTCCTGGAGGAATTGTTTAGTAGGGTTCAGATTGAACTTGAAATGTAAATGTTTCAGGTAGGGCTAGAGAGTCAATAAAAACCAAGGTTGCTCATGTGGTTAACCCTGGGCCTGACTAAATAAGGAAATGTGTGGGGATGATTCTAACAGGTCTTGCTCTTATCTAACGCGGAAAAGAGGACCAACAGAGACTGCCCGAAGCAGGAGGGGTCAACTTGTTGCAAGAATGGTTGAATAAAGGGCTTGCTCTACTAAAGTTTGAAAGCTTCAATTCAAGATTTATTATTGAATATTCAATCCATTAGCAAGAGAACGAGAAATTCTAGTGGACAATGATAGTCTTGAATAGCTCCGACGGAGGAACTGACCTTCCCCTAGTTCTATGAAAATGGGAGTTGGCCTCTGGAGAGAGAAGAATTAGGCGCGCGAACGACAGTGGGTCCTTCGTTACTTACTGGCTTCGTCTAATCCACCCGTACTTTTTACTGCTAACTCCATTCCTCTACTAAAGTTAGGGAAAAACCCTTCTTTCATTCTCGGTTAGTTAGGGCTTTATCTTTCGTTCGCTTTCGCTTCCTCACTTGCTATCGAGTGAAGCGGTGCTGGGATTGGATTTTACAGCAACCTGGGTGAGGCATAGATCGCCAGTTTCCTTTAATCACGAAGTCGCACCTGAACTCGAAGCGCTGGCCCTTTGGCTCCAGAAAGAAGAATCTCCCCTCCAGCGGAGCGTTGCTTTGTTTGCTCGGGTTGTTCCGGTGAGGAAGGGCGCTCATTTGTCGATGGACCTTTTTTTTTTGCTCCCCCGTCGGCTCCTCTATTTATTTTTGTTGTTGAGCTGGGGGAGGACTTATTCTCCTAACAGAGAAGACCAACAAGTCTCGAAGATATGATAACAAGATGCTCGGACTAAGGTTCCAGGATAACGACTGGCTTTCCGCCTCTCATCTTTATTTATTAATATGGACTTCATTCTGTAAGGCTGTTAGGAGCCGAGAGAAGGCGAAAAAGCAGATAGCCCCTTAGAGAAAAATGCCTGACCCTATCCGACGGAAGACCTTGGTGTGATCGCTACAATCGTTCCTTGTTCCCGTCGAAAGTAAGAATTGAGGAGTGGTCAACACTGTGTTGTAAGGCCCCTTAAATTAAAGGAAATAAATAAGTTTATAGTAAGTCTGGGTGGGATCTATTCCAAAAGGTATCACCCACCTAGGCAAATCACAGTATGTTTGGCCTGCCTTGTAATCGATAAGAAAGACCATTACAGCCATCTCGGGGAAAGATTCAAGAGTCTCAAGCTTAAATTACATATAAAATTTAAGAAAGAATCGTTCAGTAGGCTAATCTTGACTCTTTCCATTTTCGATTGAGAAAGCCTCCAATAAGTAAGTCCACCGAACGGGGGCCAGAGAGATGGTCAACCTGAGATCGGCTAAGATTGAAATTGGTTTACATGCCAGAATTAAGAAGTGAACATCTCTCTTAGTAGCGGGATCTGGGTAATTTCACTATATTTCTTCCCAGGAACGGGGCCTACCACAAGATTTTTTTTTTGTGGGACAATAGCTTTGAAAAGACAAATTACCTATCTTTTCTTTAATCTCGGGGCAGAGACTAAATAAATATAAAAGCCTAGGGTATTTAAGTTTTGCAGTCAACCCTTTTACAATATTTGTTAGCGAAAGGAAGAAGAATAAAAAAATTAATTAATTAAAAGACATTAATTGTTATGTTATTTTGTGTTGATGAGTGTTAACTTTAATAGAGAATGAAATTAAAGCCTACCATATTAATTAATCTAAATCATTAATCAATATTGAAATTAAAGGTCATGATTTGGAGTAAGTTAACACACTTACTCTTGGAGTCAAAATATGTGCATATATATGAGAAATGTTAACTTGTGCCCTTATGATACATGTTAAGGATTCCACTAATAGAAATTTAGTATCGAAAATTATGTTAATTTATTACTTAAAAAATTTAATATTAATTTTTTTCAATTAATACTTACCTTTAGTGACAAAATTTAATGTTTAACATGTGTCCTAAAGGCACAAGTTAACATGACCATATATATATATATATATTAGAAAATGAGCATGCTCAATTAATGTCCACAATGACGACGGAACAAAAAAAATATATGGCAAAATAATGGTAAGGGTAATTCATATCAATCTGGGCTTTTTTTCCTGTATGGTGGAACATGTAGATTTCTTATCTTGAACCACATATCCTATTTATTTATGGCAACATCTGAAATTGTTTTTCTTTTTTTGACACAACACAACATCTGAAATTGTTAAGCATCAAGGATAATTTGATATGATATAGTGCTACTTCTAACATTTTTTGAAGGAAGTGCTACTTCTAACATAATTACATAAAAAACGATGAAGTGATGTTTTTTTTTTAGGATACGTGGAATCATCTGTTTCATATTGTGTTCTAATTATATACTTAAATATTGATGATTTTCCATTTAGTTTGTTATCCTTTAAAGTGTAATGGAATATTATTTTTTTGATATTTTATGCAAGTATTTTTTTTATTTTTTTTAAACATCTCATTATATGGGATGGAGCACCTATGATGAACAAATATTGTTTTGAAGTTGTAGATCGCAGTTTCAGGGACATTCTTAAAGTTCATAATAATGGGAGGTTGGACATACCTTTTGACGGAAAGATTGTTGTATTTGGCGGAGATTTTCGACAAATTCTTCTCTTTGTCCCAAAAAGAACCAAACATGATGTTGTTCATAAGCATCAACTCTTCACGTCTTTGGCGGTACTGTGAGGTATTAACACTGACGACAAATATGAGACTTCTGCATCGTTGTTCAAGCAATGATTATCAAGAAAGATTGCTTTTTCAGTGACTAGGTATTGGGAGTTGGCGATGGTCCTGTCGGAGAGATAACAGACGATAGCATAAAGGTACAAATTCCAAATGATTTGCTTATTAATAGCTCAGGTGATCATATTGCTTCTATTGTTGATTACATATATCCTTCCATATTAGACAACATGCATTATCTATCATTTTTTTGAGCATCGAGCCATATTGACACCTAAAAATGTAATAATTGATGAGATCAACGATAATGTATTGTCTCTAACATCCGGTAAAGAAAATACATATTTAAGTTGTGATTCTCCTTACTCTGACAATCAAATGGTTAATAGACTAGATGATGTTCATACACCATATTTTTAAACACAATTAATTCGAACTTTGACATAACAACAGGCATGTGTAACGAAACTCGATTGATTATTACAAGGATGGAGAGATATGTTATGGAAGAAAAATTTATATCATGAAGCAACATTGGGGAAAAGGTTTATATACCTAGATTGTCATTGACACCTTCATATCCAAGAATTCCATTTAAATTTCAACGCAGACAATTTCTTATATCCGTTTATTTTGCAATGACTATTAACAAAAGTCAAGGGCAACCACTTAAACAAGTTGACATATATTTTCCACATTCAGTCTTCTCGCATGGTCAGTTATATGTTGCAATCTCAAGAGTTACCTCGAAAAATGGTTTTGAAATTTTTAAGCATTAACGACTACCAATATTTATTTTGATTAAGACAGTTTGTTTCTTCTTTTAAGGCTCATGATAAAGTTATTAAATATCCACATGTTGTTTGTTTCTTTCTTATTTTTTGATTGTCCTTTTCAGACTTTGTATTGCAATTATGCAAGTCTTTTAAGTCCATTCCAGCACAACTTACGTTTGAAAGACTTCTTTGATTTACTCTTCTATATTATGATCATCTCCAATTTGTTTGGTGTTCTTAAATTCGAAGTTATAATTTTAAAACCAGTCCTAATATAAAAAGCTGAAAAACTGGGGAAATGGTGCAAGTCAGGTGGAATACATTTTGCAGTCGTCTTTATTGACATCTCATTAGCAATGAAACATATAAAAAGCTAAAGTAGCCTCTCATAAAGAATGTGTTGATATGTAAGGTCAAACTGCATAAGTAATTAATCATCATTAATCCGTGTGTTTCTGCATATTATATTCTTGATATTCTTTTATATACAATTCTTTACAACCTAATGATAATCTTGGACAAAATTGAAATGGTGAAAGGCAAAAATGATTGTATCCTAAGAAGACCTAAATAAAAAAAGTTAAGCTTAACCCCTAACATCTAATGACCGTAAAAGACAACTAAAAAGACAACTATGTTGGAAATTTAGGTCTTAATAAAAACAGATTTCATAAAACATGTTCAACGATTATGAATCAATAGCGGAAGCAAACAAACATTGAACATGAATATGAACGGCGGATCTACGATATGTTTGATTTATCAAGAATATCAAGAAATTAGGGTATTAGGAATACCTGGATAGAGCTTTCATGGCAGCCCTCTCAATCGCAACGGTGAAGAGAGGAGATGATTTGAAACAAACAGTAAGGGGCGGCCAATTTGGTTCTTCCTCAATCGGTACCTTTATGCATCAAGTTCTCTTCAGATGGGGAGAAGAGAGAGTTCGCCATGTACGGTGTATTGGGGACCATAACCTCTTTTATATTGGATGACCATTAGGGTTTCCCATTATTCCGTTAATGGGCCATCCGGACATCCACTCATTGAGTTCATATCAACTAATTAAACATTTAATTAATTATCCAATTAAAAATCTAATAGCCTTATTACTTAATTTGATCACTAATCAATTAAGACTCACAATTGATAAATAGCTAATATAATTATTATTATGATATTTGCCCACATAATGATATTGGAATATAATTAAATAATAA
>Ga0315915_1002648_pt1 | contig 22646 bp, 9 predicted proteins | sample MpolbnodulesMG_FD_207738 | JGI IMG/M metagenome (GOLD analysis project Ga0315915, IMG submission 207738) | Medicago polymorpha root nodule microbial communities from Los Angeles, California, United States - branched nodules | ecosystem: Host-associated > Plants > Roots > Nodule | place: USA... | reverse complement strand
GGTATTTTGGTCAGTTCAGCTGGGTGGGAGCGAAATGTGCTGGGCGAAGAGCAGAAATCGATTTTTTTTACATACCATGTCACCTGGTCCCCTATCCTTACAAGTATAATAAAAATTCGAGTATTACTTTTCCCATTCTATGTCATTATCGCGCGCCATGCGTTTTTGGCCAAAATGCCCTTGAAGTGTCCGGATTTCATAATCCGAACCTTTGTTATAGGGTGAAAAAATGAGATACGGATTTTTCCGGATTTTGTAATCCGAAAACTTCAAAAAATAGGGCGCGTTACATGATTTTTTTCGGATTACATAATTCGAACACCCTCTAAACACCCCTTTTCAAGGGAAAAACAGTTCGGATTATATAATCCGAATTGTATTAGCACAAATTCTAAACATGTTTGTAACATGGATAGTCATTTTAGGGACAATATTAATCCTCCTAACTCGCATCCTTCTGTTTTGGGTCATTGATACCTGCTCTTAGTCAAAAATCAGGTTTTCGAGCTACTTGATCAGATTGCTCCAAAACTTCCTCAGAAAATCAGAAAAATTCAAGGACCGTGACTCCCATAGAAGTTACTTCTTATGGGACTCCGCCCCTCAAAATCCAAAATTACATTGTTTAGACCCATTTTTCATTTTTTTAAAATTTTTCATATTCTTAGAAAAATCTGGAAAAAAATTGCATCAGTTTTATTTGATTTTTAGAATTTTTTGGTGGTATTTTTACATTTTTATGATTTTATTAGACAGTTTTTTTTAGCATTTTTTACTTAGGTTTTTTGTTGTTTTTAAAAGCAAAACTCAAAACTGCTGAAATGTAAGAGAGTCTGATGACTGATTATATATAAGAATAGTCCGGATTTTAGAATCTGAATTCTGAAACATGAATTCGGATTATGAAATCCGAACTGCACAAAGGTATTTTTGGAAAATTTACTGGGTGCAGGAGGCCATAGGGTGGGAAAAGTAATACTCTAAAAATTCATTATATAACTCCTTTTACCTTTCCAATTATGTACTGACCAATCCAAATTTTGAGTTTACTGGAGCAAAATTATGTTTCGGATTACTTGTAGAGTGTTACTTTTCCCACCCTGCTGCCTTCTCGTGCGCCCTGCAAAAATACCCCTAGTTCGTATTTAGTTTTCCGAACTAGATTGTTAGTGTTTCCGGAAAATACAATCCGGATACCTACAATATGAAATTTTGTGTATTTCTTTGATGTCAAGGGTCTTTGTTGACCGTTATACGACCCCCAAGCGAAATAGCCCTATCTCTTCTCTATTTATTTTATGTCAAATAGTTTATATAGGTTTACACAAACAAACATTTTAAATCCATACACTTAGAACAATATTGATTGTTGAATGACTTGAATATCGCTCTAGTCCCTGTGGAGACGATATACAATACTTACTTTTGATTGATAGAAAAATATTACATCAAAATGGCGCCGTTGCCGGGGACTGACGTTTAGATATTTTAAGCATCGCGAGAATTTGTATTGTTTTGAGCATCTGTATATAATCTGTACATATTCATTGATTATTTTAAATATTTTTTACACTACTTCTTAACTTGATAAAATCAATTTTTTAATTAATTAATATGTTTCAAATATAGTTGATCATTTTTTTAATAAAAAAAATATCATTGATCATTGTCATTTGTAATATTAATTTTTTTTTTGTCAAGTAGTCTATTGGCTAGAATTCACCTTTTTCAAGGTGAATAAGTGGGGTATCTGGGTTTCAAACCCCGGCGCCTGCATATATAATGCATGTCCCTATCGACTGAATTATGCTTGCGGGGACTGTAATATTAATTTTTAATATTAATATTGATTTTTAATATATTATAAGTTATATTTTGTATCAAACCAACTATTTTACCGTGTCCTTATATTATTAATGTTAATAAATAATTTATTTGGTTGTCCAAAAATCGATCCAAATTAAACCATATTAACTTAGATCCGATCAGATTTTTTTAAAATTAGTAATCCAACACTGAATCAAACACATAATTTTATGTAGATTAGATATGTTTTTGCCTCATAATTGATCAAAACTACACTACAAACACTCATATTCCTTAATATTTTATATGATCTTTTTCTTTAAACTATGTATTTGGTCCATGGTCTGACTGATCCGAGGAACCAATCCCATCGTCCACTAGCGGGTGGTGGCAATTGAAGTAAGAGCAAAGCGATGTTTAGACTGAACCAACATATAAATGGTAAGCATTTGAATGATTTGAACTTGGGACCTATAGAGAAACACACTTGTAAGTCTCACGCCTTACCTCATAAGGCCAACTCCCAAGGGTTTATATAGTGATATTTTTTGTTGAATTTAATCTCATGGTTTTCTATATTAAAATTTAATTTCTCTCATTAATTTATATTTAAGTCATTGATATTATCCTTATGCCTATGTTTTTGCACACGTGAAAGAAAAAAAAATTGTTCTCTATATATATATGTAGAGCTTATTATCTCTACTTTTCCCCACTAACATAAATATACCTTATCTAAGTCTTCTTATCATCACCATACTAATTATCAAAAGGTCATCATAACAATGGGGAAGGTGAATGATTACCAAAACAATAAACAAACCAAAGACAATGTTCCAAATGTTCTTGTGATTGGTCCTCCAAGTAACATAGGAGTCATCAAACCCAAACAACCTCAAAATTACAATTTATCAAAACCATGGAATGTTAACTCACTAACACTAGAGCAGTTTATGGTTGAAAACCAATATGATCCATCAATGTTTCAAGCCCTTATTTGCTGCCCATTGTGTCCACTACCCATCAATAAGATGATTTTCCAACTCCTCCCTTGTTTGAAGCTTGTTGTCACCACAAGCACAAGAGTGAATCACATAGACCTTAGTGAGTGCCAATGTCGAGGTATTCAAGTTGCCAATATAGGAAGCTTGTACTCAGAGGATGTTGCTGACGTGGCTGTAGCTTTACTCGTTGGCGTGCTAACTAGTATTGTTGCTGCAGATAGATTTGTTAGAGCAACCATGCAGTTTGACTTTCCACAGTTTTCTAACTCCAAGTTTGTTACTTTGTTGACTTTACTTTTTTTTAAAGCTCGGTATCCAATCTAAAAACCGATTAATTTGAGGGGATCAATACCACCGTCCACTTGCGAGGCCCTATTTAAAGCCACAACTTTGTTCTCTATGGACTTGCCCATCAAAATGGGTACCAGAGGAAATCGAACCTAGTACCTTGAGAGGGACAAACTCCAAGATCTCAAATCAACCACTAGGCTAACCTCAAATGGGTGTTTGTTGACTTTACTTCTTTTTCTTTTTGCTCTAAATACTCCATAGAGTTTAATAGACATACACTATCGGCGTAAAATTATTTTATATTGTTATCCGGTAGAAACCCATCAATTTTCCTATCATACAATTAATTTAAAAACATGTGATTTGGTGGAATACAAGATATTCATTAGATGTTAGAAGAATGCTAACAATACTCTCTTTTAAACACTCTCTCTAGCACGTACTATTTTATTGGATGAAATTAATGTATGTACAATCACTTTTTTTTGTTGTCAAGTAGCTTAGTGGCTAGAGCTCACACAATTAAATGTGGGGAAATGGGGTGTCCGAGGTTCGAACCATGACCCCTGCATATAATATGCAATATCCCTACCAACTGAGCTAAGCTCACGGGGATTGTACAATCACTTTATGTGAATTCTATTTTTAAAATATATGTCTTATTAGAGAGAGTGTTTAAAAGAGAGTGTTACTAGTACCCAAAGTCAATAATGAGACTACCCATCAATAAAATAGATGTAAGTGTAAAACTCATCTATTTTCTCTTACTATATACTTACATGAACACTCCCGTACCCAAAGTCCAATCATTTGACATCATATCATTTTTTGATATTTAATTGAACTAAAATGTTTCCTTAAAAAAAATTGAACTTAAATGTTGGGTTAATTTTATTTAATTGGTTTTGGTTCCCACTAATTTTAGTGCAAAAAGTTCAAAAAATATTACTCTTACAGCACTAGTTAATAAAGATGCAAACATAAAGAGACTACTAAAAAAAGTTGAATTCCCGACAAAGAGAAAAAATTGCCTCTAATTTCATCCTTAAATGTTAATGATACCAAAATTGAAGATAAAATTAGTTGATTTTTTTTTTCTCTCATGACATTGAGGTTTCAGCTAAGGGGGTTGGAATTGTTGGATTAGGAAGCATTGGCATGGAAGTAGCTAAAAGGTTAGAAGCTTTTGGATGCATTATTTTGTACCTTTCAAGGAAGAAAAAGCCCTTCATTACATACCCTTTTTATTCAAACATGCTTGAACTTGCATCTAATAGTGATGCATTAGTTATATGTTGTCCCCTAAATGAACAAACAAGGCACACGGTGAACAAGGAAGTAATGTTGGCATTGGGAAACAAAGGTGTTGTAGTCAATGTTGGAAGAGGGTCTCTAATTGATGAGGAGGAGTTGGTGAAATGTTTGATGGAAGGACATATAGGTGGTGCTGGTTTGGATGTGTTTGAGAATGAGCCTAATGTACCTCAACAACTTTTAGTATTGGACAATGTGATTTTGTCACCTCACAATGCTGCATTTACTAATGAAACATTCATGGCTGCGGCTCAACTTGTGGAAGATAATCTAGAAGCCTTCTTCTCCAATAAGTCCCTAGTCACACCAGTCAAATTGAACTGAACAACTTACTTGGGCCTTTAAAAAAGAGTATGTACTAAAAAATGCACTTCAATTATGTTTTGTCATTGTGACGTTGTTATATTATATTACTTTCTTAAGTATCTTACATCTGCATGGAATGGACAATATAAAATATCATCTATTGGAGTAGCTAGATACATATGATGGCTAACGTAAATTATTTAAATTATGCATTTTATTACTCCAAAAACCATCACGAACATGACCTTACGTTACTGCTCAATTTAATTTAGTTGATTGATCATTAACTCATAACTTAAAATAACTGCAAGAAAGCTACTTGGAGGACCTTAATTTACTCCTTCAAAACTATAAGAAAGTACTTCTGAAAGAATACATAAAATTATAATTCAATTTCTAGTCCATTCGTAGCATCAAAGTGTACAATGGAGGATCTTTATAAGTAAACAAGGTATACTACTTATTGTACCTTGTCTCAAATTAGTGAGAATGGTGTAAACAAATTAAATGAATGAAAAGCAAAAATCAATGGCAATGGCGTGGGATAGAGATGATGAAGCAAGGGCAGATAGAACACAAGCATTGACTCTATCACTTTGACAATTTAATCACACTCTAACAAGGCACTTCACTTGAGATTGCCAGGTTAAAAAGGAGAGAGAAGGCTGGGGTATATTCTGGAGGAAAAAGAGTGTTTTTGTGTACTTGGGAATTGGCGTTATCCGGACCATTCACTTAGCTTACAGTTCCTAAGATAAGGATGGTTATACTTGACATATTTGGTCCAGTAAGGGCGATACTTTGTCATTGCTATCTCTAACCATGGCTTCATATTACCATTGTAGTGTACAACTGCTGCATTCTCGATCTCCGTACGATCTATACTTGGACTGTAACCCAAACCGAGTACATGCCATGATTTATTTAGCGGATGTGTTAATCCATAGAATGTCATTAGCCCTGGAGGTAATGTCCCTAATTTCCATAGTACCCTGTCTTCATTCTGAAATCAAACATGAAAAAATGGTCAGTGAAAGCTTAAATTTGTTTGTCTGTGTATGTGAAGATAGACAGAGCATGATTCCCTACGGTTAGGGCAAGCACACAGTCCTGCAACCAAGGAATCAAGACTGTTGGATGAGCATCAGACGGCTCACATTCTGACTTCTTCAAATTAGTTTTAAAATACAAATTGGAATAAGAGTCATCTGGTATCCAACAGCCGAGATTTGTGGTTGCATGCAGGACTGTGGTTGCAGAGAATCCAATTCCGAAAATAGAAACATGATGTAAACCAATGTTATGTTCAATTTACTCACCAAATTCTGCCACCTGTGATATATGCCAGTAATGTCCTTCTTTTTCCACACCTTCAAATCAAACATGTTCATTCCGTATGCCCAACCACAAGCATTGGGATCAAAGTTTTTTGCAATATGTGGATTTGAAAAGTTAAGATATTTGTCGAATCGGTGAAAGCTCTCACCACATGTTTCAACTGCACCGTTAACTTTTCCATGAAGATCCACATTCCATAATCCAGTCAAATCCTTCTGGACAACAATGTCGTCATCAAGAAAAAGAATCTTATCCAATTTCGGATAAACTTGTGGAAGATAGAACCTCAAGTGATTGAGCATTGAAAGATATTTTGGATTTCTGTATTTGAGATTAGAAGCACCAGTAGTGGATGGGTGGCCTGCCTTGAAATAATACTCCTTCATTGTCGCAGATTCAAGCTGTCTCAAGACTGGGCAGTAAGATGAGTTCAACCACTTAAATTCATCAACATTTTCAACATAGATTGTAGCTTTACCAGGAGGATTCAATAAAAACCACATGTTCATGGCTCCAAAATTTAGTTTATCAGTAACAAGGTGAAACACATGCTTAGAAGGATCCTGCAATGTCAAAGACAACAACATAAGATAATGAATGAAGGGTTGGGTTTAATAATATTATTTATCAAATAATATTATTTGATTCCCTCTGGTGCCAATTTCGGTGGGCTAAGTCCATGCAGAGCTTGCTCTGGCTTTAAACGGGGCCCCCGCAAGTGGGCGGTGGGATTGGTCCCCTCGGATTAGTCGATTCTTGGATCGGATACCGAGTTTCAAAAAAAAAAATTATTTATCAAATAATAGATGGAGTGTTGCAAGCAAAACACGTGGATCCAAGCTCAAATTCATCATCTTTAAAAAGGAATGTGCTTGAAAAACATACACAAGCACACATGTATCATAAAACACTGTTAGTTCTTTACCTTTGCATTCACAACAGTTGAGTTGACAACAACAGATGCAGCCAAAACATTGTCTGAGAATAGGGCATAATGATAAAGACTGGGATTAACCAAATTCTCAGTCATAGGGAACTTTCTCTTTTCAGGTGGGAGGAGGTAGTAATCTATTGTAAGGCGCATCGATAAGCAGTGAATTCCATTTGGTATGGTCTTGGCAGCCAACTGACTAAGGAATGTGCTTTGTTTCTTCAAGCCTCTAACCTGCTCATCAGCAGTTTGTAGCATCGCCCTTACTTTCCCAATAACCAACTTGCAGTCATACAATTGATCTTTTGCCTTAGAAAGAACTTGGCCCATTGCTTTGATTTTTTCATGCTCACTAAAGATAATTAATTAGGTTAGTGTATATACAAACAGATGCAGATATTTATACACTTCAGAAAATTGTGCATACCTCTGGTGTAGGTCAGCATCAGAAGTTGCCTCACCTAAAGCACGCTGACTCTCTTTAAGCCGTGTTTGCAGTTCTTGGTACAATTCAAGCTTGTTCTTCATCTTTGCAATACTCAAGTATACCCTAGCCATAATGATCTGATCTCGCATCAACCGAACGGTAGAATCAGCATTCTCATTTTCATTTTCTTTCCTCCAAAGGTTGTATTTACCTAGAACTGCTGAGTCAACTGATTTTGAACGTTCAATAGCTAAATCTTCAAGTTTCACAATAACTTCATCATCCTGTTGTACCAACTCAGCAGCCCGCTTTGCCATCCTTTTCTCTATTAATTGCTGCAGAAGATATTAAAAAAGAGCAAAACAAAGTTTACTTTAAGAATATATTTGTTGTTCTCTAAATAAAGTAAACTCACTCCACAGGTTAAACAATATTTTCAAACAGAACATCATACTTCATCAAGGCTACTATTATTGTAGGTTGGGGTCTGCTAAGAATTATATTACTATATCACACTATTTGTATATGGTAAGGCTTTTTTTTGTAACTATCACAAGCACCACATTAAAAGGTAAGGGAGATTACTCTTCACTACAAACACAATTTCGTTAATGGCATCTAAAATGCTAAGTGAAAAAATAAAAATATCCAAGAATGATGCTCACCCTTCTTGCTAGCCTTACGGGACTATCAGTCCACTGAGGAAGACCTGCTGCATTAATGAAAAATTAATGAGAAAGTGAAATAAAATAAAGCATGGGGATATTAACTGATAGTATCTGATACAACCTGAAGATCTTCCTCCCTTCTCCTTCTGAACTTCTTGTCTAAGATGTGTTTCTGGGTTGTTTAGCTTTAATTAAAAAACATTAAAATCAGTAGCAATACGACAAGAATGCCTTCGTGGGAAATCAAATTTTCAAGCAGAAGCACATCAGTAATCCTAACCTGATGTGTTGCGTTTGAAGTCTTTGACCCAACAACTCTCCATGAAGCAGAAAGATTATTTCTGAAATTTTCTAGACTCAAAGGCCCCATGTCATTTGTGCTGGACGTAATAACATCAAGAACCTAAAATATGATATTGATTAGAAGGTTAGGAAGATAACTCTTGCATGAAAATATTATGAAATACAAAACAAAATTACTGTCAGCTTGTGCTTACCTCTTTTGGAAAAAGAGATTTAAGGTCGTGTAGTGCCTTCTGTTCTCTCCATTTAGTAGCCTGCAACAGCCAACAACATAGGGTAAAAAAATGGCTAGATACTGTATGCACTCAGTGGTATAACCAATGAACTTGAAAATGTAAGATGGGCTACCTGTTGGCTTGTAACATCTGAAATATCATTGTGATCTGCAAAATGTAAATGAAGTAATTACTATAACATAAAATTATATATGTGCACGTAAGAGAAACTCATAGGGATGTCAATTATATTATTAAAATGTTTTTCTCCTATTTCTTCCTCCTCACATCAAGGACATTACACTAGATCTTAATTTTCATAATTAAAAGTCCCTAACAACAAAAGACGAGGATTCACAAACAAACGGAGCCATATTTGTGCTTCCTTAAACAGGACATGATCAATACTTTCTAGAGAATCCATACAATAGAAGGATCAGATGTTTGAAACAGAATGTTTATTCAGTTAAAAACACCAACAAGTTATAAAACGAGGATTGGAAGTACAAGAGCAAAACAGCAACAGGGGCATAAGCAAAGTGAGATGCGTTTCATGAAAAACATTGTTAATGAGTATCAGGTTACTACAAATCATATCAACCACTGTAGTCATTCCATATCGGCCGTTCCCGTGTAAGACAATGCATGCATCACAATGTACTTTCTCTCTTTGATAACCTCGCAAAGTACTAGGCACTCTAATGTGCAAAGAAAAAGATATTAACTATTTTCCATCTATGTTGTTAATCTTAGATAGCGACGCATAGCGCCAAACCCTAAAACTCCTATAGCGGATAGCGGGATGGCCGCAATTCGCGGCCATGACAACTGCCACAGAAGAAGGCGGCTTTGTAGGGAGATGGTGTCGCAGAGAACCCTACCACTGCTAGGCCATTCTGCTATAGTGTGCTATAGCGGCGCTATTGATAACATAGATTCATATAGTATACTTTCAAACCACAAGTTCTTAATCTACAAATAATGTTTTCCAAATTCCATTCACAAAATTACAATAATGATGACGACGATGCATCAAACCAATGAACTTAAGCTAAGTATTTAATCTTGCCACCATTCGACACTCAATCATGTAAATGTGTTTTCATCTCAAAATCACCAGAACCTTAAACTTATTTCCTCTAAAAGTGAGAACTTAACACCACAGTGAATCAAATTTCAAACCATCCCAGAATCTAAATTCAACCAAGTAGCAAAATTAAGTTCATTAACAAATGAAAACACATACACTATCATCAATCATCACCCATCACCACAACTCCAAACCTCACTAATCACTATAACATAAAGATTCCAAATCAATCTAAATCATCACCTAATCACTATATCATAAAGTTTCCAAGTCAAAAATCAAGAAAACAGATAACATTTAGAACAAAGCAAAGTATAATTAAATAACCAAAACCCAATTGCACCAAAAACAAAAAAAACATTTTGTTATGAAAACCCATATCAATGAATTGAAATAAAGAAGAAACCTTCCACTACACTACCGAATTGAACAAAAACAAGAAATTAACGAATACCCATTACTGAATTTTAATCAAGGATCAGCATAATAGAAACAAAACACGAAATGGTTATAAAAATTTCAATAAAACAAATCAGAGAGAGAGTATGAACCGGAAGAAGAAGTGTGAAGGGATGAAGCGAAGAAGAAGATGAGAGGAGCGAGAAGACAGAGAAGAACGAAAGCGAGAAGAGGAAAGGGAGATCCTTTGGCTCTGTTGTTGAGCGGCATTGTATGTGTGTGGATCTGAATTGTGAAGAGAGAGAAAGGGGTTTATGGCGTAATGCTTAGCACAAATCCGATTCCATGATTAACGCAGAAAGTGCAAGAACTGTGTGTGTAAATGCCAATCTATATCTTCTATCTCTCTTTTGTTTTTTTCGTTTATTTTATTTTCTCTAGCTTTTTTTGTTTTGTTTACAAAACACTTTCGCTAGCTGTCATTTTCCTTTTCTATTTATTTATTTTTTTTTTTAAAAAAATAAATGATATTCATTTATTCAAATTGATGGAATACATCGATACAATACAACTCTCAATTTGCTAAAAACAAAAATGATGAATATGTGAACAAACTCATAATAGCAAAGTATTTATGCCTCAAATATGACTATATTAAATCTTTGGAATATTCATGTTTCCGGATCTGCAACGTTGACGACGCCAAAGTCATTGTCATTGATCGGATCTAATTTTCCTTTTCTATTTTTTATTATTACTTACTACTCAACTCTATTTTACGAGCAAATGGTCACTTTAGTCCCTGACTCGGGATTAAATACAAAGAAGTCACTGACTCTGCACTTCCGTTGTCACTTTAGTCCCTGAACCAAAAATCAATATTTCCAACTTGAATCTCAAATCCATAAATCCCTGAAATAAAAAAAACACTAATATGTGACTTTTTTCTCTTGTAAAAAAAAACGTGACTTTTTTCTAAACATCGTAGACTTTATTTTCTTCAAATATATTGAATATTGTATGTTGTATAAATTGTATTGAAAGTTTTATGTATTTTTTTATGCTTAACGGTAAAACTTTGTCAACAATATTAAACAACCAATTGTGTAACAAAAAAATATATATAATGCTGATATTATTAAACTCTATTTTTTAATTTTAAATTAAAAAACACTATATTTTGAAGAAAAAAAAATGTTATATTAATATTGTCAAATAAAATAATAAATTAGGGATTTGAGATTTTCAATTTAAGGGATTTAGGGACGACGTTTAGGGATTTGAGATTCAAGTTGGAGATATTGATTTTTGGTTCAGAGACTAAAATGACAATTTTCTACTTTCACTTTAGTCCATGTGACACACTTAACAGAATTATTTAACGTCGTGGACTAAAGTGATAACAGAAGTGCACAGTCAGGGACTTATTTGTATTTAATCCTGAGTCAGGGACCTATGTGACAGCGAGGTGCAGAGTCAGGGACTAAGGTGACCATTTTCTCTTATTTTACTAACATCTTTAATATATCTTAAGGTGTAATTGATCCACAAAAGAGTAAGTATCAGACATAACAGTACAACATAAAACAGCACAACAAAAATATAGTATTACATGACAAATTTTAAGGTATTGAATAATTTTTAGTTTTATACAATTTTTGGTGGACAAAAAGTTGTGTTGTGGTTTGGTGAAGGACTAAAATTTATGTTTTTGTCTTGTCTCTTACCTCCTGTTTGTTTTATTCCTGACACACAGTCTTACAAATCAAGCATCGTACAACTTAAATTGTCATGTTATGCCCTTCATTTTTTTAGCAAATCAAACACACCCTTGATTTTAATTCTCACACTACAATGCACAACATGAATATAGGGTGACATTTAACATGGGAAAGGCCAATCGTTTTCCACCATGGAAAAGTCAATTTCATCCATTAGATCAAATAAGGAATACAGTCTTATCATACACTCTCAACACTAGATTTTATTGTCACTATCATCCATCATCATCTCTCTCCCTCGTCCCCACCAACCCACCACCAGCAACAGTGCAACAAAACCACCGCACATCCAAATCAAATTTCTTCAATTAAAATTTATAACACATTCAATTTCTTCAAAACCACCATCAAAAGCATATTCCATAAAATCCATTCAAACTCATCACTTCAAATTTCTCACACATTCAATTTCTTTAATTTCCATAACAAATCAAATTATCTTATTTTACTTCTTTTATAGGATGAATTATTATTATTATTATTATTATTATTATTATTATTATTATTATTATTCTGCAGTACATATCAAGATATCATTATCAGGCTGTGGTGTTGAATTTAGAAATCAAAATGCTATCTTCTGATTTGGTTAACAAGCGTTAACTGTTAATTTTTCCTTGCTAAGAATATGCATTGTTTACGGTTGTCAGGAAAGTCACCACGAACACCGCCCTGACATTGTTGAACAAGGTGAAGTTGTCTGCCAGGAAAAACTACATCATGCAGTTTTTGATGTTCTGTTGGTTCATCCTGGTAAAAACTTGTCTCTTTGATGGTGTTGCAGTGTTGCTTGTGGTGGATTGGTAGGGATGAGGAAGAGAGATGATGATTTATGATAGTGACAATAAAATCTAGTGTTGAGAGTGTATGATAAGACTACATTCCTTATTTGATCTAATGGATGAAATTAACTTTCCCAGGATGGGAAAGGATTGACCTTTCCCATGTTAAATGCCACCTGAATATAGACACAACATAAGTACCGATACAAAGAAAAAAATGGAAAACCCTCTCTTTCTCATTTGCCATCTACTAAAAAGCATTGAAGAATCAGAAATTCTTAGATAGTCACAAACACAAATCTAAATCATTTAGGTACACACAACAATACATATTAACCTATGTTGTCAATAATTACAATAAATTGATATTTTTTCCTTTTTACTTATTTTCATCGTATGTATGTCTAAACCAAATATATTTGTTGTTGTGACCATACAAAAATTGCTCTTAAAAAAAACATGGTGAAAAAATGGAATACAATTTGGAGAAGAAATAACAAGATATCACATATAGATTTCATGCAAGTCATAAGTGCATTAACATATTTATTTTTTGGCTTAATAGCAGTTTTTGCCCCCTAACTTTCACGAAGTTGCGATTTTGGCCCCTTAAGAAAAAAAATATAAAACCGTCCCCTAAGTTTTGCAACTGTAGCAGTTTGGCCCCCCAAGGCCAAAAAAAATAACACGTGGCACCTCACTTAGAGTGCCACGTCAGCGTAGACCGAGTCAAAATTGGCCTTGGGGGCCAAAACTGCCACATGTGCAAAACTTAGGGGGCAGTTTTGTAGTTTTTTTTTCCTTAGGGGCCAAAATCACAACTTTGAAAAAGTTAGAGGGCTAAAACTGCTATTAAGCCTTATTTTTTTAAACAGCCAAAATATTATACACCTATGTCCTCACAAGAAGAGAAAGACATGGCAGAAAAAGTATACTGCCGAAACACCAACAGGGAAAAACAAAACAAAACCATCAAAGAAGCAAGAAACGCTAACAACCACCTACTCCTTAAACCAACACGGCAAGGCAAAACAAAATATAGGCCAATACACAACTAAAGCGACCTATAACATGCCAAAACCCAGCTTCGGCACTCTCAAAAAACTACATACAAAAATACTCTCCTGGATTTCAACACTATTCGTAAAACAAGCATGAAGAGATTTTTAGCCTATTCAAACTTCAATTCCATGAGAGAACCTTAATATCTTCAACCATTTCATCAACCTCTTTTACCTTGTTAAAAATCTGGTCATTTCTCGAATTACAAATTATCGAATGTCAAATTATCCAACCTTGTAATGCCCCGATTTTCACTAGGATTATTTATTTATTAATTATATTCATTTAATTGCTTATTTGATGTGTTTGATTTGAGATTAGTGGATTTTTAGACAATAGGGGTATTTTGGTCATTTGAGGAGTAAAAGTAATTTGGTAGTTTTAGAATGAAGAGTATTTAAGTAATTTTGGACATCGAGAGTTATTTAATTATGTTAGTAGTAACTTGAGTAATTAATAGAATATTAGTGTATGAGTAATAGTGGGGGTTTTAGTAAAGCAATTGTCTAGTAATATTTTATGAGTGATAGAAAGTTATTAAGTCCATTAGTGAGTATGACTAAGTCGAAAGTATATAAAAGAAGTAGTCTTTGTGAAAATTAGGTCAATACCTCATTTGTCACAATTATAATTTTCATTAATTGTTGTATAATTTTGTAACAAAAGTTATTACCCTAATATTAATTTTTTCCATAAGCTCATTTGTTATTACCCTAATAATCACTTCACTGTTTTTGCAAATACTTAATTTTCTCTCTATTTTAAAAATTGTTGAATAAGATCAACTGATATTTTCTCTTTCAAATACTACAATCAAGCTTAGTTGATAATCTTTTAAATTATGTGCATGATTGTGTCGAAATAGAAAAGTTGTTTGTTATAAGAGAGAATAAAAGAAAAGGAAGTAGCATCCTAGAAAATCGAGAAATTTGAAATGTAATAGGATATCAATCTCTAAATATTACCAGGAGTTATCTAGACTATCAAGGACAATTATACAACAATAAGACTTTAGTGAGTAAAGTTTCTCCCACTAGTTGAATTCAAAGGCCACCCTAAATAAAGTTTCTTTCCACATTAACAGATAAGTAGTCTACTTTTGTTATTTATTGTTTGAGTAATTGACGCATAGTTAGGTACAATTAAATTATATATTTATTCATAATGACCCTGAAACCTCATTGTAAGTGAAATGATACACTCATTCCATTCCATTCCATCTCATATTATAAGCAGTTTTAATTTAGTCTCATGGCATTAGAAGGAGGTCTAGCTAGCAATTTCCCTCTGAACATAACAAACTAGAAAGTTGATATTATGAAAGAGCTGCAATCACAACTTCAGCTGTGAAGTTTGGACTAGAATTTTTAAAACTATTTCGGAATTGCATAAGAAGGATGATGAGCTATGTGTAAAAGAGAAAATTCTTAAGACTTTTGTACTAGTTGTAAATTGTAAGTTTTTCCTAATAACCAATTCATCATTTTTTTCATTGAATGCTACATATTCTGTTTATTTATCTGTTACTCTTTATGCGGCATATATTAACTGCAGCACATGTTGTTAACTCATCTTAGTTTAGCACTTGAACATGTATATATTTGTTCACCAATAATATAATCATTATCAATATAAACTTCGTTAATTAGTGTCCATTATATATGAAATGCTTATCTAGAAATCCCTTTTGCATTTATTATTTCTTTCCTTCTACAACTCTGATAAACTTGTAGGATTCTATATCAAGATTTTTGTTGCATGAAACAAAGCTCCTGCTTTGTGTTTGTATGACGCTTCATGAAAGGATTGAATATCCTCCCGGCTGCTTCTTCGGGACAACTTGCTCCTAACTACAGGCAATTTCAAATTCGGATAATATAATTTCGAATTGGCATAAATTTATATATTGAAACTAATAATTTCCTCACCCTTAATTGATCGTTGTGATTTCAAGTGTTATATAGTGTGAATATCAAAACATTTTCTCTTTATGCCTCATCTACAAATAAAATTTATTGGACTGGCCTCCAACTTGTTTAGAATGATGTTAAACAATTGATGTATAGTCTTCACACTAATGCCTTTTATTTTCATAGCTTTTATGATTCTTAATTTTTTTTTGAATTTAAGTAGAAAACTTGATATTAAGATGAACTAAGTCTGTTCTATCAGCAATATTTTGTTTCTTTTCTAATTGATATGTTCCTTTTTCCTGTATTGAAATGTCAATGTTATTAAACAATTGATGTTTGAATTGTTCTGTTAATATTAATTTCTTCTTTCACTTTTTTGTTTTCCAAAGCTTTGATATCACGTTAATTGACATTTACGGGTCAAGCAACATTTAATACCCAAGAAGAGTTGAAGGATTTTGATTTAGGAGGGAGATCAAGATCGAATTTTCCCGAATATTATGATAATTAGTTTATTATGTTAGTTTTTAGATTGTACGAATATTATTGATATATTTATGGTTTTGTACGAAAATGATTTATGTATTGTACGAAGATTATGATAATATATATCGTTTAATTAATTTGTGTCTTATTAAACTAAAACTTTATTTCATTAATTTATTTGTGTTTAATAAATTTGATTTCTTTAATTAAAATTAAAAAGTTGAAAGGAATCACAAAAAAAAGTGAGAAGTACATTACTGGCGGACATTTTCGTCAGTAATGCAGATCTGTATAAACTTTACTGGCTGAATTTTCCCTCAGTAATGATTTGTCGGAAATACCTCTCCATTACCGAGGGAAAATTTCGTCAGTAACATTACTGACGCTCGTATTACTGAGGGATTCATTTTGTCACACAATCTGCCAATAATGTAGATTATTGAGGGATTTTTTGCATTACTGAGGGATTATTTTTGCCAGTAAAAACCAAAATTCTTGTAGTGAATGTGACTAAATCCAAAAGTATATAAGACTTAAGTATTTGTAACAATTAGTATAATATCAGTGAAATTTTTAAACCAATTTTTCACAAAAGTTATGGAAAACACACATGTTTCACAATCAAGTACATGATTATTCTTATTTTCATTTGTAAGTGTGTGTGCGAGTGATATCTTTAAGATTTTCATGCTTAGAAAGTATTTTAAACACTTACAGCCCATTTGTTATAGTTTTTTTGGAAATTTTTAATTTCTTTTTTAAAATAATAATCACTTTTTAGAGTATTTGCATCCGTTTGTTACAACTTTTTAAAAGAATTCGAATTTAAAAAAAAATCTAAAAACAACTTCAAATGAGAAGTTGTTAAGAGCAGTTTCTAAAAAAAATAGACTTTTTTTAAGGAGAGATAGAATATGGATAAAAAAATTGAACTAACTTTGTAAAAAAAATAATCGCTTTTATGTAGCTGTGTCCAAACAAACTAATTTTTTTTTAAGAGGCTAAAATTGAATATATTAATCAGAATCAAATGTTCTTCCTAGCAAAGGTGTACGAGAAGAAGAACAAAAGTTACAATATGTACAAACGGGAGGGAAACAAAAAACAAAACCTAAACAAACAGAGAAAGGAATAACATTAGCCTATGCCCAACATAGTGAAGGGACTAAGCCACCATACATGGTAGTTGAAAGGGAAATTATGAATTTTCGCCTTCAACCGTGAATAAGAAAGGGACTTAAAAAGTGATTTTTATTAGGGTAAATAAACGTAAAATAGATTCTTATTTTTCATAAAATATCTATAAAATAATATATAAATTATTTTATGGCAAAATCACTTTTATTTTAATCTGTAACAAATTGGCCCGTAATCTCGTATGACAAATAGTATTATGCAATACATTATTACACAAATGTGTGTGTGTGTGTATATATATATATGTCATTGATGTTTTGCATCTCTATAATTGTCTCTAAAATTTTTAAGTGAAGCAAAGTAGTTATTCATAAATTCTTAAAACAAAAATTTCATGCTAAGATCAAGTCCAATATGAGTTTAGAAACAAATATGCAGATCTTATCTTACTTAGAATAGTTTTTGAATATTATAGTAAAATCACACACAACATTAGAAGGAAGATAAAATATATATGCATTGTGTTTTGTTGAAAAATATTCCAAATAAATCTAAAATTAGGATCCATTAAAAATAATATTTGAACAAAGATAATTTTCAAAAGCCATATCAAAATCACAGTTTTTTGCAAAACTCAAATTAAAAATATTTTACATAAGAATCAAGCAAAGTATAAGCTTAATCAAGAGAAGCATGACATATTAGATTTATCCAAAAAAAATTATTTGAGACAAGAGAATGAATATAAGTCTAGTAGAAGTATGAAATATGATATTTTAAAAATCCATCTCAACTAAGATTTATGCAAATTTTTGGAAATGATCAGATCACATGAACAACATCACATTTTAGATCAGTATGAAGTCTATAATGGTTAAGACATTTTAGATCAGTATGAAGTCTATAATGGTTAAGACATTTTTATGTTCCAAGTCTTATATCTATCATGATTTAACATTAAGGAAAAAAAAACATTAAGGAATAAAGTCCAATATTTCTGAACTATTTTATCAATGAAAAAAAATTCATGTATGCTAAAGAGATAAATGTTCACAAAATGACATTAACTCGTTTAACTTTTAATATGATGATGAGGGAATAATGTGTAGAAATTGTCCTTGACAATGCAGCTCCTTATTCAAGCAATTCAAAGAGCACAAGATATTGATTCAAAAAAAAAAAAAAGAGCACAAGATATGCATTCATAATATAAGTTTTCTTAAGTCTAAGATTTCATGCATTTAAGATAATCACCAAAATCCCATGTTGGTTTTTTTATGGACCGGACATTAATATAAAAGTGTCTAAATTATATACTTGGCACATGGATTTCTTTTAAATATGCAGCGAGTCATAAGCTTATCTAAGTCATGAAGGAAAACCGATCTTTGAACTAAACTTTTAAGTCACAAATTTCCATAAATGATGATTCTATCATGCATTCGTAAGTTTAGGTGCATACGGTCATTCATAACATACATTACATACCAATTTGCAAATATTCCAAAGTTTTTAAATGATGTACTTTTTGGACGAGTTTCCTTACTTCGAGATTCATGAACATAACATATTTCTCTTTCTCGGAAACCTCTTTCCCTTTACAATGTAACAACCCCATTAGAGAGTAACTTCACTCATTTTTAATATTCCATTTCCATCAATAGAAAGAGTTTGTTAGATTTCTCTCCTTCCTTTTATAGATGCCATGTTTCATAACATGGTATCAGAGCAAATTTGATATCCACCTTGAAGGAATTTTCCGCTGCATTTTCTAGAGAAATTCAATTTTCTCATCTTCAATTTCTCATTGGTTTATCATTCATAACTATGTATTTTTCCTTCGTCTTTTGAAGAAACTCCTAGCACAATCTTCTGATTCAGTTTCTTTCCTTGATTTGTTCGATCGATTTTCATTTTCGATCCTTGTCTCAATATTATCTGATTCAGCCTGTGTCTTTTCCCCAATTTCTAGGGTTGCAATTTCGTGTTCTTCTGTCTCTTGTTTTTGCACTATTTTTTTTCTCATTCTTTTTATGTTCAATTTTTAGTCCAATTTCATGTGCGATTCAAATATTTTCATGTTTGAATTCTTGATCGATCGAATTTCAAGTTTATGAATCTTTCCATTTTGTGATTTAGTTTGTTCTGTTCTTGCGATCACGATTTGTTTCTATCGCATTTCATTACAGTTCGCGATTCTGCTTCAGTTCTACAATTCGGTTTTGAATATCGATTAGTCTTTTGATTTGATATCGATCTGATTTCTCCTATGTCTGTTTGTTTTTTGAGCGATTGCTTTGCTTCGTTCTTGGTCGTTGATTTCTTTTTCCCCAAAATTCTAGGGATTCATTGTTCAAGATTCACTGCAATTGATAATTTAGGATTGATTCTTGTGATTCAAATTCCTCATTTACTTCTCCGCAACTTCACACTGGTATTCTCATGGATCTTCATCTTTCTGATGTTTTAAGCTTTGATTTGGCTTCAAAGCAATCAGTTTCTGCTTTAGAGTCGCTATATTGAGCAATTCAATTTTGATGCCTCATTATTTGTGCTTTGCAACTTCAAACAAAATTGGAGCTTCATTATTGGAAGCATTGGTTTTGGTCTCTACTTGGTTGCATCAACATGAATTTGTTTTCTATGGTTTGAAGACACATCACATGGCTATGCATCTCCCTTGGCTCTTTGATTGTGTTGGATTCATTTGGGTTCACTGTTTGGAACATATCTTTTGCATGGATGTATTACAAGCCATCCTTCAATGACTTTCTTCTTCATCTTTCTTATTAGCCTATGGCTTTGGTTCTTGTATACTATTGTGCTTCTGTCCATGGATGGTTAAGCGTCATTTTTTGTGCTTCTATCTTGAGTTATTAAGAACACTTGATGGTTAAGCGTTGTGCCTTTTATGGCTTTGTGGTTGTTTGCTTCTACCGGATGGTGGTTAAGCATTGTTTTGTTGCTTTTTCCTCCAAGCGGTTAAACCTTGAGTTGTGGTTTCCTATTGTTGGATAAGCATTTGGTTGTTATTCTCTTGGCCGATGTATTTCCGACATCTCTAGTTTTATTTTCCTTTGTTTGATATACTATTGTATTGTTCATCCCAAGTTGGAAGTGTTGTGAACACCTTTCAACTTGCGGGGGACTATTAGAGATATAGATTAGTGGCATATTAGTCCTATTAGAGAGTAGTATAAATAACTTGTAACAACCCCATTTGAGGCTAACTTCACTCATTTGTAATATTCCATTTCCACCAATAGAAAGAGTTTGTTAGATTTCTCTCCTTCCTTCCATGGATGCCATGTTTCATAACACTTTCTTTCTTTCTTCCGGACAACAATTTTATGATTTCCAGTTTGCTTTTTATATTATTTTTTTTTCTGTTTTTAATTTTTTTCTTTTAATTTTTAATATTTTTTAGCTTGCTGATTTGGGTTTTCCGAGTTTTTTTTCACACAAAAAAAACGGTAATGTTAGTTTTCCGATTATTTTTAGCACCCACAAGAAACAAACCGAAAATCTTTTGACATGCCGAAAAAGTTATGTGTGGGTCACTGATTGCGACGCCGGTTAGTGTTGGGGGTGGTGGTGTTTGTTGACCTTTTGAAGAAATTAACTAGTTATTAACAACTTTAGGAACTTGTGAAATTAGCTTTTTTGGATGATTTCATGGAGGACTTATACTTACAGACTTATGAAACTTATGATTTTGTGCGTTAATTTTTGTATTTTGATGCTAAGTTGGACATAACATTTTATTATGGTAGTTTGGTATAATTTGCCTTTGTAATTAAGTCATATTTTACACTATTGACCTATTTACAACATTATATTAGCTTATATATGTCATGCATATAATAAATTTTATATAATTTTAACTTTAAGTAAACTCGTACGAATTCTCTAGTCGAGTTTACCTAAGCAAAATGAGTTGAGGTAAACTCTCGAGTTGCAAAACCTTACGTGGGTGAACTTATCCTGAGTTTGGATAGGTTAAAAATGAGTAAGAAAAATAAAAATATAAAAAGTTAAATTGCACAAAGAGTAAAATTGGTATTTTAAGTGGTTTGGATGGGCAGAGGTACAAATGTGGGAGTAGAGAGTAGAAATTTCAAATTATTTTACTAATGAGATACTAAAGAGGATTGAGAGAGTAGAAATAAATAAGCATGGATTTATCTTGACCGAAAAAAGTGAGGGATTAATTTGAGTCTCTTTAGTAGCTAATTTTGATTTTTTTTCAATAAAAGTGCGAGGGACTAATTTTGCTCAAAAATGTTATACGTCAACAATTTTTCTAAGGTCCCCTAAAAAACAATTTTTTTTCCAAGGTGAGATAGTTACCGACATGTTAGCACCAATCGGTCAAATATGACTCAATTAATAGAGTGATTAATTTGTTGTTATATAAAAATGTTAATAACATTGTTGTGACCATAACTAAGTTCGCAAGGATAATGTATTGTTATATGCTTAGCCGGAGTTCGCACCCCTTTTTTTTTGGTAGACTAAGTTATGACACTAAGTTTTTGGTCTTTGATTATAATCAGGTCTTGATTAAATTTAAAATGATTCTATATTTACTATTGAATATACAAATTCCATGTATTAAATTGTGATGAAAGAAATCAACAGTAACACACAACACCAAGTTTGTTCTTCTTATTTACCCTAAACTCCACTTCAAGCTATCATCTTTTTTCTAATAACCATGGTAAACACATTCTCTAGAATCCTCCAATCCCACCCCGAAAAAAACCAACTTTTCAAACTTACAATTGCAAGGGAAAAATAAAATAAAATGACAGGTTTATTAATAATGGTTGGCACATGAGATATATGCAGTGTCATAAGATATCTTTTAAAGCTCAACGCTCAACGATGGTGATAGCATACTGTCAATGTCATGCTTCTCATTCTTACTCATGCATTTTTTTCACAACTTCTATGATTGCTAAGTTTAGGGGAAAAAACTAAACACTATTAAAAAGATAATAAATTAGTGATTTATTATTTTTAAAAAATAAAACAAAACATGTATCTTTTGTATGAAAACAAACCTATCTCATATCATAATTAATAAAATAAAACATGTTTATAATTCTCTAATTATGATAAATAAATTCCAAAAAAATACTACTATTTTGTTCCTCCATCACTACAAGGAAATAAAGCCAAGAGCATGCACAATGAGAGGCTTTGAAAGGCTCAACTGGCTGATAGTTACTGTATACTATGAGGGCCACACCTAAAAATGGAAATTGACATTAATGCACCTTAGACACTCATGAAAACTTTCTCTATTTGGTAACCTCCAACATCCCCCGACCCCCACTATGACCTAGAATAGGACACTGTTTCAGCATAACTTGGACCCCACTTTGTAA
>Ga0315915_1002646_pt1 | contig 22659 bp, 21 predicted proteins | sample MpolbnodulesMG_FD_207738 | JGI IMG/M metagenome (GOLD analysis project Ga0315915, IMG submission 207738) | Medicago polymorpha root nodule microbial communities from Los Angeles, California, United States - branched nodules | ecosystem: Host-associated > Plants > Roots > Nodule | place: USA... | reverse complement strand
TCTTATTAATAATCAATTTGTCGGATTCAATCAATATTTATTTTGTATAAACACAATTCATTAGTGGGAAGTTTAAGACCATCCACAACAGAGCACCTTAAACTGGGTGCTTAAATTAATTTCATATATCCACATCATTCATTTTCAGGTAATACTTAATAAGCACCCATTTTCTCCAACCCAACCTCAAAATAAATTATTAAATAGGTCTTATAAATAATTTAATATCATTACATTTCAACAAAATTTATTTATTTTATTAAGATTTATTTAATGGGACCCATAAAAAATGAAGAGAGAGGGTGCTTCCATAGCCACCCTTCTCCATAGCCACCCATATATTATAATCCACAATGGGGTGCCTGTTTAATATAGTACTAAACAGATTAAGCACTCACCATTGTGGATGGTCTAATTCTTTTTCCATGAATATAAACAATATGTTGAATCTAGATAGTGAGAAGATCAATATGAGAATTTTAGTTTTGAATCTAAATATGAGATCGCGCCATCTTAAGCTCTATTCTCGGATAAGACATTGGCACCATCTATGAGAATTGTTCGTGATTCCTTACAGATATTCTCAAATCCACCACCATAAATGCTTTTCACAAATGTAACTGTCTCGGTTACGATTTTCCGATGGCCTATTCTCGGTCTACTCGTGCAAGAGACAACTTAAGCGCCACCGGAACTCTTAGTTCCGCGGTACAAGTTCTTCAAGATCGCTCTTATCCGATTTTTTCACTTGTGACCAAAATTGAAGCTTTGCATTCAACTTCCACATTCAGACTGGACTTCGGCTCAATCCGATGGGTGTTTTAAGTCAATTTAGCGAGAAATCATGTAAATTGGTAAAACAAACATCACAAGAAGACTCAAGAATAATAAGATTGAAGATCAATGATTCTTATAAGGTATTTGAAGGCAATACAAAGTGACGAAAATTCATTTCAAGTTCCGAGACATTACAAGACGGAAGAGATTTCTTATTCTCCTGAACTGAATCAAGAGACTTCCTATGCTCAAGCACACAAGCAAGAGACTTCTATTCAAACAGAATTACAAAGAAATTTGTTTGAGGTTGAACACTTGATATACAATCAGTGGTATTCACAATGCAAATCAGATACAGACTCTTAAGACTCTAGACTTTCTAAGATATGGACTTTGATAAGAAATTCTAAGTGAACTTTTAATGCAGAACAATTTCAGCAGAGTTTTGGCACTTGTAAATTGTTGTATATGAGTGTTGCCATTCTGTAAGTCTTCACTCCTTTATATAGAGGTGTAAAAGAGACGTTGTGAATTGTCAGCACATCAAAAAGAGTCGTTTGAAGCTTGATCAAATTCCCAATGATCTTTTGCCTGATTTGGTTATTGTCCTAAGAAGGATCAATTTCAAATCCATTCCAAGTCTGGAGGAACACTGGTGCAGGCTGTTAGGCTGAAGTGCAACGTTGTCGTGTTGTTTTCGGATACCTTAAACTGTGTAGGATTTGGTTTTTGTATCATGGGATGATGTCGAAAACTTTATAAAAGCAAAAACAATGTGGTCGAATCCTGTTCGTTCGTCATATGTTGGAGAAGCTCTGGGACTCACATGTTATTCAATGGGTGCATGAACTACAACTGACAAATGTGAATTTTGAGCTGGATGCAAAGAAGGTTGTAGATTATATCAAAAGAGGCAGTAATGATGTATCAAAGTTTGGAGCAATAGTTGAGGATTGTCAGAGAAGTTGCAATCTTTATTTTGAAACCTCTAAGGTAGAGTTTAGTCAGAGACAAACGAATGAGGTCACTCATACTTTGCTTGAGAGACCAAAACTATAAGTTATAAGTTACTCTATCCTATTTGTATTTCGACTTTGATTATTAATGAAAAATTATAAGTTATTTCCCCTCAAAAAATATAGTTACTCTTTCTGTCTCACATTAGGTGTCTCATTTGAGTGTTGCACGATTATTAAAGAAATGATTAACAGTGGTGATTTTAATAACAAAATATGTATCATTTCTTAAAGTTAAGATCTTCTCCATTTAATCCTTTCTCAATTTCTTCAATTTAGAGAGATAAAGACACAATAAATCTTGAAAATAATTAATGATGGTGGGACTCATTTAATAATAGGATTGAGCACATATATTTTATAGGAGAATGCTAACTATTGCCCTTGGGGCATTGGATAAAAGGATAAAAGTAGAAATATAGTATTGGAAAATGGTAAAAAATGATAAATTTAACTTTTTAAAAGCCAAAATGTTGTTAAAACCAATGCAAACATGCTATTTTTGACTTCCTTAATCATTGCTCTGAGAGCAATAGTTAGCAAGACCCTTTTTTATATTTATCTCTTTTATAACGACAATCTCCATTTATTAAAATCTCCATTTATTTTAATAAATGGAGAGGATCTCAACTTCTTTTCTTAAAATATCTTATTAATTAGAGTCAATAGAATAGTTATAATCGAATCCAATAAATAAGAAAATTATTATAAAAAAGACAAATAAGTTAAGGAAAAAAAAATTAAGAAAGAAGACGCTTTCCCATTCGGAATCAATTTTATAAAGAGGAATGATAGCAACACACCTTCTAAGACACATTTTTTAACACACTCTCTTTGATTGGTTAAAATTCACATGGTCCCACCAAATCATGTGGGTCCTATATACTTTTTGTGGATCTCATGTATTGAAAAGTGTGTGTTAGAAGGTGTGTCGTTAGCATTTCTCTTCTATAAAATCAATGAAATAAAGTAAACACACGCAAAAATTTCCCAGCATCACTTTCCCATTTCCCATCGCTTTTTCAGGGTTTCTTCACTCTCTCTCTCTCTGCAACTTCGATTCTCTCTCTAATCGCTGGTAAGGTTTCGCGCTTTTTTCTTCCTTTCCTGATTTTGTTTTTCCTTTTCATTTCTTCATTCTCTTTCACTCTCGGATCTTCATCAATTGTCAAATTCTCGATAATAATTAACTTATTATATCATTTCGTTTTTTCTATTTCAATTCATTCAATTCGAATTGCTGAATTTGATTTTTTTCTTCAATAACCTTAGATTGAACCGTGTTTATTCTGAAATTCATTAAAAAAAATGTCAATTTCTGAATTTGCATTTTTTTCTTCTGAATTTCTGTTTTTTTTGTTAATTGTTAGTAAGTGTGTTTTTGATTTCATTGGGAGTGGATTTTTAGGTTAGTGTAGAAAATTTGAGGGATTTTTTTTTGTTCAAACTGTCAATGTTAGCACTTAGTTGTTAGATTAGTATTTCTCTCCTTCATTAGAGTATAAATCAGAACCTAAGAACTTTTTAACCCGTAGTTCAAACTAGTTGAGCAACCCAACCCATTTGAGAGAAGACTGTTGTTATTGTGGTGGAAAGAAATTGAGGTAACTGTATGAGATTGTTGATTTTGATGATGGTGGTTTTGAGGGTGATCGTGGGGTAGAGGAATGAGGATAGGGTTTTGTGGAGTTTAGGGATGAAGGTGAAGCGGCGCGTGGGTTTTCGAAGCTAAAGAGGTTGTAGATTAGGGTTGGGCAAGCGAGGGAGATGAAGTGGCGGGATTGATTAGGGTGAGTGGGTGTGTAGGAAGGTTTCGAATGGATGTGCATAGAGTGGTTATTTCGGGAGTTAGGATCGTCTCCAGTTCTTTAAATAAATGGAGGGTTCCATTGAGAGAGATAGACACAGAAAGTGGATAGTGGGTCCTACTATCTTTAATTATTTTTAATATTTTTCAAATTTCTTTATGTCTTTATCTCTCTCCAAAATGGAAGAAACGGAGATGTCCAAACCCTTTTTTGGAGGATGAGGTGGCGGATTGGATGGTTGAGAGGTGGTCTTGGGATTTGGAGACGGACTCTAAGGTGTAGGAGTGAGGGAGCATTGCGGAGGTGATTAGGGTTTTATTAATTGAGCTGAGAAGAGAAGAGAGTGAGAGGTTTTAGAAATTAGAATGTTGTGGATAAGTTTGATTGAAATTGAAAAATTATTTTTGAAAATGAGAGAAAGAGAAATAAGAGTTTATATTATCGAGGGAAGATCTCTTGTAAGTGTGGTGGAAAGGAATTGAGGTAGTTATCTGAGGTGATGGTTTCTGAGAGCAGGGAAGTAGGGTGGTCGAAGGTGGGTTTAAAGTCAGACATGACAATTTGTGGCATTTATGCGAGAGATGCTGATAATTTGTATATCAAACTGAAGAAAGGCGGAAGACATAACGATTTGTTTGCTATTTTTAACGGTCGGCTGGACTGTTTTACCTTATTAGAATCAAAATGAGCTAATTAGGACAGTGGTTTTCATTAGCTGCCAATAAGGCATGCCTTGCTTGAACTAGAAACACTTGCCAAAGGTCCCACCGCGGGCACGCTCGTAACTTAATGGGGCAACACCTTGGTGCATTACTTTCAGTCTTTGGCCTATTTGATGCGTCGGTTTACTCTTTTGTACACCGACTAAATAATAGGAACAAATATATTTCTCCAGTTGTGCACCAAATGCTGGCAACTAAGAAGATATTTTCCATGAAATCAACATGGGACTAACATTGTGATTATCATCATTGCTGTTTGCATCCAATTAAGTAAATCATTAACTGTGTTTTAAAATATGGTAATGACTTATCGCTTATTAGAGGAAAATTATGTTGTGGACTCCAATTAAATTTGTTCAAATGTTATAAAATCTGTTCTCATTTTTTAATCACTTTGCATATGATCCCATCATTTATTTATTTGATTGCATTGCCAATGATGGCTTCAATCTGTTTTGTATATGTGCACCCATTTCCATATATTTTAATGAGAATGAGTTTCATGTTGTTTTTTTTTAATTTTCCTCTAGATTTAAAAAATGGATGGACCAGCGGGCCCTGGTGGTGGAAATGTGAACGCATTTCTACGGAACTACAAAATGGGGAAAACTCTTGGTATTGGATCATTTGGCAAAGTGAAAATTGCCGAGCACGTATTGACGGGTCATAAAGTTGCCATTAAGATTCTCAATCGCCGAAAAATAAAGAACCTGGACATGGAAGAAAAAGGTTTGGTTTCTTCGCATACCAATGACTCATAGTCCCTATCGAATTGTAGGAATAGATTTTAACTGTTTTCAGTTTTTTCCTTTCTTTTTTCAGTAATAATTTATCTCTACGTTCAAAAACATATTGTGTGTGTGTGTGTGTGTTTTGTTGATTGATAATTGATTTTCTTAAGCTATAGTTTCCAAACTCTGTTTTTGCTTCAGCTGATTCTTGGTCGATTAAATATGCTTATAATTTTGTTTTTCTTCAATCTGTTGCAGTGAGAAGAGAAATAAAAATTTTAAGATTGTTCATGCATCACCACATTATACGCCTTTATGAGGTTGTAGAAACCCCAACCGACATTTATGTGGTGATGGAGTATGTGAAATCTGGAGAACTTTTTGATTACATAGTAGAAAAGGGTAGGCTTCAAGAAGATGAAGCTCGCAGTTTCTTCCAGCAGGTATAATTACTTTTGTTGTGCGCTTGAGAAGCGTATACTTGTCACAGAATATTTAAGCTAACTTCTACTTTGGTAGTAGATTATCTCTGGCGTGGAGTACTGTCACAGGAATATGGTAGTTCATAGAGACCTGAAACCTGAAAATTTACTTTTGGACTCAAAATGGAGTGTCAAGATTGCTGATTTTGGCCTGAGCAACATCATGCGTGATGGTCACTTTCTTAAGACAAGTTGCGGAAGCCCCAACTATGCAGCTCCGGAGGTTTGTGCATCTACATATTTTAAACTTTTAACTGAGCAAATTATTATTGTTAGCGTTCATGCGTGATGGTCATTTTCTTCCTCCTATGATTCTTATTTCTTGGTCAAACTGTTCTTTTTGCAGGTTATCTCTGGGAAATTATATGCTGGACCTGAAGTAGATGTTTGGAGCTGTGGTGTAATTTTATATGCACTTCTCTGTGGCACTCTTCCTTTTGATGATGAGAATATTCCTAACCTATTCAAAAAAATAAAGGTACAATCTCTTTTTTGTTTTTCCTCTTTGTTTGTGAGTTTCCACTGTCATGTCATATTTATTGGATTTTGGGTTTGGGCCTAACTCACCCCCTAAAGCTAGCTCATTGGGGATTACTCGTAACCATTCTTCAGTCTTACTCCAACAAGAGGAACCATGTTCCGCCATTGCCATTCTTCAGAGTCCAGTCTTTAATAATTTTGAACCTTTTGATTCTTCAGTCCCATCGATTTTGACTTGTTATACGCTATGTGCTGAGTTGTGAAATTATCTTATGATCTATGAATCTATCCATCAAATTTGAATAGTTATGCTATGTTTGTATATCTCTTCCCTTGTCCAGTCCAGTGTTTGTTTGCAGAGTATTTTAATTTATTATTTGGCTTTCTTCATGACCGAGTTAGAAGGTTGAATATTTAATATACACGTACCTTTTGCTTTTCAATTTTGATTATCTTCATTACCGAGGAAAGTAGGGTCTTCATCATCCTCTCTGGTCTTATGATAGAAGGAGGCATACTCCACACGGAAGAAAATTTGGGGAAATATGCCAAAGTTTTTGCTGGTTTCTTCAACCTAATAAGATCATAAATCTTATGCCATCCTACTCATCTATCAATTTTGCACGAATTTCATTATGCAGTCTCACGATACTTTTCTGTCTTGAGTTCTGATGCATGATCTAGATTGCTGTAGAGATTCCATATTATGTAACGTAGCTAAGTCTTATGTGTTAAAAGTGATCTATTAATATAAACTTTGAATCAACCCATTGGTAACTGCTTGTTGAGAACCCCATCACACAAATCAGGTTAATCGTTTATCCCTTCAATGATGCTCTTCAGAAATCGATTTTATATTGCTTCTGAAGTAGTCCTCTTCTCATTTGTCGTAGGGTGGAATATATACTCTTCCAAGTCACCTATCTCCTGGTGCCAGAGATTTGATACCCAGGCTGCTTGTGGTGGATCCCATGAAAAGGATGACCATACCAGAGATACGCCAACACCCATGGTTTCTTCTTCATTTGCCTCGATATTTGGCGGTGCCACCGCCAGATACACTTCAACAGGCCAAAAAGGTTTGTTTTTATTTTTTTAAGGGCTCTGCTTTCTTTTTGCATATTTGCAGCACACTAGAGTTACAATTGATTTTGCGCGTTTTCCAAAGTTCATAATTACACACCCATGTGTTGCATATAATATGGTGCTTGTATTGATTAGTCCAATTTTTTTCTTCAACAAACGTCATGATTTTGCAGATTGATGAGGAGATTCTTCAGGAGGTGGTTAATAGGGGATTTGAAAGGGAGCCATTGGTTGAGTCCCTTAAGAACAGGATACAAAATGAGGTTTGTACCATTCATTTTCACGTACTTACCTGCCTGCCAGATTGCTTCTTATTACCATCAATTTATTTCAGGGTACTGTAACTTACTATTTGTTATTGGACAATCGTTATCGTGTTTCCACTGGCTACCTTGGAGCTGAGTTTCAAGAGACAATGGTCGGTTTGTTTTCTCTTCAATCATTTACAATTGCATTAGTTGTCTGTCTTTAATGAAGTGATTCAATTATTTAGCTTATATCTTAGTCGATGATACACATTTTTAACTTTTAAATTGTATCCCTGTGTAAAATATGCAGCAATCTCAAAATTATTTGTATACTCTATAAATAGTATTCATATATCTCGTATGAAACTTATCTTTTTAACTTGAACGTAATTGGTGGTTATGCAGTTTTTTACCATAGAATCTGTAGGTTTTCTATTCTTGATATTATATTCGTTGTTTATATCTTTTTAGAACAGGATACTATGCAAAGCTCTTTAATTTTAGTTTTACCTCAGGACTCTGGTTTGAACCGTATCCACTCTGGTGAAGGTGCTTCTCCAGTCGTGGGACACCGCTTTCCAGGGTATATCGATTATCAAGGAGTAGGAATGAGGCAACAGTTCCCTGCTGAGAGAAAATGGGCCCTTGGGCTTCAGGTGCAGTATCTTACTTTTTAGGTTTTTTTTTTTCACATCGAAACTGGATTCCATAACGGTTTATCTTGCTTGCCATCTTCTTTAATTTACTCTATCACCAGCAACGATTCCTTGCTGTTAAGGAAATAACTGTTGGATGTTTGTGATTGTTTCATCTGAAAAGTTGATGTTTTGACGTACTTTTTTTGATAGTTACCTGTAACTGATGTCTGTAAGCTGTTGGTTCTGTTTGTTGACATGTGATAGTCTCGAGCCCAACCTCGTGAAATAATGACCGAAGTCCTTAAAGCTCTGCAAGAATTGAGCGTCTGTTGGAAAAAAATTGGACCTTATAACATGAAGTGCAGATGGGCTGTTGTCATCCCTGGTCATCATGGAGGAATGGATAACAATTCTGTGCATAGTAATAATTACCTTGGAAATGACAGCATTATTGAGAATGAAGTTGTTCCTAAGTCAACTGTAGTCAAGTTTGAACTGCAGGTAGTTACCCCAATAAACCCTAATCTATGCTGCATTTAGATTTAAATGAGTTGTTTAATTACCAGTGTAGTATTAGCTTTTTAATTGTCATTCATTGATTGAGGCTCGTGAGCATCCGGAATCCTTTTCTAAAGATTAGTAATTTGAACCCATAGTTGAAGGGTCTTCAAAGATATTCTTCCTCCAACCTCCTAGTTTGTAGTACTAGATAATTTGATTGACATGTTTAAGCAATTGTTTGTTGGAAACTCACGTTTAACCAGGAACTAACTAGTTGTCTATGTAGCATTGGTACTTTAGATTGAAGGTGTGTCTGGTGTCCAACTTGTGTCGGTGTTGGATTATATTGCTTTCATTTTTTAAATTCTTATTGGAATTTATGTGTTGTATTCAGTGTTGTACGTGTCAGTGCTTCATAGTTAGTTATTGCTTCTCCGTTTACAGACTTGTTAATTAATGCTAACAAGAAAACACACTTCATAGTTTAATAGCATTATAGTTTGTCTGATGATCAATATTTTCTTGTTGATGACTAATTCTTCGGTATTCTTTTTCTCAAGAACATTCTCAAATCTGTGTTAATTAATACCTTTTACAGCTGTACAAAACTCAGGAGAAATATCTGCTTGATCTTCAAAGGCTTGAGGGTCCCCAGTTTCTTTTCTTGGATCTTTGTGCCGCCTTCCTTGCGCAGCTTCGCGTTCTCTAATGCAAAGATAGTAGTACACTCACATCGGGGGACTTCAGAATAAGCTTATGTTGTACATATAAATCCCCTATCAGAATGGGTGGACCTTATGCTTGTATTTTTTAGTGTATGCCCCCAGTTTTTAATTATTTAGGTGATCATATATTTATGATGTAATCGTAAATATGGTACTCTCTTCCCTTTTCACAGTGAATTGAGTTTTTTTCAATCCTGTGAAACTCTGGGAATTTTATGGAAGAAAATATCCCCCATCAGATACAGCTATTTATGGTATTGAACCTAATGTTTCACTGACTATTTTAATTATCAGGGATAAAATCTTTTGCATACACATCCAGTCATATTTTATTATGTTTATTTTGTTGATAAAACTTAGAAAATATGCCCATGACATTATTGCGAAGTCTGATTTGATGTTTGTATCCAGTTTTATTTATTTATTAATGTAAATGTTGAGTTGTTAAACTCTTTAAAGGAAGAGGAGATTTTATTTTAGAATGGATGAGACATTTGATATCAGGATATATGAAAATTCAGAGTTTGATTAATTTTTCTTATAAAAAATTACTTCATTTTAAAACATGACAAAGAACGATTAATTTTAAAATCTAACAAAAACTTTAGCTTAAATTCAATGGTAGATGCGAATAACAAATATATTAAGTAGAAATCTCCTCAAAGGGTGAGTAGTCATCCACAAACTCCTCCCGTCCTCCGGCTTTGCACGCGTAGGACTCCTAGCCGTCGGGCTCCTTGTCAGGTGCAGCTTCTGATGTGCAATGAGCATGACAAAGAAGATTTCAATGCAATATTGATGCTTCTTTTTTGCAATCTCGAAATTGTACAAGTGTGTGTGCACGATGTTGATGGAGCGTTTGTTCCAGCCAAAACTATGAGATTTTCCCCATGATATTTTGTTCCTGTAGTCTCTTAGGAATGATTTGATTTTAGTAAAAGGAAGGAATGATTTGATTAAGATGAATTTGATTTCTAATAAAATTATTTAAATGTTCTGTCAAAAATAATTATTTTGTTAAGGTAATTATTTTAAAGATAATATTAAGAGAAGATAAAAGTATTCTTAGTCAAAAAAAAAAAATTATAAGGGACTAAATTGAATATTCACTAAAGTATAAATTCACACTTTTGTAGGGTTTCTCTCTCGGCATCTTCGATTTTCTCTCTAATCGCCGGTGAGGCTTCGAGCTTCTTGTTCTTTTTATTTACAATTTTGATTTTTACTTTGTATGCATTCTTTTTTCCGGGTTTTGTGATTTTGTTCTTCATTTTGATTTTTTTATTTATTATTAATTTTTTTTTCTAATATCATTTTGATTTTTTTATTATGTTTCATTCTCCGTTTTGATTTGATGATTTGTTTATTCTGTCCAAGGTATATGGATAATCAAGGAGTAGGAATGAGGCAACAGTTCCCTGTGGAGGGAAAATGGTCCCTTGGTCTTCAGGTACAATATTTTACTTGTTAGGTTTTTTCACATAATGATGATTTATTTTTCTTGGCTGTTAATGATGATATGATATTTGTGATTGATTCAACTGATTTTGTGTTTCTTTTGAGAGTGAATGATCCAATTTATTGATTTAAGGTGTTACTTATGTGCTTTCTTTTTCACATTGGGTGTAAACACATGACATTGTTGGTATTAATTTATTTTTATTTTTTTCACAAATGTTGGTATTAATCTATTGTCATCTGAAAAAATAACGTTCTGATTATTACAAAAAAAAAAAAGCTTGTACTAATTATCTGTCACTATAATGTTAGATTTTTATTCAATTTTTTTGAAAAAAAAAAATTGTCAAGATTATAACGGGACCTCTAACATAAATATCTTAAATTTATGTCGCCTAAGTCTTTAAAGTGTAAAAAATAATATTTTCAGGATAAACTTTTCGTTTTTTGTTTTCTTGAGGCACCGGATAAGATGACTTTTACTTTTAACTGTGGTTTTAAGTTGTTGGTTTTGTTTGTTGACATGTGATAGTCTCGAGCCCAACCTCGTGAAATAATGACTGATGTCCTTAAAGCTCTGCAAGAATTGAATGTCTGTTGGAAAAAAATTGGACCCTATAACATGAAGTGCATATGGACTGTTGTCATCCCTGGTCATCAAGGAGGAATGGTTAATGATTCTGTGCATGGTGATAATGAAGTTGCTCCTAAGTCAACGGTAGTCAAGTTTGAACTGCAGGTAATTATCACCATAAACCCTAATCTATATGTTGCATTTAGATTTAAATGAATTGTTTAATTATTGGTGTAGTATTAGCCTATGAAATAGGCTTGTCTTGTTATCGGACACATATAATTATATTGAATTATGTTATTTTCTTAAATTATTAGCAGTGTCGGTGTATCGGTGTCTGTATTTTGTCTGTGTCCGTATTTATGTTTCATATGTATTAACTTTTTCATTCTCATTCATTGATGCTCATTACAAACATAACCCTTTGCTAAATAAACATTAGTAGTAGTTTGAACCTAAAGTTCAAGGGGTCTTCAAAAAAGTTCTTCCTCCCACATACTATTTTTTAGTACTAGACAGTTTGATTGACATGTTTAAGTCATTGTTGTTATACTTTGGTTCTTTGATCGTGTAATCAAAGAAATTATATGTTTGGGAATATATTAGAAAACATGCTAACTCACATTTAACCAGGAACAAACTAGTTGTCTATGTAGTATCGATACTTTAGATTGAAATTGTGTTGATGTCCAATTTATGTTAGTGTTGAATTCTATCGCTTTCATTTTTAATTTTTTATCGGTATTTACGTATTATTCTCGTATTCAGTATATGTGTCAATGCTTCATAGTTAGTTATTGCTTCTTTATTTACAAGCTTGCAAATTAATGCTAAAAGGAAAATAAATACACACTTCATAATTTACTAGTATTATGGTTTATGCCTATTTTCTTGTTAATGACTAATTTGTTTGTATTTTTTTCTCATGAACATTCTCAAAGTTGTGTTAATATCTTTTGTAGTTGTACAAAACTGAGGAGAAATATCTACTTGATATTCAAAGGCTTGAGGGACCCCAATTTGTTTTCTTGGATCTTTGTGCTTCCTTCCTTGAGCGGCTTCATGTTCTAGAGTGACAAATTAAAAGAGATTTTGAAAAAACTATATGAGTAAGGGTAATTTTGGTCTTATGATCAACTTTCAAATACATTTAGGTGTAACCAGATACATTTAGGGACATCAGTTTATTTATATGTTTTCTTGTTTTTGGTTGAATTTATTGTTATCTATCTCTTTAGTGTTTTCTGAACTTGAGTGTTTTTAGTACTCCTTGTACTTATTTTAGCTTTCTTCTTTATCTTATCATATATATTCAAATTGTCATTAAAAAATGGCATTCAGTCATATTTGAACGGATTTGTCTCTTTTAAAATGAAAAATATCAACTGATAATTAACAAATCCTCTAAATAGGATTTGTAGATACATCATAATAAATTATTAGTTTATTAAAATAAACAACTCTTGATTTTTTTCATTTTACTTATTTTAGAGGATCCAAATCCTATTTTAACATGTTTATTTTGTTGATAAATTTAGGAAATACGCCCATGACATTATTGCGAGGTGTTATTTGATGTTTGTATAATTTTTATTTTATTAACGAAGATGTAGAGTTGTTAAACTCTTTAGAGGGAGCAGAAATAAAGAATGGAATTTTATATTAGATGGATGAGACATTTGAATCATGATATTGATATTAAATTGGTTAATATTTGTTTTAATGTTTTTTATTTGTTTACGAATGTCCATAAATTGGTAGTCTTGAATGGTTATTAACCTTAAACTTTAGACTCAATCTAATATTAACCGTTCAATTTGTAATAGCTTTAGATTTATTCTATTACCACCTTTGTGACAATAGTTTTGACATGCAATCAAACCTTCTTTGGTCACTAACTCACCTAAGACACCAGGGGGTTGTGATCAAAGAAGTGAGATAATTCTACCAAGATATTTTCGGCTTAGCCATTTCGTTAGAACATTTTAAAACTACGTAAACAATCCTAGGCTCTAGATACGTCTACCAAGTAGCAAAAGAGAAGGGACTCAAACATGACATGATCCCTCTTTTATCGGTTTTTGCTTCATTAATTGTGAATCAATCATTGCCAAGTGCAACCTCCAATTTTTACATCCTAGTTATAGCCATAGTAGTTGACTAGAAATTTTACAATTCATGTGAATACAAACTTAAATTTTTTATCACATGATGATAATTTAGTACATTTGTTAAATTCGGCATCAAAGTTCATACATAAAAACTTGAAATTAGATAAATTTACGAGTTAAAACTCAATTTTAACAAATTTGCTCTCATTAATTGATCAGAGTACTTCAAACACTTGTTTAACATAATCATTTTACAATTCATTAATCACTAATGTATTTAATTAACCACTCAGAATACTTCATTTTTCTAGTTAATGACTTGCATTTTAGTGGTTTTTGAAGGAATTTAATTGGTGTTTCTATCTAAATATAGTCAACATGTTAGCTGATCTTACAAAATAGGGGATTAGACTAGTAGGGGAGGAGAATCCAAGAGAATTCCCAACTGAGGGAAAGGTTAGGTGATGCTAGAGTAGTCGGATGAAGGAGATGATTCTTTCCCAAGGCCACTAACTCATATGTCTTTAGAGCCTCAAAACTTATGTAGAACATAATGGGACTAAACAATGATTCGATAAACCCACATTCTTTGTTCTTAGCACCACTAACCACTTTGAAGAGTGAGGGAGAAGTCACGATCTTTGGTGGAGCTTCACACCAAAGGACCCTATCAACATATCCACGTTGAGGAGGGGAGGCTGAAACCGAACACGGGGCACCTTAATCCCACTAACAAGAGAGTTATCACGCACAACACACAAAATCATATGAGCAAATACTCATCATTGTTTGTAGGTCATATCATTTGGTTAATAGGCTGAACTTTTGCTATAAATATTGAGATCAGACGTTGTAACTTACACATCTAACTAATCGAACAAACTTTTTTTGCATTTTTATTTATTTACCTTCTTACAACTATATTTATTTTAATGCATTTATTAGTGTAGCTCAAAAAATCCAAACACAACCTTACCTAACGCTCTATCAGAGAAGTTAGGGAGTCCACTGCTGAGGGACATAGGCGGCAAAAGATAGGGGGTCAATTAGATGTCAACCTAGTTGGGATGTTCCTGACTCTCCCTGATGTCCAACCTATTCCTTACCTTATAAAAAAAACTGCTTGAAGCAAAGGGAATCACAATAAACTGCTTGAAGCAAAGGGAATCACAGTGGAGAAAACTTAGCCAAAATTCAACTAATTTCAGCTTTCATCAACAAATTTTGGCACACCTAATCGAACAATACATCGTTTACCATTGAAAAATCCGGCTCCCAAGATCTCATCCATTTATTTAAAAAAATAATAATTAAACTTTAGCAAGATAGATGTTTATAATAGACTATAACAATTTCAAAATTTCAATGAATTTGTATGCGCTTACTTAAATGTAGAAATCGAAAATTCTGACAGAAAAAATTTTGGGTCTAAAATTTGTTGAAATTTTTTTAAACAATCAAACAAAATTTTAGATAATTATAAAGATAAAAAAACTTATTTAACCTAAAAATAATTAATAATATATATTGCTATATATATAGTCCTTAAAAAAAATGTAATGCTATATAATTCATGTGAAGTAATTTTTATTTAGGTTTGAGACCATAGAATTAATTTTTCAAAAAAAAGATTAGATAAATAAATACATGTGGATAGATAGATTATTGCATGTGTCACTACCAAAACAAAATTAGATTGTGTGTGTCAACTCTCCATTTTTTCTTCTTCCCTTCAACTAACGGAACTATCCTAATTTCTCCGACACGTCCCTAAAAATTCGAAAACGGAGGTCAATTTCGTCATTTCAAATATCGCTGTAGTAGCTGTTTTGTGTGACCGTTAATGATATCTTCCATCACCATGACCAAGTGGGTCCCACATTTTCCTGCACCCGTTGATAATCATCAACCAAACACGACCCACAAGTGATATCCAGCTGTAAAGAAAATGGCATATCCCATAATTTCATCTAGTACCATTTAAGGTCATAAATATATTTTGTTTTTAAAGAAGGTCATAAATATAATTAGTTCATTTTCATATTTATTTCCTTTATTTAAGGATAGTTCATATTTATTTTTTGTCAAAAATAAGTTCGTGAACAAAATTTCAACGGGATGGTCTACAAATCTAGCTAAATGGATAAAAATATCAAAATTATTAGATCAGATATTGTGATTGGAGTTCTACTCTTAACCTTTTAACCATATGTGTGAGTTTAATGATTATTTGTCGATTTGTTTATTTAAAATAAAAAATAATAATTTCAACCTAATCTTTGATAAATTTTTCGAGACTCAATTTGGTTAATCATTGAAGTTATTATTCAAATTTTCAATAATATTTTTTTTAATATTCGAATTATTCTTCATATTTTTACGAGGCTAACTTCTTGGCATTGACTATGTAAGTTTTTCTTGCACATGCATCTAATTAAATTATTTCAAATAAATAATTGTAAATATATTTAAATATGAACCTAAAAACGTGTTATAGGAAAATTTAATTGAATGCATGTTATTTTATTATATTTTTACAAATTCATATGGCAGACAAATTAGTTAATTTATTTCTTAAAAAAAGAAGAAGTTTATTTATTTATATTAATTATGAAATAGGTTTTCTTCGATCGGAATATTCCAACATTCGTAGTCACAAACATTAATAGTTGAATGATCGAACCACATATCCTTAATAGATAGAGAATTCGAATTCGAGTAGGCCAGTAGATATATTTGTTTTATCAAGTAGGCCAGTAGCTAGACCTTCTTAAAATGAATAAATAGAAAATTCAAATTCGAACCACATATCTTTTTTATTTGAAAGATTGAACCACATATATTATATATATATATATATATATATATATATATATATATATATTATGCAATGTTCACACCAATTGAGTAATACTCACGAAAACCGTAATCACACAATTTTAACTCATTATAACATACGAGTACGACTAATATATTATCGTCGCATAAAAATGCAAGTGATTAAATTAGTAAAGTTTTTAAATTGAATTGCACTTCCCTAAAATAATAAAAATTAAATTGCACTAGATTTTTTTTTGTTTGAGAAAATTGTACTAGATTTTTTTTTTGAAAGAATTAAATTACACGGGTCAATTATATTTTTTCGGACATAAAAAGAGTCTTAAATTGTTTTACTTTTACTTTTTTCTTTCTTTCCATTTTCTTCAATTTTCTTATCCAATTTATTTTCCTCAATTTTTCTCAAATCTCACACAAACGCAACACTCTTTCTCTCTCTTCTTCCCTCGCTCAACCAATATAAATTCACAATCAAAGAAAAAAAAAATCTTCAATTAAAGTGAGAAATTTTTTGCTTAGGGTTTTGTTTTTCACAATCCCAAGGTTAAATCTCGCTTCAATTCTCCATATAAGAGCAAAAAAGTTAGGGTTTTTGATTCTGATTCTTGAAAAAAAATCGAATCATTTTTTTAAATACCCAGAAGGGTAATTAGGGTTTATAGAGAAAAAAGTGAAGTGGGTTTGAAGAAAGTTTGGAATTTTTTTTTGTTTGAAAGATGACGGATGTGATACTTCATATATATGATGTAACGAATAGTGGATCCGAAAAAGCTAATAATACCATTCTTCAGATCAATAAGATCTTTAAGGATGGTATTGGTCTTGGTGGCATTTTTCATAGTGCTGTTCAGGTTTGATTCTCAAACTGCTCTGTTTTGTTTTTGTGGAAATTTATGATTATGATGATGTTTTTGTTGATGTTGTTGTTTTGGATTGTTACTGTTGTTTTGATTGGATCCAGGATTTTGTTTTGTTTTGTTTTTTATGTGTGTGTAAATTTTGATATGTGAGCTATAAATCACTGAAACAGACACATGACATGATACTGACACATGGACTCCGGTTAGAATTTGAAAAAATGAATTAATTGAACACATTCAATGTGCTGGTGTCAGGTTGGTATCATACACTAACACGCCTTCCATCAGAAGTGTATGTGCTAAGGAGCATTTCAGCTTTTGACACGACACCTATACAAGTGTGATAAGGTTCAATTAATTCATTTTTAAATTTTTACCAGTGTCGGCGTGTTTGTGTTAGTGCTTCATTGTATGTTAGTGCTACACTAGCACTTTTGATTGAAGGCATGTCCATGTGGCCGTATCTAACATGATACGGACCCATTTGATTACATTCAATTATATCATTTTCTCAAATTATTATCGGTGTCGACGTGTTAGTGTGGTCATCAGTCATCGGTGTCCATGGTTGATAGTGTGATGTGAGTGCGAATATTGCTCAATGTGTGACTTCATTGTGATTTTAAGGTGTCTCTTTTTGGCTTTAGTTGTGTAGCTTTAGAGTTAAGAGCTTAGATTCAAATTCATTCTTCATTTTGTAATCCCTGTCCTTTTTTTTTGTGTTGTTTTGTTTTGTTTGTGGTGTTGTTTGTGTTAAGTAGGTTAATTGAAAGCAAATAACTAGCTAAACAAGTGAATGTTAATTGTAGTAGTTATCATGTGAATGGGTGTATGTTTTGCATGCATCTATGGTGGTGTATCTATATCTGGTCCATTCATTCTGCTGTAGGCATGAATAGAGAGTATGCTGTTAATTAGTGAGAATTTGATAACTTATTTTCCAGAAAAAATACTAGATGCTACTTGTGGACGTGTCTTTCTTTGTTGTAAAAAGTGGAGCAGCCCTAAATAAGTATGACATAGAAGTGTTTACGATGGTGTTAACAGAAGATGGATATGTAATTGTGTTATTTTCTGCGTTGCTTTCTTCAAAGATGAATTACTTGATTTAGAATGTTATTGAGGAAATTAAGAGCAATTATCGACAAATTATTAAGTATGATTAAGTGTCTGTGTGTAATTTTAGCATCTGCTTGCCTTCCTATGTTTTCAAGCGTGAAAGCTTAAACTACAGGACGTTGTTGTAACAGGCTTATAACAGAGCTGTGTTGATGCCAAAACAAAACATACTAATATTACCTGACCAGAATAGTGACACGAAATGTTAAGAAGTGCGATGTGGCCAATGAAAACCATATGTATGGGGATAATCTTGTAATCAAAATTCTGTTCTCATACTTTTGTTGTCTTCAATTATGAGGAAAATAATAAACAATGATAAAATAAAACTGGTAATAGTGGTTTGGTTATTTGTTTATGTTATCTGTACTCTCTTCCATGGCTCCCTTGATACTATGATAAACCTATTGTTCTGTCACATGCCGACTTAGTAAGGTTGTTTGTTCTGCTGTGACAGGTTTTTGGAGAAGATGAATGGTCATTTGGATACTGCGAGCAAGGTAGTGGAGTTTTTAGCTGCCCTTCTGGACAGAATCCAATGTATACCTATCGTGAATCCATTGTTCTAGGGAAAACAAACTTTTCCATTTTCAAGGTAAATCAAATAATTAGAGAACTCAGTAGAGAGTGGCCTGGAACTGCATATGATCTGTTGTCCAAAAACTGCAACCACTTCTGTGATGAATTCTGTGAACGGCTCGATGTACCAAAACTTCCAGGTAAACATGACCGAACTGTGCATTATCACTTTTTTATAGTAAAAGATAAAATTGTAATATTTGGGATACCCTAACATGTACTCTCCAGAAAAGGGTCCAACCTTGGACTCCTGTTTTCACCAGCTACCGAATGTTGCCCTGATAATTTGAAATCAAGTGTGTGGAGGCATCATACGGTTTGTTTTTCTTGAGTTACCCATTTACAGGGTTTGTACTGTGTAGAGTTCCTTAGTAGAGTCAAGAGTGTCCTCTTTAGAATTCAGATACACACTAAGCCCCTGACGTAGAAGGCGGAGTTTCAGAATGTTCTGTTTTTTTTCCACTGATACAAACAGAAGTTTTTGATCTTATTTTTTAGTTAAAGCACCATTTGTTGTTGGTAGAAAAATTTCCCGATGATGAGAATTTTAGTAATCTGAAAGGAGCGTGGGTGTTCACTGTTATCAAAGCAGGGCTCCCTTTTTCAGAGAATGAAAAGGTTGAGAAACCCGTTTTGATTTTCGTGCCGTGCTCTCTCCCCAGTTGAAACTTGGCATTTCTGAGGGATCTTTCTCCAATATCTTAGTCAATTTCCCCGTTTTCCCTCTTCTAAATCCTTTCAAGTTGCACTATACTTACCCATGTGCCCTGTGTAATAATTTTTCCTTCAAAGAACTTTATTTTGATTTTTATCAATCGCTTAAGAGAAATTTTTAATTAATTTAGATCTTAAATGCATTGAATGCTTGAAGATTCTAGAAAAATCTCCATTATTTTGTCATGAAATTGAGTTGTGTTCCCCCCCTCTACTCCACTGTTGCCACTTTCAAAATGGTGAACGATTCTATCATGGAGGAGGGTTTCGTAGAGCTTCACCAACACTAGCTTTGTGGTTTGGAACCCACCCGTGTTCACTTTCATTCTTCTCTAGACCTATTTCTAGGACAATTTGTCCAGCTTAATCCGACGGCTCAACTCCCATGTAAACACTTCCACCTGACCCTGTTTGTCATAATTCTTCGCCTATTGTTGCGCTTGCTAGTTTTGATTACCAACAACTCGCAAGTACTAGCCGTGTTTGGATTCAGAAATGCATGCCTACATTTTCTTTATTTACCGAGTGAACTTTTAACTGTTTGCGCCAAATGCATATTAGGGGGACCCGTTATATTTAGGGCTATGTCATGTAAATTCCTTGTTATACTGGATTTTACCTGTGAAGTTTCTGTCTTAATTATTGCTTCTCTCATAATAATATGATTCTTATCATTGAGGGAACTTAATCCATTTAGATAGGTATATATACTCTTTAATAGACTCTATTCTGAATTGTATTCAGTTGGATTTCGTACTAGTTTTATATGATAGAAACAGAAAGATGCACCAAACTTGGATATTGTTTTACATTAATATGCATTTTATTTTAAGGAACAGAAGTACTTTTGGCTTGAGTTGCTACTATTGCTGTCTTGGTAATATAGGGTCAAGTTGGGAAATGGTCATGCTAAGTTAATTAGTGTTATAGGGCATAGGGCACTGTGAGAAATGCTCGAATCTGGAAAGTGAAATGAGGTGGTTTCAACACAGAAAAAGCATACAGTTTTAGGGTTGATATGTATTATCTATTTTTGAAAGATGAGAAGATATGTATTATGAAAATCTGGCAATGCCCATTTTATGTCAAGTGACTGAAGTTTTAGCAGCAATCCAGTATGTCAAGTGACTGTACATTTCTTTTTAGCTTCCACCATGTATTCTTACAACTTTCATTTCATCACAGGTTGGGTTAATAGGTTTGCTAATGCCGGTGATACTGCCATGGAAGTTGCTGAGAATACGGCATTACGGGTAAGTTAAAAATTTCAAAATGCTTTTGGTGTTGAATATTTCCTTGAATTGTGTCATTGGAACCTGAACCTGGATTTTCTTGTGCTTTTGGCTTTAAATACTTCAAATTCCGCGGCTATTGATTATTTTCTATGGAGCTTAGATACTCCAAAATTGCTAAAGAATTGGTTTCATCTGATACCAAAATGCCTGCCATACTCCTCAAGGTGTATCCATAGGGTGCCCTCTAAATATTTTCATATTTCAAAAGAAAATCATTGACTGATTTATGTTTAGGAGATACCTTTTCGATACTTTTGATATTTATATTTAACTTCAAAACTTGTCCTCAATCTTCTTGCACAGCGTTGTTCTTTGTCATGCTGTGAACAAAAAAGTACAAAGAGAAATGGTTGTGTGATAGTAGAGATGTATGTTATCCCTTCGATGATAGTAGTGACTTCTTTACTTGGTAGAGTTGTCCCTTGGTGAATTAGAGTCAGAAGCTATGTTTTTGGACGATGAGAATGTATGAAAATGATATAATTGATAGTTGAATAGAGTCATGACTTGCTTTAAAAAGGACTAATGAACTATGTAAAGTATGTATATATTTTATAAGCTTTTGACGTACCTAGGTCATATATCTTATCATGTATATTTTGCATGTTCTTGTATCCGTATTATTTTGTATCTGTTGTATCAGGTGTATGGGCTTTATAGGTTATTATACTAGTACTGGCATTGTGATATACTTTGAGAAAACGTATGCACTAATAATATGACCTGGTTATTGCAGTTCCGGCAAGCAAAAACAGAGATTGTATCAGCAAGCAAAGTAGCATACAGGTTCCTCTTAGGCGTTACAAACAACGTTACTAACAATGTTACAAACAATATCAAAACAGGTCCCTATTCCCCCAACAATTCAAACAGGGGAGAGTCCTCTCCAAGATTTCAAGCTTCTTGGTTGAAAAACATGATTACCAATGGTGCAAAACCATCTACTAGTTCAGATGCTGAGAATCACAATGGAGCTGTTCCTTTACAACCAACAAGAGATGACAAGGCTCTGCTTCATAGTTCATCTTCGCGTCATGATAGTTGATGGAAAGGAATCTGTGTCAAAAATGTTTAGTGTTACTTTCTGATGTGTATTCTATTATGTTGTAAGTCACAAAAAGGAAACAGAATTTTTTTTCATGGTATTCATAGTGTATCAAATGTATAATTTTCATTTGTTGTACAACTTCAAATCTTAATATTGGTGCCTCCTGAAACTATGTTCAATGAATATCAAAGGTAATTGTGTTGTTTTATCTTTCCTCTATGAACATCTGAATTGATCAAACTTACAATAGTCAAATTCATCATATGATTTTTTTTCTTCATGTATTCAGCTGCAGTGTACGATGATGGTAGTAACAAAATTTGGAGTGGATCATTGAAATTTTTATGAAGGTTTTTTGTGTTTCTCTCCATGTACATTTGTAAATTTATATTTAGGTTTATAGTGTTTGGTTTGATATGAGTGCTAACTTCAAATCACAGTCAATGTATAATCAACAAGTTTGCTAAATTTTAAACTTCCTTGTAATGGTTAAGATAAATCATTCTTAGAGTGAGAGATTATGTAGAGTGTTTTCGTGTATCATTTCATTACTAGATTTTAGATATTCACGGAAAAGGAAATGATGCGTTCAAACAAATATTTCAGCAATAACTTCTCTACTCAAATTGAGTATGAGTGTTTGCTAGTGTAAAGAGATTATACGTTACGCAAGTCATTTGATAAATTCAAGTTCAACTTTTATCCTAGAGTGTTCGAATGCGTGTTTGTGATCACCGGTGTGTTTGATAAAATCATGATGACTGTGCTTTTCAAGAGGAGTAGCTCATTCCTTTCAAAAAAAAAAAAAAAAAATAGGAGTAGCTCCCTATAAATAATATTAATTAATAT
>Ga0315915_1002643_pt1 | contig 22664 bp, 12 predicted proteins | sample MpolbnodulesMG_FD_207738 | JGI IMG/M metagenome (GOLD analysis project Ga0315915, IMG submission 207738) | Medicago polymorpha root nodule microbial communities from Los Angeles, California, United States - branched nodules | ecosystem: Host-associated > Plants > Roots > Nodule | place: USA... | reverse complement strand
CGGAAGTAGTCATGTCCCCCTTGCACTTCCAAGGAGATTTCACTAACAATGTAATCTAAAATTACAAGTACTTAAGCACACAAGCAAGAGATTTCCAATGCTCAAGCACACAAGCAAGAGACTTTCCTATGCTCTAGTAAAACTACCAGAGACTTACAAATGCTCAAGCACACAAGCAAGAGACTTTCCTATGCTCTAGTACAACTACCAGAGACTTACAAATGCTCAAGCACACAAGCAAGAGACTTACAAACATACAGATTTACACAGAAAATTGTTTGAGTTTGAACACTTGATATACAATCAGTGGTGTTCTCAATACAAATCAATTACAGAATTTTTAGACTCTTGAGACTATAGAAATTCTAAAATGTGGACTATTATAAGAAATTCTAAGTAACTTGAAATGCAAACAAAACAGAGTATGAGCTTTGAGATGTTTAGAGAGTCTATCTTTTGAATGCGTGTGTATAGCTTTCTTGTCTGTATGTTTTTCTGTTGTTCTCTCTTTTACTTGAAAAACCTCCATTCCTTTATATAGTGGTGTGAAAGAGACGTTGGAGAACAGCCAGCACGCATGCATAAAAGAGTCGTTTGAAGCTTGTTGATCACCAATGATCTTTTGCCCGATATGGTTATTGTCCTATGAAGGATCAATTTCAAATCCATTCCTTGTATGAGGGAACATTTCTGCAAGCAGAGCTGTTATCCTTGTCTTGTTGCAAAGCACGACCAAAGTAGTGGAGAAGGTGGTTGTACAGTTCGTACATTTTTCCTTTTTCAACGCTCTATTCAGAATAAGCATTCTGAGCTTTCAAATTTCATCTTAAGACCGTTGTTGCACTCCTTTACGTCATTAGCAACTCTTAGGCAAGATTAAATGAGATTCCAGCTTTTGAAGCTTTAAGTTCTTCAGCTCCTGATGAACTTCAGCTTCTCGTGATCTTGCTTCTGATGAGGCGCTTCTGATGAATTTGCTTCTGATGACGTCATCACTTCAGGAGCACTTTGTACTTCAGGAGCACTATTCTTCAGACGCTTCAAGCTTCCTTTTTGTTGATTCTTTTGCTCTCTTTTGTTCTTTCAGAACCTTCTAAAGATATAAAATTTTGTCTATGGTCTTGTACACTTGAACAAATATTAGCATATCCAATTGTCAATTTTTAATACCTTGTTATCATCAAAACCTTAAGGGTGACATATGTTAAACATTTTTGTTCTATCAAACTCCCTCACTCTAAGGGTAATGTTTGTTAAACTTATTTTGTTCCAACAGTCCATATACTCAAAAGGGCTTCCAAAAACACATCAAACATGAAATCAAATACTGTTTCAACATAATTCATCAATTCAACCCATTTTTACAAAAACCCTCAACAACAACTCAATTCATACCACAAATTCGTAATTATGAACACCGAAGGTATGAATCATCAACAACAACACCTCGTAACAACAACAACATCAATCAAACATGAATTCATCAACAATCCATCAACAACAATTCATTCTTCATCAATTTGGGTAAAACACAAGTATACATGTATAAACATCATAAGCATGTAAAATTCGACATTAACAACTTAATTATCTTCAAATTCATATACCCAAACATTGCATCCAAACATAAGCACGAATTTCACCAATTAAAATCACAATAATCACTTTTCACAAATAAGCACTTATGCATAGAATTAGAGAAGAGATTACAACTAAAAGATTATGAATGAAATCTAACCCCCTTACCTCAATAAGCAATAATCCTAGAAAAAGCTTCAATTAAGCTCTTAGAATCCCTAGCTCCTCTTGGTTCTTCAAGCTTTTCTCTACAACCCTCTTCTCTTCCTCTTTCTCTCTCTATCTCTTCTCAAAATTCTGTAAAATGATTGTGAACCCCAATTCTCTTAAAGACTAAGGCTTAAATAGAGTCCACACTATTGGGCTTAACCCTTAAAGTCTAATGGGCTCAAAACCCTTATAAACTAACTCCCAAAGTTTCTATCCACCCACGGTTAAAAGTTATCAAATAATTACCGGTCCAAAACTAATTATCACAACCAAATAGTAACTTATTAAAAATAATGGTTTATACTTAAGCACTAAAAATAATCCTCGCCATGAAATTACAAAATTACCCTTACTCGCAAAATGACCAAAATACCCCTTTAGCACTAAAACCCACTAAAGTACACACATAGGCAAATAATCACATACGAGCATAAATAACACACATTAAAACAATTTAAAATAAATATAGTGAAAATCGGGCGGTTATAGAGTGCATGAATAAAATAGGGGGTGTAGTAATAAAAAAGGTGAAATTGGGTTTTAAACAGCAGCTAGGGCGCGTATGGGACAAAGGGTTTGAGATGGGTCGTCTGATTGATCAGACCGCCTGAGTTTAATCATGGAACAGAGTGACACAGACTATCAAATTCAAATCAGAAGGACAAAGGGCGTGGGTGTACATTAATTGTGTGTACTAGCACACATGGTATCGGGGGGGGGGAGTATAAATATACCCAAACCCTCAAATTCATTCATTTGGTTCATTCTCTTCTCTCTCCTCCCTCATAACTCTTACCGTCCTCTCTCTCTCTCTCTCTCCCTTCCCTTCCTATGTTATTCTTCTTCCCAAAAAACTAACACGCTAACCTAGTTTCCGGCGTAACGGTTGGCCGGCCAGGGTGGCGGCGCCACCGCGCCGGAGAGAAGAAACCCCCCCTTTTTTAAAAATAAAAAATCGAATTTCCCACTCCTTTTTTGTCCTCTATTCAATTCTACCTTCAAAATTTTCAAAAGGATTTCACACACACCTAGATCTACGATTTAAATGAAAAAGAAACTACCTTTTGTCTATATCCGTTTCGAATCGTCTCTTTGTGTACGTGTTTGATACGAGCCTCCCTTATGATTCTGGAAACAAGACCGGTTTATGAATTGGCTCGCCGTTTGGGTTATAGTTCACGTATGCCCTTGTGATTTTTGCAGAGGTTTTTGACGTTGGAATATGACGATGGTCGATCTGTTTATTATTGTGGGTCGATTCTGGTGTTGGTTGTTTTATGAGGGTTTTGTGCAAAACAGGTCGCGTTTGTGATCGTGTGCCTTGCTGTTATTCGTGATTGGTGTTTGGGTCTTTTTTTGTTTATGTTTTGGGAGGTTTATACGTGTTATGCTACTGGTAGTGATGGATTTCGATGTTGATGATGGTTGATAACAGTTTGAATGATTGGGACAACTTTTGATTTCAGTCACAGTTGTTGGTATTGCGATTGTGTGTTATTTTGATTGCAGGTTGATGAATCTGATGAATGGTTCATGAATTTTTTTTTGGCCCCCTTTCTGGTTGTTTTGCAGGTTCAATTTATAGTCTGAGGGTTTTGAGGTTAGGGTTTGTTAATAGAAGCAGAAAATTATGCTTGGATTGGGATCAAAGAAAAACGTGTTTGGATTGTTCTTGGAAATCTGTTGCATTACATGTTTTTGGATTGATGAGGCTGTGACAGCCTGTGTTTCTTGGACTTGGATCAGGACAATTTTGGACTCATGGATAAAGATTAATAAAATAAAAAATAAAATAAAGAAGATAATGATTAAAATAAAATATGAACAATAACTATTTTTTTTAAAAGAAACAAAATTAAAATAAAAGATGGAATTTAAAATAAAAAAATAAAAAAATAGAGAGAAGAGGGCCCGACTCGGAACCAAAAATGAGGTATTTTAAAAGACCTCTCTGCCAAATTTTTCACTGAAACGTCAGAGATCGATCAAGGTCAGACGACGTATGAATGGAGGGCCCTTAGGTCAAAAATTGGGGTATGACAGATGCCCCTATTTAAGTTTCTTCGTCTGGAGATTTGAAAAATGAAATTTTTGATTTGACGGGTGAAAGAGACTTAAATACAAAGTACACCATTTTTGACCTAAGATGCTGTGAAATGCTCATGATGCAAGTATGGATGCAGGACGTCGAAGGTGACTTGGTTGGAATGAGAAACAACAACGGGATACCCAAATTCGTTGAGAAAGGGACCCGACTTCGCTAGGAGTAATGTAGTTTCACTGGGAAAATGATTGTCTACTATCGTATTGTTCGGATCAATAGTTTAATGAAGACACATTGGGGATGACACTTATGAGAAAATGAAGGGTGATTGCAAGTTGTTCGTTTGTTCGAACTTGCCACTTGGCATATGATAAAGGTAAAAAAGCAAATTCAAGCTGTCCGTTTGTTAGGACTTGCCACTCGACATAAGGTAAAAAGGACAATGCTAGATGTTCATTGGTTAGAACTTGCCGCTTGGAATACGATAGAGTTAGATACGGATAATGATGGTTGTTCGTTGGTTGGAACTTGCTACTCGACATAAAGTTTAGGTAAAAGAATAGATACGAGCTGTTTGTTGGTTGGAACCTGCTACTCGACATATAGTAAAAGATATATACGAGTTGTTCGTTAGTTAGAACTTGCCACTCGACATAGGAATAAAAGTAGAAAGGACAATTGTGAGTTGTTCATTGGTTAGAACCTGCCGCTCGACATAAAGTAAAAGGTAAATGCAAGCTGTCTGTTAGTTGGGACTTGTCACTTTGCATAAGGTAAAAGGTAAATGCAAGTTGTCCGTTGGTTGGGACTTGCCACTTGGCATATGTTTGATTGGTGACATCTTTTGACCAGACACACTGGGTGTGACATTCTTGATGAAAATGATGATTACAAGTTGTTCGTTTGTTGGAACTTGCCACTTGAAATGATTGATTAGTGTCATCTCTTGACCAGATACACTAGGGATGACACTTTTGAAAGGGTTCAAGTTGTTCATTTGTTAGAACTGGCCACTTGAAATGATTGATTAGTGACATCTCTTGATCAGACACACTGGGGATGACACTTTTGAAAGGGTTCAAGCTGTTCGTTTGTTGGAATCTGCCACTTGAAATGATTGATTAGTGACATCTCTTGATCAGACACACTGGGGATGACACTTTTGAAAGGGTTCAAGCTGTTCGTTTGTTGGAACCTGCCACTTGAAATTATTGATTAGTGACATCTCTTGACCAGACACACTGGGGATGACACTTTTGAAAGGGTTCAAGTTGTTCGTTTGTTAGAACTTGCCACTTGACATATGATAAAGATAGATGCAAGCTGTCTGTTTGTTAGGACTTGCCACTTGACACTGACGGGTGACATCTCTTGACCAGACATACTTGGGATGACACTTTTGATGATAATAAGATAATTGCCAGTTGTTCATTTGTAGAACCTGTTGCTTGGCACAATGATGAGTAAGGACCGAACTGAAGGGGTACAGCCAAACAAGACTCTGGGTGACTAATGCAACCATGTATGAATGACGTTGTGTATATGTTGTGTATGCATGAATGTATGAATACGTGAAAGTATTAATGTATGAATGTATGATTGTATGAATGTATGAATGTAATTTGTATGGATGTATGTACAACTTTGTATGACCGTATAATTGTATAACTGTATATGATAGGTGTGACTCGATGAAATGAGACAAGACAGGTAAGATGGGAGGTGGACTAACATCGCAGTACAAACACTCGGTAAACTTCCTTGGAGAAGTTATTATTGTGAAAACATTGAGCCGTTGATGGGGTGAAGCCCGACATAAGGTAGCAACTGATGCCTCCTGGGAGAAAACCCATTGTTTAACCAAAAGTCTGGAAGAAGTCGCAATTTGTAAATCGGCACAGAGCGTCCTTCCACTGGTACGCCTCAGCAGTCATGTTTTTTTTTTGTTTTTTTGTTTTTGAAAAAACCATAACTTTTGCCTGGACAGCCCCTTCAGGTTTTCAGTCCACCGGGAATATATTCCTTTTTTGTGCCCCTAATTTTGGCCTGGACCGCCCTTTCAGGTTTTCATTCCATCGGGATGCTCTCTATTGCCTAAGCCGCCCTTTTATGTTTTCAGCTTAGCGAGCTTTTTTTTTGTATTTCATGGATTGTGACATCGTCTGGTTCAAAGCAAAGGTACTCTCCATAGAGCTTAGCCATATTTCTCTTCCGGAATGTAACCGTTCTCGAGGCGGATGCTGATGTTCGCTTTAACTACTCACGAGTTCAAAGATAGTGTCTTTGTTGTTCTCATTTTTCAAAAGATGTAAAAAAAAAAGTTTTGTATTTTTGAAAATTTTTGCTTTAATTATTGCCATAAAAAATAGAAGAAACTTTGTAAATAGAATAAATGACAGTTCCGAATAAATGGGCACATGCTCAAATTTGATGAATTGAGTGGTGACCTGCTAATGGCATGGTTCCATGGATCTTTGAAAAATTTGGAAAATGGTAAGTATATGGGAAAGGTACATTGAACACAACAACCACTGTTCTCCCCAACAACTTTGAATTGCCCCTGTTCCGAGTCTTTGATTTGTAAATGCTTCAAATTGGTGGTCTTCTGATAACTGGATGCCCCAAGTGGATCGTGTCTGACTGATGCAGATTGCCCCTATTCCGAGTCTTTGATTTGTAGATGCTTCAAATCGGAGGTCTTCTAATAACTGGATGCCCCAAATGGATTGTGTCTGACTGATGCAGTTACTTTGTCATGATCTTTAACTTTTGCATAGATCGCCCTTTTCGAGTTTCAACCTATCAGGATAATTATATATTATTTTTTTTTGTCTCTAATTATATATTATGAAGTGCTTCTGATGTCTATCTTAAAATTCAATTTATATTGAATAATTTTGTTACTCAAATTGACATCGATCATATTCTAATCTCATATTCTCTTACTTATAATCATTCTGAAGTTCTTCTTAGCACTTGGTCGTAGTTGAGATTCATGTTTCTTTGGATATTTGTACATTTGTAATACCTTTTTCTAAAGAACACTTGATGAAATTTGTTACAAAACAACACATATCAGAATCAATCTGATCTCTTTAATTAGATAAAGTTTGTTATCATTAAAACATACTTAAGAAGGATTTTGTGATTTTTCTGACTAGTCTTATGATTTTCCAAAGGTCGGGGCATGTTGAGTGGGAAGAAGGTCAACCATTTAATGTGCTGATAGTTGAAACCACTCTTCATTTGTTGATTTCTTATGTGTGTCCCACGTGCACATAAGTTAAGGTGATGCTCCCAAATTTTCTCATGTACATCCATAATGTATATATGCACTGGATATGTAGTCTCCTCTTAGCATAGATTTTGATTATGATGGCTTTGTTAGGAAAAAATTTAGACTTGTATAGTGCCCTTAGATCAAAACCCTTCTTTGTGATGCATTATCTCTTGCATGTGCATATTTTAAATGATCTTTTCTTTTAGAGTTTAGACATCGATCTTTCCATCCACGAATTAATTCTTGGCCAAATCTAATCTTTACCGACTTAACCATAACCTCCTTACCCACTTTAGAGTTTAGACATTGATCTTCCCCTCAACTAATTAATTCTTGGCCAAATCTGATCCTTCATATAAGTAAAAGTGGCTTTTTTTACTTTTACCAACCATTGAAGACAGTCCAAGATACTTTCTAGTACCCAAAACATGTCTAACCCCAATGATATTTGCTAAATCCTCCTTTGCCGCAAAACTAAAATTGCTTTTTAGCATAAGGGAAAAAAACAATTATAGACGGTACAACTTAAACAATGTTGTAACAATTGTGTGTCAAAATCCCGACTTAAACACTAAAATTTAGGATTTTGCGACTTTCTTCACCTTCAACGACTCAAATCCATAGTAGAATCCCAAAATAGATAAAATTCATCAATTTTAATTGTGATTTTACGATTTCTTATAAACTAAGTCATTTATGACTATATACCATTTATAACATATTTAGTATTAATTTTTTTTGGGTAAAGTCCATCGATTTTGATTGCGATTTCACAATTTTCTATATCGATTCTACAAAAGTCCTTGAGTAAAATCCTTCGATTTTGATTGTGATTTTACGAGTTTCGATTTTGCTATTCCCTTTCGACCTGTAGTAAAGTCCCGATTTTGACAACCTTGGTTGTAACACAGCAATATGAAAAAATGTATTAGATGAGTATGTTGCTAGCATTATTTGTAGACTTGCAATATTATAAAGCCTTGATTAATATTTAATAGTATTGGAGGAAAATGTGGTTAATTTTTTTTGGCATGAATTGATTTCAATGGACGACATAGCTCTTTTTCAAGATATTTAATATTATTACATCTTTAGAGTTGAATTTAAACTCAGAACTGTTGGTTACCATAAAATAGTCTCTTATCATGTAGAGGAATGATATTTGTACAACCATTTTATGATAATTATCTTTATCATACTCACATTATGTCCTTATTATCTTTTTTTTCCTTACTTTATTGTTTTTGATCAATAAAAAGATGGAAAAGTATGTTGTAAACAAAAGTTGTTACAAATGATCGTATAAATATTAATGTGATTTATGTTTTTCCTTTAATCACTTTAAAAGCTGAAAAAGAAAGAAAAAAGGTGACTGAAAATGTTGTTAGGTATTAGGAATGCCAGCTATTTCCATCAAACAACATGACCCACGTGGACAATAAAATATATATTCGATAATATTAACGGTCACGATCTATCAAAATTGAATTTGAGGTTAATTTGAGTCGAATTTCATTTGCCACTAACTTTCCTTTTTTAAAACCAACAACAACGCGGGTACCTCAACCACACAAGACATGTTCGTTAAATATAGAAAACATAACAACACATAACTAATCATCACATCACTCACACACACGTTGTTTCATTCATTTCGGAGATTCTAAGGTACTCCAAAAAAAATAAAAAAAAATAACACAATCACATTCTTCACTTTCTTCTTCCTTTCACATTTTCCATCATCATACATTTTCGTAAGTTAATCATTTTTTGTTAGACTTAGATTAGATCATATTGTAAAAATGTTACATTTTATGTGTTTGATGATCTTGATTCTTGATTAATTTGTTTTCTTGTGTTGATGTAAAATAAGATGACACCATAAATTTGTAATGAAATGAATTAACAGTTCTAGATCTCATGTTCTACGTTTGGAATTGGAAGAGACATTGATTTGAGTTTTATTTTCATGTTTTTTTTATTATAATAACATAAGTTTGGTGTTTATGTGTAGCAATCAATAAAAAATGGCAGACGCTGAAGATATTCAACCTCTTGTTTGTGATAATGGAACTGGAATGGTCAAGGTATGGATCCATCCAACCTTGTTGATCTTATTTTGATTAGGTAAAGGTTTTTCGGAAAAGGTTTGTGATCGCGACATTATAGTATTTGTCTGATATCTTTGTGATCACAAAGTGACCGCAACTCTGCTGCATCAGCTGCATTTGACTTTGAGTCTGGAGAATCGCGACATGACAGCTACTATGTTTTAAAACATTTTGGAGATACTCAGATCATTAGAGGCGGAGGAAGACCTAGAAAAATTATAAAAGAAGTTATTAAGAAAGATCTAGATATTAATGAGTTAGATAGAAATATGGCTTATGATATAACATTATGGCGTAATTTGATCCATGTAGCTAAACCCACTTGATGGGATAAGGCTTGATTATTGATGCATGATCTCTTGTAATCTAGTAGTACATGGCCTTGATTTAATCTAGTAGTACATGATCTCTTGTAAGCTGTGTTCCAATTCCCCAGACTCGCAATTGATTTGTGATCGCAAACAATTGTGATCCTTGCGAGTCTGGGGAATTGGAACATAGCTCTTGCCACGATTTAACACAATTTGGTTTTATATGATATTTTGTAATCTAGGAATACTTGGTTTTAATGTGTTTTATATAACTGCAGGCTGGATTTGCCGGAGATGATGCACCAAGGGCGGTGTTCCCTAGTATTGTAGGTCGTCCACGCCACACTGGTGTGATGGTTGGTATGGGACAAAAGGATGCATATGTTGGTGATGAAGCTCAATCAAAAAGGGGTATTTTGACTCTAAAGTACCCAATTGAGCATGGAATTGTTAGTAACTGGGATGATATGGAAAAGATTTGGCATCACACTTTCTACAATGAGCTGCGTGTGGCTCCTGAAGAACATCCTGTTCTTCTCACTGAAGCACCACTTAATCCTAAGGCTAATCGTGAGAAAATGACTCAGATTATGTTTGAGACCTTCAATGCTCCAGCTATGTATGTTGCCATTCAGGCCGTGCTTTCGCTTTATGCTAGTGGCCGTACAACTGGTAAAGATTCTTCATGTTTGTTTTCCTTTTGAGAATTGTGAAGATATATGTGAAAATTGGCGTATTCAAGACCCTGGATCATTAGGGTCGGACTAATTAACTTCAAAAATAGAGTCAAAATACATACAAGTACTTCGATAAAAAAAATACCAATATTTGCTGCTGTCATGCATTGTTGCTGTCATGCCACTCGTATTTCATCAGAATTTTAAGACGATCTGCAAATGAATATCGATTATGCAATTTGCAGGAATTAATAATGTCATGGTTTATGTTCAATTTTATTATGAGTGCAGTGTTTTATGAATGATTTGAGGATATGTTTGAAATGATAGAAAGGAATGCAGGGAAGTGAAATAGGATGAAATGACATGTTCAAAATATGAAGTACTTGGATAGACACAGACACCACATATGACTTTGACACAGTGTACAGACACCTATAATAATTTAAGAAATAAATGTAACTGAATGTAATCACATGAGTAGTGTCATGTAGATGTCAGACGCTAACACATGTCGGACGCATGACACGCCATCGATCTGATGTGTCTGTACTTTTCATTCAATTTCATCTTATATCTTTAGTTTTCTTCCTGCAATATGTGGTTATGGATGAAACTGAAACTGACCTATAATTCGGCTCCATTCTGTCAAATTACCAAAAAATGGAATGAAAACTTTAAATATCCAAACAATGGTTTTGTAATTTTATTCTATTTCATTTTCTAACATTTGATATCTAACCATAGCTTAAAGAACTTGACTCATATATATAATTGTAGACTTGACATTGAAATGGGTTGACAACGTCGTTTATATCTTGTTATAGGTATTGTTCTTGATTCTGGAGATGGTGTCAGCCACACAGTTCCTATCTATGAAGGATATGCCCTTCCACACGCAATCCTGCGTTTGGATCTTGCAGGTCGTGATCTCACAGACGCCCTCATGAAAATCTTAACCGAGCGTGGATACTCTTTCACCACAACAGCCGAACGTGAAATCGTGAGAGACGTGAAGGAAAAACTATCCTACATTGCTCTTGATTATGAACAAGAGCTAGAAACCTCAAAGACGAGCTCAGCTGTTGAGAAGAGCTATGAGTTACCTGATGGACAGGTGATCACAATAGGTGCCGAACGTTTCCGTTGTCCTGAAGTACTCTTCCAGCCATCCATGATTGGTATGGAAGCTCCTGGTATACATGAAACAACATACAATTCAATCATGAAGTGTGATGTTGATATTAGAAAGGATCTATATGGAAACATCGTATTGAGTGGTGGTACGACTATGTTCCCCGGCATTGCTGATAGGATGAGCAAGGAGATCACAGCATTGGCACCAAGTAGCATGAAAATTAAGGTGGTTGCACCACCAGAGAGGAAATATAGTGTCTGGATTGGAGGCTCCATTTTGGCTTCCCTCAGCACCTTCCAACAGGTATAGTGCATGACTTCAAAGAACATGTGAACTATAGAGACCTTTAAAATGAAAGGAAAATAATGCATAAAGGACTAACTAATATAATAGTCAATAAGCTTGTTTTGTTTGGTTTATATGAGCTTATCTATAGGCATAAGCACTTGTGAGAGTGTTTGGGAAAACTTATGAAAACAGCTTATGACATGTCTATAAGCTGTCTTCAACGTATTTCCATTAACTCGCTAAGATAGCTTATGAAAACAGCTTATTGCTTATATGAAAATAATTTGACTTTATTTTATATTTTGTTATAGAAATAGTTTATACACAGCACATAGAGGATAAGCACTTATGCTATACGGGCTTAATTAAGTTGTTTATCCAAACATATGTTTAAAATGCCTTTTTTTAATGTGGTTTAAGAGGTGATTTGATTCTTTTTCTCACTACACACTTCCATGTATTGATGATATGTTTTCTTTCCTAATGCAGATGTGGATTGCAAAGGCTGAATATGATGAATCAGGCCCTTCAATTGTTCACAGGAAATGCTTCTAAGGATGCAGAATTTTTTTACTAAGAAATATCATAAAAACTGGTTATGGATCTTTGATTCCTTTTTTCTTTTTTTTTTTACCATTTTTTGTAATGTTAATGTGTTTTCTTCTATTTATATGTTGGGATGAGAGGATGAAAACAAAGTAAGATATGTAATTTTTTTTATTTATTGCCATTTTATTATAGAAGAGCTATGTATTGTTACTGATTTGGTTTGGATTTTGATGAGATAGTGGTATGTATTGAATTAATTATTATTTATTATTTTTCTGCAATAATATGAAGGAAGTAGTCTTTTTTTATGAAGGGGGTTAGAAGCTTATGGTAATTAATAACATGATAGATTTTAAATTTAGTGGCATCTGACACAGAAACTTGGCAACAAAGCAAAGGCACAAAAGAACAGTTTAAGGAAAGTATGATGTCTTTAGAGAATCCTTATATTCCCAACATATAGGAGCAGTAGCATTCATTTTATTTTCAGAATAAATTCAAAATAGTTTCTTGACAAATTAACTCCTGTAATTTTAATTGGGAAAATTTACCATCTATAAGTTCAAATACCTAAGAATTCAATTCAAATCTATACAATTTGTACCTTTTTAAAAGGCATGCAAAAAAAAAGAGTTTGGAATTGAGACTGCACCATGCTTTTTTAACAGCGCAAAAAGCAGGCGAAGAAATACACATAAGTTTCGTCCTTGTAACAATATAAGAGTTAAAACCATGCTAAAAATGATCAAATATTATTCAAACAAACAAGGTATAACAGTAGATTATCACCCTGCAAAATCTAACACCATAAAAAAAATCTCTCAAGCAAAGAGAAAAACATGGTTTCCCTCATTTATCACCAGCAAAAGTATTTCCAATTAACAAGGTATAGTTAAAAAGTGAAGCAATGAAAAACCTCAAAAGGGTAAGAAGAAAAATGTTCAAAAGAAACAACAATTAGATGCTGCAAAAATGTCTAAAAAAAAGTATTGAATTTTCTTAGCTTCCTTCTAGAAATAAACCTTGAACTCATTCATTGAGTTTCTTGGAAACTTCTAAATTTTGATGGTCCAACTGTGTCAATAAACCCTTTGATGGATAACTCAGGAACATTAACATTCTTCTTTTGCATCTCATGGTCGATGAAGATAACAACCACTGTGATATCATCGTGGAAAAAACGCCGAATTCCCTTTTCAACCTTCTGCAAATCTTTATACCTCATTTCCCTTTTCCTTGCTGCCTCATTCAAAGCAGCCTGAAGAAGTCTTCTTGCACTCCCCTGGTGTTAAAAAAATAAACAGCAAACACTAAGAAAAACTAGAGCAGTTTTATTAAAATCGTGCGCTAAAACATAATTGCTGGATCCTAGGTGGACGAAAAAGATGATTAAACGAAACGTCAAACATACAGTTCTTGGGTTGTTATGAACGATCTCAGCAGCTTCCTGATTTGTCATGTGTTCCCAAAGGCCGTCAGATGCAAATATAACAAATTTATCGTTAGGTTGTAAAACTCTTGAACACATAGATGGTTCTGCTGATAACACCGGTCGGCTGATAGGATCAGGCAAGTGGAACCGCGGGAATGAAGGATCAAATGAGAACTCTGGCCGCTTCAAATATGCATCTCCTATAGATTTTGATACCTGATCCCAGTTTTGGTGTGAAGAAGAAAAACATATATGAAACAATGAGAAACCAACACAACATGCATTTCATCATTATCAGTTAAATTCATGGTTATGAAATCAAGATTCAAACTTTGAATCAGAAGACCAACTTTCCGAATTGTGAAGCGGATCTTATTATAAATCGTAAGTAAGATATATTACCAAAAAAAATATATGATATTTTTAATAAAGAAGTGACATGGCAAAATTACAAGCTACTATGTCATCTATTTACCTCAAAATAATTCAAGATTCAAGTCATAAATCAAATGACAAAAGAAAAGTTGCTAGATATACAATAAAAAAAGTTAAGCTACGCTACGTTTTAGTGGTTCATTAGAATGAATCAGGATTAATCATAGTGAATCAGGATTCATCATAATAAATTGAAACCTAAGACGAAATTCATTTTCAAAATAGATAGGTACTAGAAATTGGTATCGATTGAATTTAGTTTTTTATCAAATCGAGAGACGACTTGCATGTATCGTAGATATATGACCAAATCAAATACAATAAGGAAATGAAAAGAAAGAAACCAAATGCAGCTACAAATTATGGTTCATGTATATAGAAAAAGGTAAGAAAACAAAATATTTAACCATATAATGGAAGTTGAAACACCATTTTAAGAAAAAACCGTATAGACACAACACAATGGAAGAGTATTATTATTACTAAGAATCAGAAGCAAAAACCAAACGATAAAGGCAACATAAAGTTCATAAACAGAAATTAATTTCTCAAGATAAAGTAATATAAAAACCTGGATGATGCCTTTAATGCGCCATGTGCCATGTTTCATAACAACAATTTGTGAATCTTCTGGATGCAAAGACTTGAGTTCTCTTCTGATCTCCTCTTTGCAGGCATTATGCTCTTTGGTCAACTGTTCAGCAACGATCTTGTTAGATCGACCAGTTGAACCGATCACAGCGCGAGAATCTCCAAGATTAGCGATATGAAGTGTCCCTTTCCAGATAACACCGACAAGACAACATGAACCCATTGCTGCTATCAGCGGCTTTATTCCAAAGCTCCTTCGAACAAGAGTCAGAAATCCATCCTCCGTAGCAGAAACAGCATTCCTTATAATATCTTCAGAGATAGAACCATTTTCTTTAGCAATCCCTGCAATGAAATTCAACACATAACTTCCTTAACTTCTTATAGATCACTTGCGAAGAATATAGAGCTAAAAGTTACTAAAAATATAATCATTGCTGGTCAGACAGTAAAAATAATTCAAAGTAACTTAACATAAACAAACATGTGGCAATCCATAGAAATAAGAAGCTTATTTTAATAAACTTCTAAAATTACTTATGGTCATAGCTTATGCAGATGTTACCAATCCCCCCTGTGGCACTCATTCATTTCCAAATTGTGTTATTATAGTCAAATATAAAAATGCAAATAATTTATTGAATTTAAGCTATTTATTTCATGAGATATTATGTATGAGATTAATTAAGCTGTTTAGCCAAATTTCCCGTAGTTATGCATAGCCAAAGATGTGCATAGTGAATTTCTTTCCAAATTTTCCAACTTCTCCTTTTCCACTACACAACCAAGCAAACCTTTCATATGAGATATAAAATAAATATAAGAATGCACTAAGTTCATTGATAAAATAAAAAAAACACATAATTGATAAGTTGATATTAACTCTTTTTAACATTTTTTTTAAAACTTGGTATCCGGCCCAAGGATTGACTAATCCAAGGGGTCCAATCACACCGTCCACTACTCCACTTGCTAATTCGGCATCAGAGAGAATCGAACTTGATGTTAAAGAGGAAAACTCATAAAAAAAAGAAGATAAGTTGATAATCATTAATCAACTACATGATAATTGAGATTGTTCTAACTTGTAAGAAATATAAACAAACCAAACAAATCCACCAGCCAGCCTGATCCACAAAGGGCCATCCAAATAACAACAAAAAAGAGCTAGTCACATATGAAACAAAAAAGTCCATAATATCAAACATTGATCTAACACTCTATCAATTCAAATCAACCCAATCTATTGCAACAAAACAAATTCGTACCATATTATTTAATACAAAACAATTTTTTTAATAATAAATAAAATAAAAAATAAACCCCAAATTTTCAACAAAGTATATATTAGTCCTAGTCATGAAAGCAATGTTTTAAAAATCAAACCAAATTTAACTGTTCAACCAATTAATTGGGCGGTTTGATCACAATTTTTTTCTCAGTTCAAGATGTTTAAAGCAGTTGAACCGTGACTCATAAACCTACTCGGTTTTAGACCATTTATTCAACATTAAAAAAATGCACAAAAATCTTCATATTAGCCTTTCCTAGAAATCAACTTGTCCCATGTCTATGTCCATGGACACCTATGAAGCACAGACACACGGACACACATGTCAGAGACACCGATATGTCAACATAGATAATAACATGAAGAAGAAAAAAAATGACATAATTTAAATCACATGTGTCAGTGTCATGTCAAACACAGACACGTGTCAGAGACTGGACACGTCTTCGATCAGATAGCATGATAGAGAAAGAAAAAAAAAATAGTTAAATTAAGACTCACTTATGAGATGATGAAAGAGATGATCATTAACAAACTTAGAAGCTTCAGGACCACCATGACCATCATAAACACCAACAAAAACAGCATCAGAACCAGTTTCAACTTGACTATGATCCTCAATTACTTCATTAGCTTGAACAATAGCAAAGGAGAATTCACCACAAGAGTGTTTCTCAAGGTCTTTACACCAAACAAGAGCATCTTCAGATGTTGATGACTCATCAGAATCATTTTCATTGTCTTTGTTCATACGTGCATAGCGTCGAACTGGTCTCAAGCACGCTGAAACTATCCTTGCTAACCAAGAAAACATCCCACATTTCCCTCTTTCTAAACCCTCTCTTTCAATTTTGGAAAAATTGAAACTGACCCAGATTATGAAAAGTGTGAAAGATTGTAAATTTGTGAAAAGAAATTTGTGGGCTTGTTGAAAAAAATTTGTGTGAATTTGTGGTGATATTTATGTAGAGAAAAAAAAAATAGAGAAAAATTGGAATATGATTAAATTTTTGAAATTGAAATTTAAATGGAAAGATCTGAGATTTGGGAGTGAAAGGAGGAGAAGAGAAGTGAAATGAGTGAGAGTAGTTGGTTCCAACTTTTCTAATTGTAACTTACTTAAAAAATATGTATATATACATATAATTCTAAGTCTCCTTATGAACAAAAAATTAAAATAAAAACTTATAATTATAACTTCTTATGACGAGTGTTTAAAAGAGAGAGAGTGATTAAATAGATATTGGTGAGTTGAACATAATTGTGTTTATTTGAGGGGAAAGAAAAAATGAAAAAAGAAGAAGAAAAAAAGAAAGGGGGGTGAATATTTAAGAAGGAGGGGTTATTATTGATTTTATTGATAGAACAAAAACAACACAAAAGTGTAGTTGTTTTTTCCAAAAGAGAGAGAGTAAAGATTAAAGAGAATGGTGTGGCTGAGAAAGGGGGAAGTGTAAAGAAGAGGAAAGTTGAATTAAGGTTTAGATTGACTTTTGTGATGATGAAGAAGAAAGAATAACGTATTACCTTTCCTCTTTCTATATTTGTATTAATTTAATTTGGTGTTTGTGACTATTTTGCTCCCTATTTAGCACTCAAAATTGTTTTTATCTATTTAATTTGTAGTACTAGTTTGAAATTAGGGAGATGCAAATGTTATAATCAATCAATTTAATTGTGTCAAGAAAATAATCAATCATTTTAATCATTATGCGTTTGTACGTTGTTGATTTTAATTTTTTAAGTTAATTTTTTTCAATCAGCTGTTTTCTAAGTTTAATTCATAATCAATTTTAAAAATCACGTGTTAAATAATTTGTGATTCATATCGAAATTAACTTGAGAGAAAAAGTTGCTCAAAAAAAAAAACTTGAGAAAAAGAGTTTGGAATCACCCCATTGTGAAGTAAAAAAGTTTGGACGCGGTTATGAAGACACCATTTCTTCTATTTTTTTGTGCGTCTTATTTATTCTAATTTTTTTAAAATATTGAATCATGAAAATAATAAACTAAAATATTTAATTATTCAAAACTATAAATACTCATATTGTTTCATATAAATAAATATTTTAATAAACATCCGAATAATAAACTGATAATTTTACAAGTATTCTTCTTTTTTCTTCAGAAAAAAAGTATATATCGTCCAAAATTTATATAAAAAAGATGAATTTACATTAACTACATATTTTTATTCTTTCAAAAAATAAAGTAATTATTATATATTTTTTCAATAATCGCAATTTAACGACCTTTTTTCGCTTAAAAATATGTAAGTGATTGTTTTCGAGTCATTTGGATAGCTTGCACCTTGAACATTTGGTATGATAGTAATAATAGGTATTTGATCGTAAAGAATGACATCTTCTCAAATCATTGGTTATATAAAAAAAATTACTATTATAAAGAGGGTCAAAGTCAGAGAAAGAAAACTACAGAAGAACTAAACGAGAGGTAGTTATCCTTAAAACATCAACTGCCAACAAATGACTAAACTGCAGCAGACACATCAAACAACACGAGATTGAAATCCAAGATTTACTAATGCATCAACACACTAGTTTGCCTCCCGATAAGTATGTTGAATAACCACTTTTTAATCTATATATAACATCCTTTTAATCTTCGTCACTAAAGATCTCCCATTTGGAGCACCAAATCCTCCCGAGTTGAGAATCTTGACCACCATTGGTGATGGATTAAGGTCAAGCACAAGATGTTTTATTACGATCTTAATTTTGGTGGATTAATCCTCTTCATTGTATATGATTTTTAGCTTCTTGATGTTCTTCGGTTTGGTTATACATTTTTTTTTAAACTCTTATGTAACTCATTTTTCTATTCTTTGCACATCTTAGACTTTAATTGTCTTTAACTCATTTTCTTGTTACTATAATTTTAATATAGTAACAAAAAAAAACTATAATTTTAATATTATTATTTAGACTCAAAAGAAACAGTTTCAAATAGGAATTCTGACTCTACTCGCCAACTCTCTTGGGATTGATTTTATTGAATTTTCTATGTTGCAATCATTTTATTTTTTGCCCTTTTTGTTTGCTTATTCTAATACCCTAGTGAAAATGCCAAAAGGGTACAAACTAAACTATATTGTGGTCAACAAAATTTTCAGGCCAATCATTGTTTTATTTTACATAAATTATATCACTTCGTAAGAACATAGATTGGCCACAAGATATTATCACATTCTCCTAATATAATCAATAGGCCAAAATGGACACCTGTGATTGAGTAGGTGTGATTTTAAATTGTGCAACATGTTTGGATATATTAAAGGAGGAAATTGGCATTGCTGGATTAGAGGGCCTATTGTTATCTAAAGGGAAGGGGTAAGTCACTCATACACATGAGGCATGTGAAGTGGCCTTTTTTGAGTCCACTCCTTAACTCATATAGTTGCATTAAAGGTTTTTGGTTGCTACCTAGGATGCAGGGACCATTTGACCCCAGATTTTATATCTTTCTTTTTTATTACTACCACATGGTTGTGAAATTGTAGACATTGTATGGCCAATTCAAGAAGAGGTTCATTTCCTTTTCATAAGTCAAATTTTAATTTTTGGACCCAAAGGTTCATCACATTTCTACTCAATCACATTAGACCCCTACTCAAATTTGAAGCTACTCTAACCAAGTTGTTTGGGCTTCAGTGGCAAAGAGCTTCTTCCAAGGACGTACCTGGGGAATACCGGGTTCGATTTTCAGGGGGAACAACACTTGGCCAGTGCACATGCCTCTACGCACGAACCGAATTAATCGCTCACCTTTGATGGGTCGGAAACCGATTTGAAAGACAAAAAAAAATTGAAGCTACTCTTGATAATGAGATTAGACTTTTTTATTTTTCCCCTCTTTTATTGGCTAATATCTGCTTAGCTAATATTATGGAGGTATCTTTCATTTGACCTTAGTTTTTTTTTCATTGATCAAAAAATAATTGCTATGACATTAGTTCTCAAAAATCTTGACAAACAATTTGATAAAATAAATAAAATTTTACATTGAGTTTAATGTTATACATAATAAGTGTACCATATTTTACATAGTAATTCAGTATTTGTTTTGTTTTTGAAGCGACTAAACCCTTAAGATATGATAACACTTTTTTGAATGAGTAATATGTTTCTACAATGATTACGTATATAGTAACTATTTTAAAAAGAAAGTTACAAATTTGTCAGGTAGAATAGTTTCTCCATTGAAAAAAAAAAGAAAAAAAAGAAGACTAATCTCTCTACCTTCTTGCTACTGTCAAAAGCGTGTGTGATATATTAATGGGTTTCCGCGTCAAAAAAAGAGTTATTTTACGGTGGAAACAATTTGTTTGTCTTTATTGATCCTCCTTCCTGGCTACTACATAGGATATTTCTTCTCTTTTCCTTTTGTTTTTTTAACAATAAGTGATAATGATTCATTTAAGTTTATGGAGTGCATCGATATAATATAAATTTAAAGTTGTTAAAATAAAAAGATGACAACTATATTAATATTACTATTAACAAAAAGTGAGTCTTGACCGGAAAAAAAAAACACAAAAAAATGAGTTGAGTTACTCATGTTAAGTTGACACCAATCAAAATTATTCATTTGTCTTATCACTATTTCATATAAAATAGTATTTGTCAAATAAAAAAGATGAACCAACCAACAAACACATACATTTATGTTAATAACATAAAACGAGAAAGTACACAAACCTATAAATATGATTATATTCAAATGTTCGAAATATTGATGCATCTAGATTTGTAACGTCGGTGACGTCAAAGTGGATCAATGATAGTCTTTCAACGTAAATCAAATAAACATCGTAATAAGACGGAAAATAAAAAATACATCACAAAGATGGGAACTAAAACTAATTTGGAGTGCACTAAATCGAGGATCAGCAGGTGAAGATGTTCATGTAGCAAAGGTTCGGGTGTAGCGGAGAGAAGGCTTCAATATGGTGGAAGTTGTTTTCTAACGGAGGAGGAAGTACATGCAAGTTCAAGTGTGCAAAATTTATGAGAATGTGATCATACTTGAATGTGACGTGAAGTCACAGGTGTGCCCGTTGTAACAGACTCCAACAAATCCGACGAGAAGCGCGAAAGTTAGTTGGAGTTTGGTCTAACGATTCAATGTTGTTGTGGTGCTTTGATGTCAAGTGCAGTTGCGATTTTGGGTTGACGGGCCTTGTTGATTTCGGTCGACCGAATGAGATGTGACACACATCGAAACAAAAACAAACAATGTGTGTTACAACAACAAAATCACAAACAAAAAAAAAAAAAACATACGAAAGAAGAGTAAAAATATCTGAAAATTATCTATTCTATTTAAAAAGAAATAAAAAAATAATTTAGAGTAGTAATTTCAGACCAAAACTAACTTTAAATTACTCATTTTTAGTACATCTTGAGTAAGAAGAAATGTTGTGATAGTGAACTTTTGACAAGGAGAAGAGAGTTCTTTTCAGTTCCTATTATGCAACTTCTTGGAATTGTCATAATTATTAATCAAGGATTTCTTTTTGGACTAAACTAAATAATTGTGGTAAGGACTTAAATAAAAGGACTATACATCAAATTCCATTAAAAGTGCACGGAGAGCTTGATCACACGTATCGATCAAAACTATATAATGGACCCAACAAAATTTATTTCAATTAATATGAATAAATAATGGTACAAAGAGATTCGTATCTTTGATTATGAATTATGAACCAATAAAATAGGAGTGATGCTACATAAACATGACCCAAGTGATGTTACTACCATGTACGATGTCTAGATCTGATGGCGTATCAACACAGTAGTTTGAAGCAGATAGCATCAATATTCAATATAAGATGGGACAATAATTCCTCAAAAATAAAATAAATAAAAAATATCAGTATCTGATGTCTACTCTTCCCTTTAACTTTCATGCATGGTGATTTAGTCGGTTCACCATTTTGGGCATATGTTAATAGTTATTTATGTTCTAGTTTTATATTTTTGTGCAGTTTCCTTGTAAATATTGTTCGGATCTTGCAATGTCTTTTTTAGTACACCTTAAGTTAGAAAAGCGACATTGTTTTGATAATATATTCCATTTTAACTTCTAGAAAAAAGGATATTTTTTTAATTGAGCCTTTATTTTGATGAGGAGAGAAAATAAGACTGTAGAATAGAAATTAAATAAAAAAAAAGTGTATTTATACATGTGGAGTGGAGGTGGATATGACAGTTTCCAAATTCAAACTCTAACTAGAATAATACTTATTTGATTTAAAATTTTGAAGTATTGGACCATCTTCTATTTGGAACCAGAATGTTAAGAAAGAAAACAAATGAATTAACTAATAAGCTATTACATTTCTTTTTCCTCTTGGGGCGGTTTCAACTAATAGGTCTATGCACTTTCCTTTTTCAAAGCTCCATCAGGTATCATTTCTCTTATTGAATCTATTTTTAACAAATTTTTTTGGGGAGGGAGTGAGGTTAACAGGAAAATCTCCTGGATCGCTTGGAGCTCTATTTGCTTACGGAAGGAGGAAGGAGGATTGGGGGTGAGAGGGTTGAAAGAATTCAATACTGCACTGTTAGGCAAGTGGTGTTGGAGGATGTTGGTGGATAGAGGTGGATTGTGATACAGGGTTCTGGTGGCGAGATATGGTGAGGAGGCAGGGAGGTTAGAGGTTGGGGGCCGGAGTGTTTCACCGTGGTGGAGAGAGATAGCGAA
>Ga0315915_1002641_pt1 | contig 22672 bp, 20 predicted proteins | sample MpolbnodulesMG_FD_207738 | JGI IMG/M metagenome (GOLD analysis project Ga0315915, IMG submission 207738) | Medicago polymorpha root nodule microbial communities from Los Angeles, California, United States - branched nodules | ecosystem: Host-associated > Plants > Roots > Nodule | place: USA... | reverse complement strand
AACTTTCATAGCAATAAATGGTTATATTAATACCAATACTGCAACAGATTTAGCTGGATACCAACATGCAATGAAAAAATCTTGTGAACAAGAATGAACAGAAATAAATCTACAAGATGTTAGAGCCTAGTGTTTCGCAGTGAGGACCTTTTACGCGGGTGTCTGGGTTTGATCCAAGGTTTCCACCCTTCCCCCTGTCCGTGTCTGTGTGTGGGCACTAGGCCACTAATCTATGCATCTTCTAAGAATTTATGCACCTAAGTTGTAAGATATTTATATACAAAATCCTGATTTAAAATCTACATTTGCGAAATCAACATAAAAGCCGGTTTCCCTATAATCACTTGGTTGAAAATTTGTTCTTCAACGTTGGTGACCTAAGTTCGATACTTTGGCACACCCAAAAAAAGAAAAAAATAAATCAAAATAGAAAATGTCACTTATTTGCTATATTGATTCTGATTTACATAAACTTGCAGCTACCAACACAAAAAAATACATTTCCATCATTATAAGCATATTATTTGTCAATTAATCATATCATAATTAGAAACATTCATTTGCAAAGAGACTCACATTATGCAATGACATGGTCCTTCCTCTTTACAACACTCAAACACAGGAGGCTTCCAATGATTTACAGCACATGTCTCATACAGCTTTGATCTACCACACCCTTTCTTCATACCTAACAATAATACCAAACTACTCATTTTTCTCATTTCTTGAAAAATAAATATTTCTACAAGAAAAAAAAGATACAAAAAAAATAAAATAATATCAAAGTAGTTATGTTTCTGAATTCTTAAAAAACAAATATTTTCACATGAAAGAAAAAAAGATACAAAAAAATTAACTTTTTTTTTTTGGAAAACATGCAATAAATAATGGCACTTTGCCTTCATCTGAAGTTGTTGTATTCCCTAAAATCACACTCTCTTTGGTAGATAAAACTGAAGATGTGTCATTCAGTTTTTCAAGAACAGCATTAATGTTTTTCAAGATTGGATTTTGAACAATGCTTTCAACAGTTTCAACCATTTTCATTTGATTATTGAAGTTGGGTTTCACCATTTTTGGAGCATAAACCTTTGTTCTTGATTTGTTTGGTTTACTCTGCAAAAAAAAAAAAAATTTGATATAAATAATAGATAAGAATTTCAATTCAACAAATTAATTTTTTTTTTTATATACCCAATTGTTTATTTTAATTAAAAAAATGAAAAAAAAATTACTACCTTGAAGGTGGAGTGAGAAGAATTATTGTTCTTGTCCATGTTTTGTGCTGTGTTGTGTATGATGTTTGTAAACAAATTTCAGCTGTGCAAATAACAGAATGAGTCTAAGATGAATGAAATAGTTCAAATTTCATGCAGTACCTAAATTTACATTTACACTATCATTCATTCAAGGGTGTTTTTGGTCTTTTCCTTACTTAAGATATCTCTTGTCTTTTTTCACATTAGGGAATCTTCTGGTTTGTACAGTAAAGTTAAATTCACTCCATTTTCTTTTTGAAAAGAAATTGAGAAATTACATAAATGGGAGATTAGTGGTACCATTTGGTAAGATAGTTTTGGAAATGGGTCATAACAATATTTTACTTTATGTACAATCTTTCTCATAAATAGAAATTTCAATTTCTTTTCAAAGTTGATTTTCATTTTAACATATTAGAGTAACATACATGTCTTGCATCTGTATATTAAATGTGAGTTTATTTCCTTCACTTACCATCTGATTTTTGTTTTTAAATTTGTAGCAAAAAAATGTGGAAATTTATCCTCAAGATGGATAATTAACAAAATTGTTATTGTTAAAATGAACAATTACCTTGTATTTCTATAAATAATAAAAATATCAAAATAGTTAATTTTGTCATTTTTTAAGATATGTTAATATCTAACATTTTCTTTGGTAAACCGAAGAATCCTTCGCGTGCAGTAGAGATTAATCCTCTCAATGTAGTTGAAATCAATTTAAAGAGTTGATCTATCTCAATAAACATTTTGTTATACACATCGGTTAGAGATCAAATTCTCAATAAATATTTTGTTATACACATCGGTTAGAGATCGAATTTTAGATCAAATGGTTAAGTGACACAAGTATGTACCATTTTTTTTTTAAGAAGTATTTACCACTTATATATGTCAAATTATGTTGCTAATTAACATTTAATTTTCACTATCAAAATTATTCACTTTAAAAGTTTATTTGGAAATACTTTTACAAAGTAAACGGTTCTATGTCTTGATCATGTTAATGTCAAAATCATTTTACCATAATAACAGGTTTCTTTTTATATTTGTCAAAAAGATGTTTCTTTCAATATAGAACTTGATAAGTCAGTATGCATGTGAAAGAAAAATTGTCTTCCTAACATTTACAAAAATTATTTTTGTCAAAAAAATAAACATTTACAACAATATTTCTTTTTTTTGAAAGAAATATTTACAACAATATAAAATTAGGGTGTTTAAACTATATTAAATAAAATACGATTCTAAATCTATACGTGTTTATACTATCAACCTTTAAATTGTGAAACAGAACAATTTGAACAAACTGACTATCTATGAGTAATTTGCGATCAGCATGATCCATATTAATTTAAAGAGATTTATAAGGACAGATACTCACATATAAGTCATTATCACATGTCAATTGGAAAATGACTTCTTTTGGACCTGAATTTGTTGTATAGTCAAGTCCTGAATTTGCTGTATAGTCAAGTCCCTGCAGTTACGGAGTCAAGCATCATTGGCCGTATGATCAAAATCAGACGGTTTTGATTTAATCTCAACGTATTTGAAGTCATAAATTACAAATTAAATCTGTTTTTTATGGGCCGGCCAATCGAGATGGAACGACCGATGATGTTTGACTGCATGACTGTTGTGACTTTTTTTTTTAGGTAAACTGTTGGGACTTGCTGACTTTAGGTTCTAACTAAAAATATATTTTTCCTCTAAAAACAATTCGAATTTTAGTCATAAATTTAAAAGTTTGTGATTTTGCAAGGACTAAAAATATATTTAACCTCCAAAAACGGTATAAATTTTAGTCATTGTTAGAAGTAAAAATCAAGTACTTTTAAACTATTGCGTTGGTACACCTTAAAGTCTCGTATTATTTGGGAATAAAAGTCGATAGTAGTTTATAAACAACATCCAAATTCCTCAATCTAATGAAATGTCTTTTACAAAGCACAAAACCCCCTGAAAGACTTGTATCAAAAGTGAAAAATAAAGAATTTTTTATTGGTGACACATTATATTGGTTACGGCTCTTAATGCATGTTTGGTATGATTGTGAGTTTTCTAAATCACCTTTTTTATTTTTTGGTCAAGTAGTTTAGTGGCTAGAATTCACCTTTTTTAAGATGAATAAGTGCGGTGTCCGGGGTTCGAACCTCGGCCCCTACATATAATAATGCAAGTCCCTGTCAACCGAGCTATACTCACGGGGACGCCTAAATCACCTTTAGTCACCATATATTTGAAAAAACCAATTTATATTTAGACCATTGCTTTATATAGGAATGCACTCTACAGTCATATTTATTCATAAAACATCATATTTAACCCTGGTTGTTGTTATACTTATTTTCTGTTGAGAAATAACATACTTGAATTACCCTAAAGAAAAATAAAAAACTTGAATAACTCAGAATAGCAGGATACATAGCAATGCAAAAAGAAAAGATAGGAAAGCTTTATTAGATTGAAATAACATCGGCAAAAAAACATCTGGTGTATCTGTGTATACACCTCAACCTTGGTACATGTTTCACAATTTCCAAGTGTTGAATTATTTCAAAGCCCTTGTATATTCTTCTAAATTCAAATGTGAATTTAAGATAACAAGGGCATATATTGAATTGTCTATTAATCTATTTTCTCTTCCAAATCTATCTAATTCTCATCACTCATACAGTGTAGTGCTGTTGGATTGTCTCAATGTCAAGTCCCTTGAGTTTTACAACAGACTCAACATGTCCTTTCAGTGTGTGAAGCTCCCTTAACCTTGCAATTTCAGCACGTTTCTTTGCTTGATCTGCAAGTTCAGATAATTCTCTGTAGTTGTTGGATTCATTCAACACTTGATCTGTTTCTGGAGGATTCAAGCCATGTAGTGTGCGTTGAGCTGCGGCCCATTGTGCTTCTCTCTCTCCTTTTCCATAATCCTTCTTTGAGGTGAAGGCAGTCTGCATTACATTACATAGTACAAAAAAAACATGGTCAGATAGAAACAAAAATTAGAAATTAATCATAATATAATGTTAATACTGTTATAGAATATGAGTTTAAAGGACAATTTTACACTGACATTCAATAACAGTCAACTACTATGTCATGTCATCCATGTCCTTTAAGTACATTGACAAAGTGACGAGTTTTTATCTTATGTCAGTGTAAAAGGTAAAATATATTTACATGGACAGTACATGCCCCTTTAACTCATATAACATTGATATTGAGACTTTACCCTATTCTCAGTAATATTGTTCCATGCCTTGCCACTCAAGGCATATCGAATGACGAACTTAAGGACATCCAAAGGGATATAGAAAATAATGCTGTAGAGCCAAATGACACCTGCCCAACCCCATCCAATTCCTTTCATACTTGCAAACTCCCAATTTGCATACACAGCTATCAGTGTGGCAATCTAATACCATAACAAAGAGATCACAAAAATGATTAACAATATTTAATTAGTCCGAACTATGGATTATCAGGGTCCCTTCCTTAAAAGGGATGGTTAAGAACAAAAAAAAAAACTCACCAGTTGTGCTATGAGGAAGGCAACCATAAGAAGGATGCCAGGACGTTCGACGAAAGACCAGCTCCTTGAGCGAGTAACAAAGATGAGAGCTTGACTTACAGTACTCACTTGAAGGTAAACAGCAGCTGTGAGTTCTTCATGGCTTTCCCTGATAGAATGCACTCCAAATTTTTCCTACAAAAAGTTTTCACTTTATAGATTAAGCATGAAGGCTGAAAATAATGAAATGATAATTTTACAACATTTTGGAAAATCATATAAAATCTGCTAGTCTTACCGAGAAAAAATCAGATGCATGAGCAGCCCAAAAGAAGACAACAGTCATAACAGCAAGGTAAGCACCAAGCACTATGCCTGTGGCAAAAATCTCCTTCAACTTCCATGAATCTGGCATAGGAGATGGCTTCACTCTATCCTTCGAAATGGTCATGATAGTACCATCGTTAAGTATGGCAATGATCAAAACCATAAAAGGAGAGAAATCAAATTTCCAAATTAGAGCAAGGAGCATAAATCCAAGCACGATTCGGATTGTTATGGAAACTGCGTATATCGTGTAGTTCTTCATTCTTTGAAAAATAGCCCTGCTTGTGAGGACTGCACTCACAATAACGCTCAATCCAGGCTCTGTGAGGACTATGTCGGATGCACCTCGAGCTGCATCAGTTGCATCAGCCACTGCAATTCCAATATCTGCTCTTTTCAATGCAGGAGCATCATTCACACCATCTCCTGTCATCCCAACTATGTGTTTCCTATCCTGGAGTCTCTTTACAATCTCATATTTATGTTCTGCATTTCAAATGAATTCACATTATTCAAACTCAAATACATTAGTACTCTTGTCTCACTTTCCCTCTCGACTTGAATATAAGCAAAACAGTACATGTATACATGTATTTTTTTTGGACCAGATACATGTACATTTTTACTTATTTATGAGTCCAGAGTAAACTGATAATACAAATTTTATGTATATATTACCAGGGAAGACACCAGCAAATCCATCGGCCTTCTCAATAAGCTCATCAACCGGAAGCGAAGCAATTGATGCATCCTTGTGCTCGCCAAGGAGGGAGGATGAAGGATACATGTTACTTCCCATGCCGAGCCTGCGACCGGTTTCCTTGCCAATAGCTAGCTGATCACCGGTAATCATTTTAACGTTTACTCCGAGATTGAGTGCCCGTCTAATGGTTTCTGCACTGTCATGCCTTGGAGGATCAAAGAGAGGCAATAGACCGACAAACGTCCACGGTCCTCCTGAACTCTCCTTGCTTTTTTCTGGCACTTCCTAAAAAGTATGCATAATTCCTCATAAAAACTTATTTTGATTCATTCAATCAAAAGTCATCATTAATAAGAAGTAAGAAAAGCTTACTTGTTTGCCAACAGCAAGGGAACGGAGACCGCGTTCAGCAAATTTATCAATAATGGAAATAGCTTTCCTCCTCACATCTTCTCTAACGTTGCAAAGATCAATAATCTAAAAGGAAATTCAAAAATTTATTGTCATGTGAAACGATAGATGTCAAATATGACTGGTGAAAGGTCTATTTGTTTACCTGCTCCGGTGCCCCTTTGCTTACTCGGTGCCAATTACCATCAGTGTCTATGTATGTTATGGCGGTACGCTTGTCGACTGGATTAAAGGGAAGGAAATGCACCTCTGTAAGACCTTCTCTAGCCTGCACAAAGCAGCATAAGAAGTTTTTCACAGTCATTATATCTATAAAATAATCTACCAAACTTCTTATGGTTATTCATCACAATCAATAGTTTTTCATGCATGTCTCAAGAACCACCCTAGCTAGTAGATTTCACAATGCTAAAGTTCGAATGCTCAGCTAGAAGTTAAAAACCTCTTTTGGATCACTCAACATTCCAACAATGCAAGCATCAATAGCATCTTGGTTCTCCACCCTAGAGGCTCTTGCTCCAAGCAAAATTACCATGTCCTTGTCGGTATCTCTTGAAAATACCTGCAAATATGGACAAAAAATATATGAAATGATTCTAAACAAATGACCATCATAAACCAATGCAAGTTATTAATTAAACATTAAATTTGTGTTACAAAAAACATTTACATTAAAGTGAATATTAAATCATTTAAGTAATGATTTATCTTTCTCGTGCTTACCTCAACCAAATTCTTGTCCACTGTAAGTTTGTTCAATGTTAGAGTTCCAGTCTTGTCACTACATAAAACATCCATTCCAGCCATTTCCTCAATGGCTGTCATTCTCTTTGTGATAGCACCTTGCTGAGACAACCTATGTGAACCAATAGCCATTGTAACTGACAAAACTGTTGGCATTGCAATAGGAATCCCTCCAATGAGAAGCACCAATAGATTGTCAATTCCGCTCCTATACTTGCGGCGCTGAATCGGATACATGACAACAATCTCGATGACCATTCCCAAAGCAATTGAGCAAATGCAGAAGTTACCGATGGCTGTCAACACCTGATCATCATAGCCATAGACATAAAATTGCAGTTCAGTACTAAAAGTGCAATAAAAGTAAGCAAAACAAAATCATATTAAGGAAACATTAGAATAACATTTTGTCTTCGATCCAACTTTCTCGTTAGATTAAGCAAAATACACTTCAGTACTAATTTTTTCGTCATTAATTCAACCTTTTCTAGTAGTGATCAGCATATATTAATGAACAAATTTTGCAGCATTATTGAAGTCAGAAGATTAAGAGTTAAGTACCTTTTGGAAATGACCGACTTGGTTAGTGCTGTCGACCAAATGAGCGGCCTTACCAAAGAAGGTGTGCACACCAGTAGCAATTACAATCGCCTCGAGTTCTCCTTGCTTTACAGTTGAGCCGGAGTAGACTTCATCACCAGGGTTCTTGGTAACAGGCAAGGACTCGCCAGTGAGTGCAGATTGATCAATCTTAAGAGGATCTCCGTCCAAAAGACGAGCGTCGGCTGGAACGATGTCTCCTAATTTGATGCTGATTATATCTCCTGGTACCAATATAGCAGCCTCTTGCTCAGTCCACCTTCCATCTCTCAGAAGCTGTCAATTACCATCCAAATAGAGCAACATGTCACACACACCTTTCAGATAAAATAAATAATCTAATCATTCTTGTGAACTAGCAAGACCTTATCCTAAATAATGGCCTATGTGATATTATACCTTGGTTTTGGGAGCAAGACCAGCCATAAGTGCTGCAGCAGCATTTCCAGCATTGTTTTCTTCAATAAAACTAATGGTTGAGTTAATGATAAGCAAGGCCATAATTCCCACAAAATCCTGCCAATCTGGTGGTTCCCCCTGTATGTTACAAGTGACAAGACAGTAAAAAACAAGCAAAAAACATAAGCAAATCAAATATAACAATAGCCATGCAATATGAAGAACGTACTCCTCCATTTGCCAATGCAATAGCCATGATAGCAGCAGCTTCCATGACCCATGAGAGGGGATTCCACATAAAGCCCAAGAATTTCAGGAATTTGCTTTCCTGTTTGAGTGCAAATTAATTAAGATTAGTCATTGTTAGTAAAAGATTTCCATATTATGAATTAAGAAATTTTTGAAAAAAGCAAGGTTACCGTCTTTTCTTCCAATTTGTTTGGTCCAAAAACTTCCAACCTTTTTTGGCCTTCATCATTAGTGAGACCTTCTTTAGTACAATTCAATTCTCGAAACACTTCATCAACAGGGATTCTCTCCTGCAAATCAACCACATTGCATTTTAATAACATAACAAAAACAAAAATGAATATAACTTCTGATCGAACGCGTGTCTAGTGTCCAACACATCTCAGCAACATGACACCGACACATGTAATTACAATAAATCGTATCATTTTCTCAAAATATTATTATTGTCGACATGTCAATGTCTGTTGTTCATAGATTGTAACAAATAAAATGTAGCAAACGGCGAATTTGTCAAAATCACGATGGCATCATGATTTAGTTAAAGCTCTAAAGTACGACTTTTACCAAAATCACAATGACTCGTCGTGATTCTAATGCTACGCTTCACCGTCAATCCAAACATTCACAAAGTAAAAAAACTTACGAGGTCAACAGCCTCCTTCTTAATATCCTCGAGGCTTGTCATATTGTTGTTGTTCCTTAATAATTAGAAAGAGAGTATGTTAGTTAGTTGTTTAAGAAAAACCAATTTGTTAGAGTAAATGTGTAAATGTATATATAAGGAAAAGAATAGTAAGTAATACACACAAGTGATCATTCATTCATTCATTCATCAATGGTGTGAGTGAGTTTCTCCTTTCAAATCTAACTCTAAAATCACTCATTGTCACTCATTCACTAACAAACTTGGTCTCTTCTCTTTCTTACATTTCTTTTTGGTTATATTTAACCAATAATAACCAATTCCAATATTTAATTAATTATTTTTTAAATAATAAAATCAAATTATAGTAGTGAAGCAGCGAAACTTGTGGTGTTTGTTTTGACTTTGTTCATGCCCTTATATTTGCTTCATGCATGTGGCAATTCATAGTCCTTTGAAAAATACAACGTGCATTGTAATAGGTAATTGACACTAATTAAGACTAACAACCATACTCGTGGCCATAAGCTATAAATTCGTGATATAAACATTTTGTGGAAATGTGGCCCAATTAGTTTTCTTCATTTTATAGAAATTTATGCACTTGTTCGTATGTATGACCTAGCTCAATTATATTGTGATAATAACAATATATTTAAACAAGACATGATCTTAGTTTGTTTGTAAACCAAATTAAAAAACGAGACAATTGTACTTTGTGTATGAGGTGTTTGCTAACCTCTCTAAATTAATTTTTTTGAGACTTCAAAAATTGAACCAAAACAAATCAATTATTTTTTATAATTTTTCTCTCAAAATTCTCAACAACTCACTGTAACATTCAAACACAACATGATCTTTGTGTGCTTAGCCTTTGGCCTTTCTAGTGAATCAATATAGAGGAGTGTTTGGATATTCCATTTCTAACACTCTGTTATTAGGTGAAACTCATTTGAGCCTTACACTTTGAAAATTAATTTCATATAAGACGGTGAGACTCACATGATGTCCCCCCATAAGAGAGAATGTTAGAGAAAGTGTTAAAATAGAGCGTTCATACCATTTCTCTTATCTACATTTGATAGGGTATGAAGTACAACATTAGTTGTTCAGTTACATTGATGAAAAATGCTAGAAGCACTATCTCTTTAATGATTTCTCCAACAATCGCTTTTTTATTGGACGAAATTCATATAGGTCTCACTACTTTGTGTGAGAATTTTAATAATAATCCAATTTCGCCTCCGATATTTTCAAAAAATCACCGTATTTTCGAGCATTTCAGATTATTCTTTCATCCTACGACTCCACCAAACTCACTCGTATACACACATTTTTCATTTTAAAATTTTTAGATTTTTTTTTTTGTACCGGATCTTTCAAAAAAGAAAACTTTCAGTATGCCTATTTAGATCGGAACTCTTTTATCTATATAATATTATATTTGAATTCTTTTCTTTTATCTTAATTGTCAATACTACTCACAAAAGTATGATACAATCACATGTTTTTACTTACCGATATATATATAGTGTATCAAGTGAGAATCGACCTCTATTTTGAGAAATGAAACTCTCAATGACATCTATTGATTGAATAAAAAAAATGAAATTTCGTCTAGCTCAACTGACAAAATGTCGAAATTGTTAGGCCAGATGTCATGACCGGGGTTCGAACCCCGGTACCTCCACTTGTGTGTGTGAGTTTATAATGGCTTTACCCATTTCGTCTATCTACCCAAAAAAAAAATGAAATTTCGATAAACAAAGATTGTATTAATAACATAACCATATGCTAAAACTAAATGGACAAAAAATACGCCTACGCATTTGTTTTTGGAAGGCCCTGTACTTTTATATATTCATTTTTTTATTTAAAAAAAAAAAAAGAAGATTTCTAGACATAATCTACCACATGTTAAGTAAAGGTCAAAATTACATTCAACTATAAATTTTTGATTTCTACATACAGCCATGTAACTTTTAGTGATGGTTTTGGTCGTTATTAGAAGTCAATCATATATCGAATTGCGACAAAATACTTATATGCTAGCCGTGTAAACACCAAATGCTTTTTTGACGATGTTATTACAATATATCTTAGAACTAGCATGATTTGATTTCATATAATTTTGAGCATTATAAGTAACTTGCTAAGTGATTCAAGTATGTTAATTTCTTAAGAAAATAAGCAAAACAACAACAAGGGCTTTATGATGTTTTTCTGTTAATAATATAAAATTGAACTACAATGTTATGCTTTTGTACATGTTCGCGATAGACCGTCTAAATTTTAGTTTTCATAGTAGTAAAATTTAGAATATAAAGTTAAAAAGATAGAGAAAAAAAAAAGTTGAATAATGTGTATTTTTCAAATAATTAAATGATACTAATATTCATTTTCATGTGTGTGTCGAAACCCTACAAAACATCTCTCCCAAATAGACCCTAAGCATATGTGCAAAGTACCAACACTATGAAAGAGGTCATCATCAAAGCAAGGAGAGAAACCTCTTGTGTGGAACAGTCATTAGGTAACCGTGGGTAAGCGTCGGGTGGTGGCATACTACATTCGTCACCGTTGAAATAAATCTTCTCTGGAAAACCCCAGCCCCCACGGAAACTAAAACTTGATTTATTCTTTCGAAAAAGTAGCTCCGACTGTACATTTCCATTAGGACCAGCTTGCATGAGTACATCATTGAAGAATTTAATTCCCCAAAGCATTGCAGTATCATCTGTTAAGACCAGCTTTTCATTAGTACATCATTGATTTATATTGATAATTAGATAGCAAAACCTTGAAAGAACAAACACAAACTTACTTGTTGATCCATATGGAGCTAATGATTTGTAGTTGTAACTGAAAATTTGTGTCAATTTATCAAAACTTGGATGTTGAACAACCAAGTTCCAGTCAGAGTAATTCTTTCTGTAATTTAAATTAAAAACGGTAATCTTCACGCGCCAATACTCATAGTAGTTGTACTTAATGTGCCAATGAACTTTAATCGGACACATATGCCTAGTACATTCAACTAAAGGCTCAACACCTTTCTCTCCAGGGCTGTTAACAATCGAGGCCAAATTCGATGAACTTGAACTGTAACGTAACGACACATGAAAAGGAAACGTGTGAGCGTATGATATTAATTTCAGTCCCTTTACAATTTAAAGGACTAAAGTGAGAAATATCAAATTGGAGAGATTAAACTTGGACTGTAGCTACAATTTCAAAGACTAACAATTTAGAAGGAAATGACAGTGTCAAAAGTAATGAAATCTTACTCTATACAACTTCCTGATTGAAATGAGTTGTCTAGGCAGCCGCATGAACAGTTCGGGCAGGATACAATATTCTCGCTATAGAAAGACGAGAGGGTGACACAGCAATTTGGAGGTTTCTGAACTAGAAATTGTGAATATGTGCATGTCACCTTCCATGTCACTGCAACAAATTAGAATAATGTTAATTAAGGTATAAGTAAATCATAATATCTTGCTGATATAATGTAGAAACTCAGAGAGAAAAGAAAAAAAAAAGATTATCTCTAGGACCAGTTTTAAGTATGATCATACATATATATGATAAAAATATGAGTACGGTATTATATTTCGGTGTTAATAATTTAACAAAGATTAGCTACAATATTAGACAAAATATGATTGAATTTATCAGAAGGAAAGGAAATAAATGTTTAGATTAACTTATTTGAGTTTATTTACTAGCATAAGTATTTGTGACTTGTGAGACTATTTGAGAGCGCTTATGAATATTGAAAACAGCTTGTGACATGTCCACTGTTTTCATCTTATTTCGATAAATTCTCATCGATAGCTTACATGAAAACGAATCGACTTTATTTTATCTGTTGTCATAGAAATAGTCTATGCTATAAGTGCTAAATTAAGTTCTTTATTCAAACAGAGCTGATAATTATACCGACAACTTGGGAGAATTGGTAGTAGGTTTAAAAAAAATACTTACAAATTGCTTGAGTCACTCTCCTTTCGTTCGGTGATGTGAATTCAGTAAGTTCCGCAATTTTTGGTTGGTTGCATGTATAACCTGGTGTTTTCAAAGCGAAATCCTGCGGCGCTATGATGGCAGTTTTGTTATTGCCAGCTCTACCAACACTGACTTGAAACGCGGCAACTGCATTTGGCGGATCTTGTGCCCGTGTTCTTAGTACACCACCTTTGCAGCAATTTGCAAATTGTTTATTATAGGGCGTTCCAGGGTGCAAGTCTATAATTGTTGGATCCTTCTTACAGCAATATGGGAAGGTTTCCGTAAACTCTGAGCAATCTCCTTGTTCAGTTGCTTCCCCTCCCACGACGGCCCATATGATCTCTTTCTCTGCCCAACTCCATCCTACAGACCATCCGGGTGCTGTTATATGACGATATTGTTGAAAGTTGTTTATTGTAACAACCGCCTGTCCAGTTTCAATCGTTTCTTAGACATCAAAATATAAACTCAATTCATTCTAAATGACCGTTGCGGCTATTACAAATAAGAGTTTAATAAAACCTTGTGCCTAACTCAACCCTTTAAAATCAGCTTGTATGAATAGGATGTCTCCCACTTACATATAAACATTTTGTCATGTCATTGATCCAATGTGAGACTAGTTAGAACTAGATTGCTTAGACAACAAGTTACCTTGCTAAGTAGTTAGTTTAAGTGATCCTATGTGACTGCTTGCACAATAAGCTACAATAGAGCTTCATTTGTATATAAATAGAGGTTGTACAATCATTATGAATCAATGAATTCACTATTTTCATTCGTATCATAAGAACTCTCAATACACTTCTCTCAACAATCTTATTTGAATATATTATCATAATGAAAACAGGTATATAATAAAGTAATATAATGATGTCGTTGGATAGTAAAATACAATTTGATGTCCGTGTAAAACTTACTCACACTATACTAATTATGCTAGTATGGTTATTAAAACTTTACAATAAACTCTTGTACTTATAAGAGTTTATTCAATTATTGTACAACTTTTTAATCGTAAACATTAATAGGTGATAAAATATGAATGTACTCACAACATAACCGTCAGATGTCAAGCTAACAACGTCCCATGTTATTGTGATATTCCCATTTGGATCAAGTGGATCATAAGCTTCTGAAAGAACAACCAAAAATTGAAGTAATTATTTATGAGATAATAATAATTATCAATTTCACTACCAAAATGTTGTAAACAAGCAAGAAAAAAGTACAAAACGAATGAAGCTGAACACTATGTTTCCTCCTATGTAAATAAGTGAAAATGAATCAACACCAAAAAAGCTTCCGTCAAGAAGCTAATAAAAGGGAAAATATCTAAATTTTGCATAAAATTAACACCAAGGTTTTAAGTCATAGTCGATGTCGCGGTTTAGTCAGTTCGTGATCCTTGATATGACATAGAATCACATGTAAATATTGTACAATTTCAATCACAGTGATCTAAGGCATTGTCTTAAATAAAGGTCCGTGATGGGTAGCAACATAACAGTTTTTTATGTTGCCGAAACCTCGACCATGACTGAGGTCATATTTGAGTGTGATTCTCCTTAAATATCAAAGATTGATATGAGACCTCTATTTAAAACCCGGCCTTAGGGTCATGGAGACATAAAAAAAACATATGGTCAAGTGAAAAAACTGTCATAACAGAAAACTGCATCAAACTGTGGCAATCAACTAAACCGGAAAAACAGCCAAAAATAAAAAACCAGGCTCCAAAAATTAAATCATAAAACCTCGTTTTATACCGACGAAACAAGAGAACTACCGGACCATATACACAGTTTAACATATTCACATTCACACCATTACAATAAACCAAAAAGAAATATATTTAAAACAACGTAAACAAGAGGAAACACAAGGAATAAATAGAAGAAGAAAATACCTGTTGAAGTGAAAAACAAAGTAAACAAGAGGAACATAAGCATGCATGGACAGTGTTTAAGGAAAGGGAAGAACAACATTTTTGTTTGTTTGTGAGAAAACACTAGCTAGAAGAATAGGGTTATGTGAAAGCGGAGACTAGGGCAGAAATGTTTGTGTAATTTCCAGGAGAATCTGAGTGTGAGAAAAACAAACAAATAAATAAGGAATTGGAGAGAGAAAACGTTAGAGAGAGATACGCGGGATACTGAGAATGTTCTGTTGTATACATGCTAGAAAAAGAAATGTTTAGGTTACTATTTTTAGACTGTCATCATTTTTATTTTCGTGAAAGTTAATTAATTATTTTTAATAGGTCTTGTTAACGAATATTTCGAAAAAAAAAAATATTTTATAATAAAGTTAAATATTTTGATTTTTAATGCATTGATCATACATATTTTCGTGCAAAATTACCCTTCGTTCCTAATTATATATATCTATATAAAATATTCTTTTAAAATTATTAATAAGTTGTGCTCGTGAACTTGACTCAATTGGTAAGGACGGTGCATATTATAGGCAGGGACAGAGTTCGAACCTCGGACACCCCAGTTCTCCACTAGGCTACTTGACAAAAAAAGAATTATTAATACGTTTTTTTTTTTATGAATTAATAAGTTTTTTAATTCAAAAGATAATTTAGGAAACACGTTAATTTTTTTTTTATAAATATCAAAATAATCAATAAAGACAACTATTTTTTTAAGGGCTATTAATTTGTTTCTTTTTTTTTAAAGAAGGGGTATTAATTTGTTTCTTTTTTTGAAAGAAGCGGTATTAATTTTCTTAATAAATGTAGATTAATTTATTTTCTTATTAATTAACCGTATATTTTCTATGCCTTTTTTTTTTTGACACAGTATATTTTCTATGCCTATTCCGTGCAGCCATTTAATTCTTTTCCATGTTAGTCACTGCCGCATATGGATTGCAAGGCGATGCTAGTTTAATTCACAAACATTATAGGCTTAAATATGATTTTCGTCCCTGAAAAAAAATAAAAATTGAAAAACATCCATGCAAATTGTTTTTTGTTTTAAAAAGGTCCCTGACCCCACATTTTTGCTAATTTGGCATTTCGCCACGTAGCAATTGTTGACTGTTCAACTTTTGCCACATGGCGCTAATATGTCAGTCCACATCATTAAATCTTAAAAAATATAAAATTTTGAAAATATATATTTTTAAATTAAAAAACTGAAAATAAATTAAAAAATCATAAAAAATCCAATTTTTTTCAATTATATAATTTTTATTTTTTTTAAAATATGAAGAAAAAAAATATGATTTTCATATTAAAAAAATTAATTGTCGAAAATTTAATTTTCACTTTTTTGTCAAAATTTTTAATTTTAACAGTTTTTTTTCAGATTTTTTTTTCATAAATGTCTTTATAGATTTTTTTTATGATTTTTAAATTTATTTTCAAATGTTTTTAATTTAAAAAATATTTTTTAATTACGTGGATTGCCACGTGGCAAAAGTTGCACAGTCAGCAACGACCATGTGGCGAAACCCATGCCATATCAGCAGAAATGTGGGGCCGGAGACCTTTTTAAAAACAACAAAAATTGTAGGGATGTTTTTCAATTTTTTTTATTGCAGGGACGAAAATCAAAACCGACCCAAATTACAGAGAGATAATCATATTTAAGCCAATATTATATTAGCAATTTGTTTAATTCACACATTTACAATTTTGATAATTACTCTATTTGACCACAATCTGTGCAACTTCAGAATTTCTATATTCAATTCATAATAATTTACGATTCACAACTATAATGTTAACATCTTCAATTACCACTCTTCCATAACAATATATCTTCAATTACCACTCGTAATAAAAAAAGAACTTAAATTACCAATATATAAAAAGACAAATTAAAAACTCTTGCCAACATGACTTAAACGATCCACCTTTTTTAATAATAATAATAATAACAACAACATCAACAACAATAATAATAATAATAATATAATTCGGCGTTCTAAATACCCTAATTCTAAACACTCATTTGTTCAATTTAGTACAAGACGATAGGCTGATTTGAAAGCATGCGAAAAATGGTGTCTTTTTCGTCAAAAGTGCATACAACACTTGCACCAGCCTAGGCTTTTGACAAGGAATGTGGAAGGAAAGTGTCTCGCCTAATTATTTGGCGTCTGTGCAAATGCCATATCCCTACTTGATTACAACTCAACCAACGAGGCATTATGTGCCTAAATCAGTGTGTGTTGAGCGAAGGCAAATTAGAGGACAACTATCTTATCTCTTTTTGGTGCAATAATATGGAACATATTTGGAGGATCTTCGATCACTATCATGTTCTTCAACAACTAAGACTTCATAACACGAATGAGAAGGATATAATGAGTGCAGAATTTGAGGCATTGTAGAATACGTCTCAAGCAAGCTTTATGACTGTTATGTGGAGCATTTGGCAACATATATAAGTAATAAAGTTTGGCACAACACGGTTAAAACAACTATGACTGTTTTCGGGTGTCGCGTCATTTTTCGGAAGTCAAACTATTTGATTAGCATAGACTCGCTATTTTTATTCATGACTTGAACTTTTAATTTTTAAAGGAAATGGGAAAAGGTTCAAATAAACCATTTTAAAGATTTAAGGTTCGAGGATTAGTTATATTTAGGGAAGGTATTAACACCCTAAATATCCATAGTATTCTATGAGAACCTCTTGATTTTATTGGCTATAACTTGCTTGCTTTTGAGATGGAATTAAATGGTGATTAAAAGAAAATGAAGATTTTTATTTACATTTTTTATTGATTTGGAAGGACGAGTGTCATTTGCCTAAGTACCCCTGAAGGATCAAAACCTCATAGTTCGGAATAAAAATTGACCTTTGATTGGTTGTGTTTTTTTATTAGTTTTGAAATAAGTTTTAAAATAAAAAGGCAAGTGGCAAATAAGAATTTGTTTGTGTTTTTTATTAAAAGAAAAAATTACTTAAAGTATGATTAAATTGATTTGAAATTTGATTAAGAAAATAAAAAGAAAAAAATGGGATCACTGATTGAAAATGAAGGTTTATTATGAAAATATTTTTGTGATTTTGATTATTTGTATGTTTTTGTTCTTTTTGAATAATGAATGAAAATTAAACTAACGGAGCAATAAAAATAAAAGTGCGTAGATTTCTGTAGTACACACACGTTGGATCACCACATAATCCATAACCTAATTTTTTGCATTTTTTGATATATAAAGCGGTAAAGAAATAAAAGACACACACACGTTTTTTCTCATTTATATAGTACATTGATCCTAGATACATTCTATATCATATGCAATGACGAAAAAATAAATATGCATGAATAACTAAAATAACTAATAAAGATGCAGAATAATAAATCTAAACTTAATAAAAATGCATGAGAAACAAAAATTAAAATGTTAAGAGGACTAAAAATGCATGAAAGACCAAAAAATAAAAAAGGGGTCCAATCATAAGGTGGGGGGTGCAAGGACCTAACAGATCGAATATGGACCATTGATTTGATCAATGGCCCTGATCTAATCTAAGGTAGCATCATCACAGGCCGTTAAATTTAAATCATAGGGGTTTAGGATGTGAGGATGCATGCTAGAGCCATGCACCCACACATGCACGATCATAAGGTTATGTAAATAACCTCACCGTCCCATTCCTTCATTTCCACATTCTCCTTCTCTCTCCTACCTTTCTTTCTTCTTTCTCGTTTCTTTTTCTTTTACAATAAAATAAACAAACTATATAAAAAAACAAAACAACAAAAAAGGTGAACCTTTGTTGGGTCTTTTGGATCAACGGCTGGATTTTGTGTTCGGTTTTGTTTACTGAATGATGTTGGGTTCTTGATGGATTCGGTGTTGATTGTTGTGAGATTGGGGCTTGCGTTGTGGCTGTAATGTTTCACGGTTTTGTGTGATGATTTTGCTTTGTTGGTTAGTGTTTTTTGATCATGTAGGTTCTGATGCAGGCTTTATGTGTTGAGAAATTGGTTTTGTGATTATTGAACTTTTGTGCAGGTTTGGAATTGAAAGAATTGGTGTTTGTTGTTCCTTTTGTGTCTCATCCCTTTTAATCAAAATTTTACCTCTTCCTTTGGTAAGAAATTAAATTCTAATTAAATTGGATTAAGTGGTGATGAAGGAAAGAAACAATGTTGACTCTGTGTATTGCCTGTAATTGAGGCGTGGTTGGGATGCAATTTTTTGGATATGGACATGTGATTTTGGACTTATTAAAAAGTGGTAACAATAAACTAAAATAAAATAATAAAAGGAAGTAAAATAAAATAAGAAATAAAAATAAAGATAAAAGATGGAAATAAAAAAAAAGTAAAATAAAACTAAAAGACTAATAATAATAAAATAAAATAAAGAGAGAAGAGGGCCTGAATCGGAACAAAAAATGAGGTATTTTAAAATACCTCTCTACCGAATTTTTCACTGAAAAGTCAGAGACTATTCAGGATCAAACAGTGTATGAATGTAAGACCTTAGGTCAAAAATTAGGGGTATGACATCGAGCATTCTCACGCTTCTCATTCAGGCGAAGAATTACTAGGTAGAGTGTCGAATAATCACATTCTGCTTCTGATTCGGGTGTGCATGACCAATTCAAAGGTCACAAGGGTTCTCGTTGACAAAGGAAATTCGTGAGATATCATGTACACCGACATTTTCAAGAATCTACAATTTTCTAGAAATAACCTCGCCCAATATATGGGACCCGACCTCTAAGGTTTTAATGGTGCCACCACTAAGCAATGAGGATACATGGAAATCGTGTTGGTGTTTGGAGAAAAAAGTGGGAGAAAGATTGTCAAGGTCCACTTACTTGTGGTGAAATTTAATCTTATCTACAATTGCATCATAGGAAGACCCACTACAACTGAGTTATGCATCGTGCCATCCACAACTCATTTAAAGATGAAGTACCACATATCGAACACCATTATGGATACAGTCTGAGTAAACCTATAATCTTCCTAATAATGTCACATGACGTCCATCAAAATCACATAAGCAAAGTGTGTAGAGGTTGAAAAGGATGCTATCCCACAAGCATATACCAAACGAAACACAAAGACCAAAGGGAAACGGGAGGCTCCATAAGCCATGTGAGACTTGCACCCTTCCTTTTAGGTAAAATAAAGGCCCAAACATTATGAATAATCATGGTAATGGATCCAGTTGGTAGGCGTCTACCTATCAAACCATCTAATGTAAAGTTAAAAAAATTATGAATGAATGAGTTTACAGTCACGATTTTTGTTTCCTATCGACTAATGTTTTTGGAACCAGTTCTAAGTTCCTCCCGCTTTTGTTGAGGATAAGTTGAGTTAGTTTCAAAAAGTCCAAAACCTTTCATCCCCAGAAACTAATCAAATAGATCCTCCATTAGATGAACTCCCTATCTCATCTAGCACTCAAGTTAGTGCGAGTAACACCCCTTTCGCCTACCTTTGCTATACTATTAATCGGGTTGGTAGGGAAGAGAGATGATACATCTTGGCTGAGTGTTGTTTCTCAAAGGCTTAGAGGAAATCGAAGAAAGTGAAGGAACATCGCAAATATGGACATCAAGGTTATGCCAGGGGTCCACCACTACCCAGGTCTTAATCGAGTAGGCAACAAAACAACATCCTGAAGGAAGACATCAAGATTGTGTCGAGGGTCCATCTCCACAGAGGTCTTGACCGAGTCGGCAAGAAAGGGACGCTACAAAGGCTTAGAGTCCTGGAGCAAAATTTCAGCTCCACTAATGTCTTAATTGAGTAAACAGTGAAAAAGCTCTTAAAAGTTAGAGATTAAGATCATGTCAAAGGTCAACCTCCACACAAGTCTTAACCAGGTCGGCAAGAAAGGAGTTCTACAAAGGCATATTCCAAATACCCAGAGCGTATGTAGTAAGTCATCATCAACCAAATCAAAGCCCTCCAAACGAGCAAAAAATGAGTTAAATAGGACATATTTACATCACAAGGGGCCTTACAGCTACAAGAAGTTTAATCTAAAAAAACGGTAGTCAACAAAGTATGCAACAAAAAGGGTTGCTTGTCAAAGATCTCACAATAACGGGAAGCAGAATCTCATTAAAAGGTCAATTTCATATTACATCAAGGTGACACCCTAAGGCATATGATAAAAATCTTACAACATCATAGATTACTTCAAAGAAAATAAACCCCCACAAAGAGAAAATAAAAAAAGGATTCCTTCGAACTTATGACCATTTCAAGAATTCAAGACGTCCAAACAACCGCAATGTACGCTGACAACTCATGCAAAAGCAGTACGTAGTCATTGAGGTACCATTGGATCTTCTCTCTCTCTCTCTCTCCCTCCCTCCCACCCCACAACACACACAAAAATTTGAGGATCACGTTATTTCTACATTGGGAAAACAAAACCGATACGATAAACATACGAGATGGTCACATACACACCCAAAAGGTCTCGAGATGACGACACAAGCAACGACGTATCCAGTTGTGGTAGAGAGCGATGTCAAAAATGACTCCCGCCTTTAGTCAAGCATATTGGCCTTTGAGAAACAAACTAATGGTTTATAGAACACAAAAATTCACTATTGATCAACATTTTGTTCTTATTGTCACCAACAAAGATTATATGGTCAATATGACTGACCAATAATGAACATTTACTCTCACAACATGAAAGAAAGTCAAAGCTGGTGAGAAAGAAAAAAAAGTATGAAGAAGAAAAAGCCCTAAAAGCTTAACTTATAAAGGGGCGAAAAGGACACCTAAAATGATACCCCATCCAGTTAAATTCAAAGAAACACGCAAAATAATAAATACAAAAGATGTGGAAAAGATATAAATGATATTAAAAGGAAGGAAGATAGTATCCGAGATCAGTATTTCCACCTTGTTCATTAAAAACATGGCAGTGGTCACTGAAACATTCAAATGGACCAGCTCCGCCAGCATCCCTCGGGGACTTGTGAGTATTCAAAGTACTTTCCTAAGATGTTTTTCTAGAATTATTTAAATATATTTGAGAAGTTTGATGATTGATTGCTTTGGAAATTATGCAGTATTAACAAAGAACCTTGGAATTATAAGATTTCATCACAATTGTGAACTAACCAGATTTCAATTGTCCCTAATGTTATAGAGAACCAAGGTCTAAATGTGAGGTAATTTCTAAGGTACCTATTGTCCTCTCTCAAGGTACAAAAGAACGACTTATCAACATAGTCCTCTATTCTCAAGTTTGCTATATTGTTAAGACCCATTAAGATCTATTATCCTAAAACACCTCAAGGACTTTTAGATTATTCTTATGTTTCAAAGTACTTGTCTAACTTTATGGATCGTGCCCCGCCGTCTCTCAAGAAAAGATGTTGCCTAGGACTTTTCATATAAACGATAAGATTAAATTAGAGCCTTGAAACCCTATAACAAAAGAGAGAATTAAAATTATGGAAAGTTAATCATTGAATTACTTTCCATAATCCCAAGACAAAGATAAGTATACTCACTAATCATCGTGACGAGCTTAACTAAAAATATAACAAGAAAAAGAAAGATAAGAAAGAAAACTTTATTAAAATGTAAGAAGAAATTACAAGAGATTTGTTAAAGTGTTTACAATGAAGTGGTGGTCTCAATTTCGAAGATTACAAGTCTGTTTATAGGCACAACAAACCCTAATCTTGTGCATTCCAGTAACCACAAGACTTAAGTCCAACAATTACACAAAAAGAAAAATCGCAAAATTAAGTGTTGGGATTGGCTACACTCCTACCCGAGTTATGTCAGCAGCAATACTCACTCTTACACTCTTTTCTAATTTTTTTTTCATTGGATGAAATGCA
>Ga0315915_1002640_pt1 | contig 22672 bp, 10 predicted proteins | sample MpolbnodulesMG_FD_207738 | JGI IMG/M metagenome (GOLD analysis project Ga0315915, IMG submission 207738) | Medicago polymorpha root nodule microbial communities from Los Angeles, California, United States - branched nodules | ecosystem: Host-associated > Plants > Roots > Nodule | place: USA... | reverse complement strand
TATATATATATATATATATATATATATATTTATATCGTGTTTGTTACATTTTTTTAATATTTAAATTTATTCTTATCTATTTGTTACATGTGTTTCTTTTATCGAAAATTGAGGGCATTTTTGGAAAGAGAAAAAGTCAGCCCAAAAGAGTTGAAAGAGATTATTTTCTTTATATATAGTATAGATATATATATCTTTTTAATTCGCTTTGATTAATTCTATAGAAAATATATTTTTAGAGAACTTTGATTATAAATGAATCTCTTGCAACAAAAAATACAAGTATAATATTGAAATAATTAAAAGGACACAATTTTATTGTTTCACCCATGACAGACTGACCATGTATGCATTACTTCATGTTTTGTTCCAACTCTTAGTGTGTTTCTTTTAAGGCTTATGAACTAGTTTAATGGAATATACATTTAAATTTCAGAATAAGAATTCATATATTTCGTATAATTAATATGAAAAATATTCATGTGTATTATTTATTCATTTGAAATCTTGATTACACATTTTTTTTCCTCCATATTATACTCCCTGAATGTGGAAAAATTACATTTTTATGCAAAAAGTAGTTTTATCTTCCTCTGTTACATTTTTTAAGGTTTTGAATTCCTTTTAACAATTGAGGACTTACCTTCCTCGATTATATTTTTTTTAAGTTTTTTAATTCCTTTAAACAATTGAGGACTAGTGCAGTTGATTAACCTGTATTGTGTGTGAGTATTGCAAACCTCATATACCAAATTCATTTCTACTAATAAAAAAAACAATATATATTTTTTAGAGTTAAAAAGTTTTTGATCCTTATAAATATATCAAATTTTGTTTTTAGTCTTCATAAAAAAAAAGTGACATCTTTATATCCCTATAAAAAAATTAAGCATGAAATTTTAGTCTATATTTTTTTTTTTATTATCCTTAAAGTTTTTAATGTCTTTTTGCATACATGTCTAGAACTTTTATAAAATAATCTTCCACAAAAAAATGTCATTTTTTAACATGATATGAATTAATAAGCCAAAACTTATCATTAATAAGCCAAAACTTATTCATTTCACCATTTGCAACTCTGCTGACAAAATCAAGAATAAAGTGTCACCTTGGAAAGGTAGGCTTTTTTCTATAATGGGAAGAGTTCAACTTGTTATATCTCTAATTCATGGCATATGTATTTATAGTTTAAAAATTTACAAATGACCTAAAGCTTTCTTGAAAGACATTGGAAAGTGGATCAGGAATTTTATCTCGTATGTATGCATAGACACAAAGAAGTTTATCCCATTATCTTGGCACAAATTGTGCCCTCCTTTTGATTGTGATGGGTAAGGCCTCAAAAGTATTTGGAAAATAAATGAAGAAGAATGTCTTAAAGTGTGTTTGAATGAGGTAATTGGAAAATTTTAAAGAATTTAAAATTCCTTAATAAATGAAGAAGAATGTCTTGTGCTTTCTAAACAAGGAGTTACTCGTTAGGAATATAAGATTTAAATGTTTTGTTTTTTAAAACTTATTTGTTTCAAGTTTCTTAATGTTCTGCTTTATCAATGCATGCCAAGCATGTTAAACTTCAACGATCGATGCCATGTCAATGTTAATTGATAATTGATAAGCCACTTTACATTCAACATATTTTTTTTAGCTAAAATCAATTTATTCAAAATAATTTTTTGTCACTGCAAAACCAAAACACGTACTAAATGTTTTTTAGGAACAAACACACTAAATTTATCGGTCTAATATTCACGCATTTACCCCCAATATACTACCATTGTCATGGCAAGGTCGACATGAAAGTTTTGAAACCAACTTCAACCAAAAATAAGTTTTACTACTTTATTTGCAATATATACAACAAATCCTAAAAACATATTTACATGAACCCTAGTCTCTATTTCTTAAAAAAAGAAATCAAAAACGAAATTTCCCACGAGGAGTGTTATTCTGATATTTTATAATACCCCTATATAAAACTGCCCTATTAGGAGGCATAGTTTCCTCTAATTTGGTCCCACACCCATATTTCTCAGCATTCTTCCCGACCAAAACTTGTTCAGCCTTCACCCTTTGTACCTTTGTCACATTTCTATGATTATTATTATTATTATTATTATTATTATTATTATTATTATTATTATTATTGTTCTTCTCCATTAGAGGTTCCATCACTTGTTTTGAAAACCGCACCTTTTTCTTTGCTTGATGTTTATTATTGCCTTGCAAAAACAAATTAAAAACTATGTCATATAATGTTTATCAACCATGTAAGAAATTCATAATTCAAGTGAACAATAATAGAATGAAAATAATACCGTGTAATTTTTTTTGGCCATGTGGATATATTTCCAACTCAAATTTCTTCATGAAATTAGATAGTATACGTTTATGAACATGATGTGCCAATAAAACCATGCTTCCGGATACAGCAAAAACAGCCATCATCCCAAATCTTATTGAATTCTCCATATATTTTTTTCAATTTGTTAAACGGGCTATCAAAATTTGGATTGTGTCATATGGATATATGAATGTAAACATTACGTGTCATCCAAGAAAAAAACATGGGAATGGGTAGGTAAGGTTTGGAAGACTTAAAGAGAGGAAGAATCATTTTGCATATGCAAGAAAATGATACGATGAAAGGAGAATAAGAAGGAAAAGAATGACCGGGTATCTAGTGATTGTTGGTAGGAATGGACGATATTCACAACACAAGAATCTCTTTAATTGTTTATTATCTATTTTAATCATGAAAAATCTAATTGATGCCTAATTAGAAGGAAAAAACAAACCTTATATAGTGAAACGGAAGTATTGTTATATTTTGTTAATTTTGGGCACATATTGACCGGTCAATTATATAGTTTTTGCTATTTTGAATCTTTCTACTAATAAATCAGAAGAGGATTCTGAACTGGAGCCATAGACTGCAGATTTAAGGACGTTGATATCCTCTTTTGATTAAGTTATCATTATTAGGAAGCTAGTTGTGCAAGATTCTCCACCGAGTCATAGTTTTTTAGGGTGGAATAGCAATGTCTTATATTCGAATAGCCCAACCAATATTATGATCAACTGGACAGTGAAAAAGTTAGGAGTCTTTGAAAGATAGATCCCCGTCATGAGATAGTTTCCAGATCGTCTATCCTTTTTATCAGTCAAAGGGATTGAAACCTTATTCATGGCTCTGAATATCCCGGGAGTCATGAATAAGGTTAAGTTGTCCATCTCGGACCATTTTTGTAATACTTTTACCGATAACTTCCTGAAATTCAAAATAGCAATGTAGATAAAAGATCTCCTTGCCTAAGCCCATTTTGCAAGAAAAGAATACATGCTGTTTTCCATTAATAGAAATTGATAGCCTAGCAGAATGAAGAATAATGTTGATCCAATTACAAAAGATTAGGTTGAAAAGATAAGCTTGCAAGACTCTCAAGAGGAGTTTATAGTCAAAAGTATCTAAGGCATTGGCAATACCCACTTTCACAACAAGATTGCCTCCGAAATATTTATTATGCATTACATTGATAGCTTTAGAAGATTAGCAAGCACAATCATTGATTTGTCTTCCTTTAATGAATCTCTTTGTTAAGTAGTATTCTTTATTCCTTCTATTATGTGTAAATAAGTAGTATTTTTGTCACCATCACAATTCCATTTCACTCTAGATTTTTCTTTCCAGAATATTTCTTCTAGGTTAACAACATTTTCCAAATTCAATTGGGCAGATTTTTCTTGTTCCATCAAAATGTCTAAATGGCCAAGTCTGTCAATCTTCTCCGGAATCTCATCCAACATCACATTAGAATCTCTGACTTGATTATGGACATTACCAAAAATTTCTTTGTTCCAAGTCTTCAATTTATCCTTCAACATCATAATTTTCTAATTGTGAATGAACATAGGACAACCACAAATGGTAGTGTTACAAACTTGATTCACCACACTAAGGCACTCAGGATGCAATGTATCAAATTAATTAAAAAAAAATTAAGTATTAAAATATATTTATCTAATTTGGTTTGGTTTTGAAAAAGGTATCCAAGATCGGGTTCGGGAGGTTTTCACAAAAGAACATCCAAAATATACAATAAAATATTCTCTTGATGGTGTTTATGAACGAAAATCATGCTGAATAAAGAGAACGATCTTGATCAAGAACTTGGATTAGATTTGTTGATGCTGTAATCAAGAAGAAATATAAGTTTGATTACTAGAATGAAGAATGCACTTGCCAAATAGCGTTACTTTTCTGGACTATAGGAAAGGACGATGGTAAATTTACTTTCCTGATCTAGCTGCACTAGTTCCATCACAAGTTCCTGCATATGGAAACCATGTTTTTTTTTTATGGTGGTCGGGGTTCAAACTCCGGACCTTACATATTGTCCATGTTTATGTTAATGTTAAAGGTTTCCCAACAACTAGCCTACTTGAAAAAAGAGAATAATATTTCACCGCTAAATTTCACTCGATGCCTCTCATGTATTGTTATTTTTTTTAGTCAAATGGTCTATTGTCTAAAATGTTAAATTTACCAAGTTTTTTTTTTTAACAATAAAAAATGGAATATATAAATACCACAAAACAAACAATCACAATAGCACAAGGCGTGCCAAAGGACTACTAAAGATACACAGAGTCAGTCAGACAAAACAAAAAAACGTTAGTCAATGCCCAAACATTGAAAAGGGCTCGACCACCACCTATTTGTGTCAAACATAAATGTGACCTTTTTAGCTTTCATCCAGCCTAAAGACAAATATTTTACTTTATCAACAATCTAGGAATGAAAGTTACATAATCATTAAACAGTCTATTATTATGCTCTATCCATAAAACCCAAACACATAGAAACCAAATAAGTTGAAGGAAAGACGCAGCTTTACCACCTGTTGAGTGGACAAACTATAAAAAAATGATCGGACAAAATGTTGGAGTCCATCCCATAAAACCGATCCAATCTTATTTAATAAATATTTTTTAGATTTATTCGTGACATTTAAAGTAGTTGAAGTTAAGTGATTTCTTTTATTAAAAAAAGTAATTTTTTTTTGTTGCTAATAAGTGATTTCTTTTATCTTGAAAACCAGAGATAAGTTCTGGTCTTTTTTTCTACAGGAATAATGATCTGGTCAATAGAACTAGGTTTGATATATTATTATACCTCTCAGTATATTTTGTATTTGTAGAATATAATAAATTATTAGTCGCTATTTTTTTTAATTTTTTTTGATGAAGAGTCACTATTTTTTTATGAGAAAAATAAAAAGATAAACAATTTGTTAAAAATCAAACGAGATCACGCTTAGTATAGTAATCTCTCTGTCACCAGCCAAAACCGTGTCTTATAAAATGAAAGAGATCATGATAAACAAATCATATAGCTATATTTGAACAAGCATGCCATGTTCGATTTGAATAGTTTACATTCAGAATAATGAAAATGTCAACCAAAATCACTACTATCACATTTTTTCAACATTATTGAATGCACATGATAATAAGAAAGAAATTTATCTAGTCAAAGTATGTATTCTGTTTTCAAAGTCTGGTTCTTTAACATCAAAGTCTGCATTCTTTTTTCAAAGTCTGGATTTTTATCATCAAAATATCACTAATCTTAACTTAGAAAAGGGTGTCCATAAAACATTATCCTAACTCAAGGTCATAAAGCAATTTGGGGATAAACACAAAGGGTCCCAAAAAATAAGGAGATATGAGTTGTATAGTAAAAACTTTGTAACTACACTCGGTCGGTCACATCTAAGCCATCCAATTAAGACCGGACGGTTTCAATATTGATCTCGATATTTTTATATCTAAAACAATAATTGAAATCTACATTGAAATTTAAACGGTCTAATCGGATTAAACAATATATATGTACTAGATGAGTGGGTTCAATCAAACTGCACATAATTCAAATTCAAAAGGGTTGTGAGTTCAAATGTCTACAAACACCGGAATTTGTACATCACCATGAGTACAGAAACATACTCATTGAATCCAAAATTGACACATTAGCCATTATTTCTCTAAAAAATACATTAAGAGTCACATGGGTGAATATGAAATACAAGAGAGTTAAATCTTTAAGACAAATTTTTTTCTCTAAAATGACATATAAGTTAGAACGGAGGAGTAAATAGTAAAAAATACCAAACATATATCTCAATTTCAGAATAGAAGAACTCCATAGACAAAGTCAGCAAAACAATGTAATTCAGTTTCATGAAAATGAAAAAGAAAGTATTAGTCTAATACTCTATGATGGATGGAGTTGTCCATGTCCAAGCACGGTCATAGACAAAGTCAACTAAATATTTTTCTTTTCTTTTTTCTTTGACCAAATATTTTTCTTTTCTATGGTTGTATGAAAAGTATCTCATAAGTTAATGGGTATGTGATGCACGAAGTTGTACTATGTTGTTCATTTTAAATAAATAAACAATAAGTCATGTGTAAATACAATTTGGATGATGAAAGATTACAGAGATATTTGATATTTTTGAGTGTCGATTTGAATTCGCAATTATCTATTTTTTTGCTCCATGTGTGAGTTTCATTATATAACTCATCTTTTGCTCAAAAAGAAAACTATTTTCTTTTTTGCTAATATAATTGTTTAACTATTTGAATGATGAATAATATTATTTAGTTTTCTTTGTATCATATAAAATAATAGCATTCTTGAAAATATCTTTAGTAAAAAAATAAAAATAACTTGTGTTCTATTTATGGAGTCTATTCCTCAAAAAAAAATTATGGAGTCTAGCCGACTCAAATAGCCTAAATCGTGAGAAGACCAACTCATACATAGTCACAACTACGGATAAATTTCACTTGGACACATGCACAAAAGATCAAATTTAAAAAAGAAATGACATTGAATGATGAGTACATTATTTCTCTTCTAATTAAAATTGTATCATCTTTGTGTGCCCAAAAAAAATCATTTGGGTTTGTGCCTACGCAAGAGTTACTCGTGTAGGAATACGTTGACATGTCTACTGAAATCATAGTAACAGGGTTAAAAGAACTTATTTCATAAGGTAGAGTTCTATCTCTTATCGAAAAGAAGAAAAAAAACAGAAACAATCCTTAGTTAGATTTTGTGTACTTTTTAACCGAATTCTAAATTATCATTGTCTCATTTCTTTTTTTTTTTATCTGGAATCAATTCCTTTAACTAGTTTTTCCCCTTAGAAGCAGAAATGTTTAGACAAAAAAATTAAAATAAAAGATGTTGCTAAAAATTAAAATTAATTGAAAAGTTTCTTATACTTTTTCTAAGACCAAAGATTTTATAATGATACGATTGAATAAAATAGAATTAATCAAAATTTGCATATATTTAATACTCCATAAAATTTATTTAAAAAAATGTTTGTATTCAAAATAGGAGTACTAGCCAGGCAATACATTACCAACATGTGGTGGAAACAATTAAAACCAGCTTACTTTGTATTCATACACACATCACAATATCACATGCTGAAATTGCAATAAATGGAATTTGCATTAGTATATAGTCCCAAGCTAGCTAGGTAACTCACATAATCACATTTATTCATAAAGTATTGAGATAAGAACAAGAAGAAGAGTCCTAGAAAGAAAGAAAGAAAGAAAGAAAAAATGCCTTGCCTTTACATCTCTACCAACGTTAATTTAGATGGAAAAAACATCGATCCTATCTTTGATGAAGCTAGAACTGCTGTTTCCACAATCATAGGAAAACCCGACAAGGTATGTCTCTCTTTTGATTTTGAGTGTTTTACAAATAAAGCTTGTGGAATTTAGTTTTAAGGTTGTGTGAAAATCCTTTAAGGGTTGACACAAATTAATATGAATTTTGGATTTTGTTGATTATCGTGTTTCTTTATTTTTTGATATGAGATTATGATGTTTTTCTAACGTAACTCATTCATAATGTTTGATTGGTTTCTGGTATAATTGTATGAAATTGTTTGATTAATTACTTTTTGTATGCTATGTAATGTTCAGAAGTGTACACTTCTCTGTTTGATTTGTGACTGAGCATTATTGCTGTTTGCACCCTTTTACTCTCTGCCTTTTTTGTAGAAAACTTCTCATAGACAGAATATTAATGATACTAACGTGAAAATTTGACATAAAAAAATTATTTTATTTGTTCTTAAAAAAATGGTTTTGTTTGTATTAGATTTTTTTTTAAGAAAACTTCAGTCAACATCTTTCTTCAAAATATTTTTTATTATATAAAATAAAATTAAATAAACTAATTTCAATGGGAAGTTTAATACATAGAAGTTGTTCAAATAAGACAGTAGACAAGTTGGAGGATTTTCTGTCTGTAGGACAGTTTGTAATATTTTAGTGCTCTTTCATGTTAATTTTTCCACACCTTTCATGTTAATATGTCTCTGAATACTACCATCTACAACCTCATATTTTGTAGCCAAGACATTAAAGCACAACTCTTCCTAATCAACATACAACCCCCGACACCACTTTCTTAACAACGCTATATTAAATTTCCCAAGCCTTCATATCCCCAAAACGCTCTTCTTTTTAACTGAACAAACTTTGTTTCAATGGATCCAATGAATTTTGCGAGCTCCTCCCTATAAAAAATTTTAAAAAGAAAGAAATTATACTTGTGGAAGATTTGAAGAAAGAAAGAGAACAACCTGGAAGCGTCGACAAAACAAATTTAAGGAGCATGAGCCGACTATACATTAAGAGATTTTTACTCTTCCAATCCGATAACTTTTTAGGAACGTGATCAAGTAATAATTGGCAAAAAGATAAGTGACGACGATTACCACCAATAGGAAGACCCAAATAAACTAAAGAAAGGTGACCAAATTTACTATTCATCACAACCGCCGCTTCCACTAACCAAAACTAAATTGCATGGTACAAAATTTAGGCTTAATAGCAGTTTTCGCCCCCTAACTTTCACGAAGTTGCGATTTTGGTTGTCTAAGAAAAAAAACTACAAAACTGCCCCCTAAGTTTTGCAACTGCAGCAGTTTCGGCCCCCAAGGCCAATTTTTGATATAAAAAAAATACGTGGCACCTCACTTAGGGTGTCATGTCAGCGTAGACCGAATCAAAATTGGCATTGGTGGCCAAAACTGCCACAGATGCAAAACTTAAGGGCGCGGCTAAATCGTAACTTTTGGGAAAGTTAGGGGGCTAAAACTGCTATTACGAGGTAGAGGTTGTGTAATGTGTTTGAATGTCGATATGATAGTCTTAGAGTTGGCATGAAATGCATTAATTAATTTCAACATTTGTGAATGTAAATTTGCAGTTTGTGATGGTTCTATTGAAGGGGTCAGTTCCAATATCGTTTGAAAATAACAAAGAACCAGCTGCATATGGTGAACTAGTTTCAATGGGTGGCATAAATTCAGAAGTGAAGAAGAATCTAATCAGTACCATTGGCACAATATTGGAATCCAACCTATCTATACCAAGAACAAGATTTTTTCTCAAAGTCTTTGACACCATGGTTCTCAAAATTGAAAATAGCTCCAAACTATAGTGATGCTTTTGATTTAGTCTTGATTTGTCACAATATTGTCCTGTACTAGTACTAATTGGTAAGTGACATTTAAGGAGTGTATTGCTACCTATAATATATTTCATGTCTTTGATATTTGCTTCCCAATAAAATAAAAATGGCCTTTTTTCATTTATTTTAACTTGTTTTTTATTTTTCATTTGATCTCGTGATTATTCTTCTCTAAATTTGGTCTATCATACACAATATTGTTAAGGATTCAGCCTTTTTTTTAGTTATTTTGTTACCATCACTGATAAAATAAAAAAAATTTTAAAAAAATGAAAACTTTTTATGGTGGTGCTACAAAGATAACAAGATAGTCCCATTTGGTTTTCTCCTCTTCGAAAGATGTTATCTCCATGACGAATAGAAAAGACCTATGCTTTCAAATCTTTGTTCTCTTCGAATTTGACGTCAAATTCTGAAGGTTTGAGAGACAATTTCATTGGAACTAAATACCAATAATATCATCCCCGTGAGCATAGCTCAATTGGTAGGGACATGCATTGTTATATGCAAGGGTCGGGGTTCAAACCCCGAACACCCCACTTATTCACCTTGAAAAAGGTGAATTCTAACCACTAGACTACTTGACAAAAAAAAAAAAAAACAATAATGTCGCTTTTAAAAATCTACTTTGAAACCCTAATTATAACCCCTTTTGCAAAAGACCAACCTTCCACTTGTTTTGACCCATTAAGCTAATATGTACATTTTTTTATAAAAACAAGTGTGTGAAAATTAATTTAAAATAAAAATAATCAAGAAGAATCGAGCATTCTCTAACATCTTCATCATTCACAATCCACACACTCTCGCACCACCAACGTCTCATCTCTTCATATCTCCACAATTTCCAACAATCAAATCATTTTTTATGTTAGAACTCATTCCACAACCTTCTTTTTCCACTCCCCTATTCTGAACGACACAAACACCTCCAAAAATGACACACTCGTATGAAAGCTTTCATTTCTTTGAAGCGTTCTCGCAACCAACTTTTATGACAACTATTTCATACTCTTATTGTGATTATATTTTCTCTCTATTGGTTTGATTTTTATGTGAATATCTACATTTCTTTGTATATCTTTGATCTGTCTCAAAAATTTATTCCACTTGTGATATTGTGACAGGAATGTCACTTGATATTGCCCAACTGCAATATGACACATGGCAACCATATTTTTGAATAATAAAAAAAGCCAAGTAAGAGAGAAGAAAGAAAGAAAAAAAAACTTGTCACATTGTGGTTGGACAATGCCATGCGATATTTCGGTAGTAGTGTCTTGATCCTAAGAATGATTGTTCGAATATCCTACACTTCTGCCTTTAAAAAAATATCCCATGGGACAATTGTTTTATCTATCTTCTCTCATTCGGGAGCCCTAGCCGTCACTACCTTTCTTCTTATTATATATCGAACATGGGTGATTTATAATCAATTTTGATTCAAAATCACTCATCCTAAATGTTTTTCCTTCTTTTTAAGTTAAATAAGCCATTTTTATATACTTTGAGTTTTCTTTCGTTTGTTTTTGTGATTTCGTTGTTGTTTGTTTTGATTTTCCATTTTTGTGTGGTGTGTTTTTTATTTATCGTTTTAGTTGGTGTTTATTTGATTCAATCGATGACTTCTGCTTTGTCAACTTTCTAAATGCGGAATATGATTGTACTTGAGCACAGTAATGTTTGTAGGCATAAATACTCTTCCCTTTTATGTTATTAAAGGTTTGTTCGAATATTCATCTATCAATTTAAATGAATAAAGATCGTTTATTTTTTTATTTTTTTTAAACAAAATAATATTGTAAGGAAAAAAAACCATAGAAAACGATGCGGTGTGGTGATTCGTTGTTGTTATAAAGAGGTTTGGATTTTCAACCAGTGGTGAGTAAGAACGAACGAAGTAGTTGCAACCGAGTCAGTGATTTGAAACGATGCCGTGCCTCAACCTCTCCACCAACGTCAACCTCGAAGGTGTCGACACCTCTTCCATCCTCTCCGAAGCCACCTCCACCGTCGCTACTCTCATCGGTAAACCCGAATCCGTACGTCTCTCTCTCTCTCTCTCTCATAGCTGCAATTACTTTGAAATTTGCTATGATTTGTGAATATTGATAGATGATGAGCTTTTGCTATGGTTTTAACCTAATTTATTTGAATGGTTTGAGGAAAATTGTATAATTTGAAAGCAATCAGTCCATGGATTGTTGGAAATGGAATGTCACATAGTTGGCATCTTAGTCCAAACTATGCTTATTCTATGAAACACCGACATCGGAACGACACAAACACCGACAATAATTTAAGAAAAGATATAATTCAATGTAATCACATGGGTCTGACGCGTCGGACATGTCTCAGACACCAGACACGCCTTCAAATAAAGTGTCGGTGCTACAAAGGCCTTATTGCATGTCTGGGTTGTCGATGAGTTTGACGGAAACACAACCACTGACATATTGACATCGATAATAATTTAAAAAAATGTTGTAACTCAATGCAATCGCATGTGTCGGTGTCATGTCGGACACTGACACATGTCAGACACTAGACATGACTTTGATTAGAAGTGTCGGTGCTAGAGAGGGCTTATTGCATGTTTGTGTTGTCAATGAGTTTGACAGAAACAGGGTGTGAATTTTGAAAAAACCTACACTTTGGAACCTAATTTAAGCCTTTAAGGTGTACCCCATTGTTAGAAAGGGTATATCAGCCACCCCTTTCGTTTTAATCTTGCTTATTATTAATCATAATTAAGTTTGATTTCTTGTATAATAATCTTACGGTTATTGTTGAGGGGAACACTAGGTACCCCTTTTTAAAGGGAATGCCCTAGAGGCATGGAATCATTCAGTTGAAATGTATTTATGATTGAAGGGAGGGGAGCCTTGATGTTGCAGTTGAAGTTGTGACCCTTTTGATTAATTCAAAGGTTTTAAGTTGTGGGGTTGTAGTTAAGGATTGATCTTCGATTCCGAAAAACTGTAGACAATGCTTTTGTTGTGAAGAAGCTACAAATACCTTGACAGTGTGTCTGCAATTTTTGTTTTGGTGTCACGGATATTTATTCAAAACCTTGATTATTAGGTGCTAAGTTGAAGATGCAGGTTCAATCTCTTGCAAATCCAGCTTACCTTCTGTAGAATAACAATGAGCCGAACTCTTACCTGGGTTTTGGACCTGGACATGATTTCCCTTGAGTTACTCTTTCAGTATTCCTTTACGACATGTCTGTCTGCAAATACAGTGTTTAAGGCTTAAGTCGTTTTACATTTCCCTGTGCATCTAACTGTTTCAAGTTCCAAATCTACATCTCCCTATGTCTAACTGTTTGAACAAGTGTAGCCAATGACTTCTGAGATTTCCCATAAGGCAGTGCCTTGTGTACTGTAGTTGCTCCTTTCTGGTTTAGACAAGGCATGTCTTTAGCACGTTGTCGAAAAATTTAAAACACTCGACAAGTTGAGGTGTCTAACATGCTAATAGAGATGGTACAGCGGGATAAAAATAACCAGAATATTTAAAATTACGATGAATGCTAGGGACACTCTCTTTTCAACACTCTCTCTAACACTCACTCTCTTATTGGAGAAAATTAATGTATGTCCCACTACTTTAAGTGGATCCCATTTCCAAATTGTGAGACCCACCTTAATTTAAACCAATAAAGAAGTGGGTGTTTGGGAGAGTGTTGAAAAGAAGTGGGTCTATGTTTTATAATGAATGTTACATTTGATTATTTAATTTATTTGGAAAGCTAAAGACTAATGTTTCGCTGTTAGTTATTTTTTTTAGTGTTTGTGGTTTAGTGTCTTTCTTGAGTGAATTTTAAGGATGCTTAAGATTTGATGTTATACATGGTGTCATTCATACGTTTAATTGCTTTTTGGTGTTGGTAGTTTAATTTTCTCTTTTATTATATACTTAGATTTGCCGTAATATGTTATAGTTTTGACATATTCAGTGTGTTTAAAATCAATGATTTTCTGGCCTTTATTGGTTTGCAGTATGTGATGATTGTGCTCAAAGGATCAGTACCCATATCTTTTGGTGGGACTGAGCAGCCAGCAGCTTATGGAGAATTGGTGTCCATCGGTGGTCTTAACCCTGATGTGAACAAGAAACTCAGTGCTGCAATCGCTGCAATTCTTGAAACCAAGTTGTCTGTTCCCAAAACTCGATTCTTTTTGAAATTCTATGACACCAAGGCAAGTGTATAAGTTTCTAAATTGTCCTGAAAAGAAGGGTCGTTGCCCTGGACTCTTTTCTTATTGCATTCTTCGTTTTTGTTTAGGCGCATCAGAGTCAAGAACATGCACAGTGTTTGCATGCTTTACATCAGCAATAGATCATGTAAATTAATCCTTACTGTTCAAAACTGTTTGTTAGCCCCTTTTAATTAAGATGTAATTAGTAATTTTATCTTCTTGACATCAACTCACCTTTTCCAGTGTCTACTTTTGTGCATAGTAAATAGTTGCTTCTGCTTCTTTTGCTGATACTTCTGCTTTGATTGTTTTGCAGGGTTCCAACTTTGGATGGAATGGAACTACTTTCTGAATTTCATGTCAATTTGATTATGGTGCCTTTGAATGTTGGATGGAGTCTTCATTTTGGTTTCGCTTCTGCTTTTATTTTTATATTTGTTGTCATAATATAAGTACTTGAGGTTTTTGGTAGCCCAAGCGAGTCAAGTAAAATCAATTTGATCAATTGTATGGACAAGTGAGGTTTGTGTGTGGTTTATGGCTCTTTTGGACTAATATTATCAGGCACCATTTAAGCTGGACATTTGTATTGGTGATGCATTATCAATTAAACTTGATACCTAAATGAAATCATTGTCTTGTTGCTTATTAGTATTATGCAATAATAATTGTTCGATGATAGATTAATGTCTAGTTTTTGTCGTAGTTGTGAGTAGTGCACAGTAGCACCGTGATTGCGGTTTTGCAATGTTTTTCAATGCCATATCATTTGGATGGTTCTGGCCTTGTACCTGATTCTCTAACTCAAAATGCTAATAATTTGTAGATCATTCCTATCTATTTTTAGAGGTTTCTAAAAAAAAAAAATCAGCTCAAATTGTTTAGATCATTCCTCTCTATTTTTAGGTCTGAGATTTTCGTTGTTTTGGTTTGATTTTTTTTCTATTTTAAAAATTCTCAATTAATCTGTGACATTTTGAAAAATTCTAATTTTATGTTGGAGACCTTATTTTAACGTATTAAACATACATGTAAAAAGACAAATATAATCTCTAAATCACTGTTTTTGGACTTTATGTCTACAGGAAAAAATATCAAAAAAAATTTCCGCACTTCAATTAATAATATAAACAAAAAATTGAGGGAAAAAAAATTGCGAGGGATTTTTTCTTTAGGCAAAAAAATTGTCATGTCATCAAAACAAAATCCGCGTTGATGTAAGGTTTGAAGTTCGAATCCTAGACACTAAAAAAAAATTCTGCGTTGTAGCAGGACAAAAATAAAAAGAATTTCAAATTATAGAGGTAAAATTTTATGTTTGTTTTTTAAAAGGGCAATTGAAATCAACAATTAATTATTTTCTTAAATATCATGCACAAACTTTAAACAGCTATTATTTTGAGACGGATGACGTAATGATTTATTAGTTAGAAATTTACTTTTATAAGATAGATGGGTGTGGTGTTCAAAGCTAGAATTATACAATGTTTTTATCAATTGAGTGAACGTCGTTTGATTACTTTACTAAATGCAGTTAATAAAGTTGTTTTAGTTTGTAACAAAAATAAAAAAATAAAGTTGTTTTAGTAAATCAAATTAGGATTTTTTAATTTCAAAAACGGCGCTTATATAATCCGGGATTCGAGATAAAAAGAAGAGATGAATCTAATTTAATCGAAACCCCCTTTTGGTTTTGAAGAGGGAGGTCACCACCATCATCCATCCATGACTCAACAAAAATAAACACATTTTTAAGAAATCATTTCATGCCAAACAGAATTGGAGGTAACCCCCTTATTCTATTTTTGTTCTCATTTTATATGCAGTTTAGAAATCACTTCAACTATTCATTCACCTTTCTTAGTTTTGCACACAAGGTGTTTGTTCAAATGTCACAATCACTTTTTTCTGTATAACATGTTTGTTACTAATGCATGTAACATGTTTGGTAGTAAACATCTTATTTTGCGCCTTATAGCATAAGCACTTATCATATGAATAAACTATTTCTATAACACAGGATGAACTAAAGTCGATCCGTTTTTGTATAATATGTAAGTTGTTTTAATAAGCTATCCTGGAGAGCTTATAAAAGTAAGCTGGAAATAGTTTATGAATGTATCATACGTTGTTTTCATAAATTCTCTAGAACATACACATTTCACTAGTGCTTTTGCGAGTAGATAAACTCAAAGAAGTCAATCCAAACATACACATTGTTTGTTGAGATTTGAGAATGCATTATTTCTTGTATGGTTGAGTAAAATTGTAGAAATTCACATTAAGAAGCTTGACTTCAAGGTGCTTGATAAATGGGCGTACTGAGGCTATTGTTAAGCGGTTAAAATTCAAATTTAAGTGAAGCTATTTGAGAAATTAAATATATTGTGTTAGGATTTGTGTATGTCTACTTTCATATACATATCTGCAACTTAATTTTATTAGTATAAAATTAAAAATGCATAAAAAATGATTTTGGGAATAACCGTTTCATTTTCAATGCCAGAGAAAGGATGCACATCTTCCAGAAACTCTTCAACGGTGGCTTTAGGCAACGGGTTTGGGTGCATCGTTGCTATGGTTCTTCACCTGGCCTTTCCCTTGATGGTTCATTTTCTTTCATTCCAAACACTTCCCTGTGCTCAACGAACCTCAACCCACCTCTCAATTATGTCTATCCAGGTGCTTAATTTTGTTTTATTTTTTGAATGAATGAATTGCCTTAGGTGCATCATTAGGCAACGGGTTTGGGTGCATCGTTACAATATATGTGAATGCGTCTTTTATTTGAGTAAAAAAATATTTTGGTCCTAAATGTGTGAGGCAGTGTTATTTTAGTCCTAAATGCATCAAAATTAAAAAGACATCCCTGAGTGTTTTCTGTTAGCAATTTCATGAACCAAAATGACAAACGAAAGACACATCTGAGGACCAAACTAACAAATGAAAGACACATATGACTACCCAATTGATTAATAAATAAAAGACACGTTGAGGTATCTTTTGTAATTTTGATACATTCAACGACTATAGTGACAACGTCTTACACATTCAAAGACCAAAGTGTCTATTACCTCTTTGTTGTTTTATGTTTGGACTTTTATTTTATCTTTTCTATGATATATTTGTTATGCAATAATTTAGATTTTTTAAGTTATGATTGCTGAAGGAGTTTGATAACACTTTGTATCACTGTCTAGTCTTATGTGCTACTTTTTTCTCCTACTTGTTTATATTTTTATAGTGGAAGATTTTGATAAAGTTGGTGTCTTCTTATGCTGAGTGTTATTGACTTCTGTCATTTGAACTCTAATTAGGTCTAGTAAGCATGTCTTTTTGCCTGTGCTGAATTTAACAAAATTACGATATGGTTTTGTTTGAGAGAATATAAAATATAAAATAGCAATCCGACTTGAAAGAGTCTTCTCTTAATGTGTCGGTTGATTAAATTATGGTTACTTAATAATAGTTCATAATTATTCATGTAAGCTTTGCATGGTAGTTTTAAGGTATTCATGTTTCTGTACCAGGTTTCAACCATATTTAAGTTGGTATATTTACAGGAACTGCCACTGAATGCAGAGATATGATCTGGCAGGGGAAAACGGAACAGCAAGCTTCTACTGCCTATTATGTCCCTAATATGCCTGAACTTAACTCTCAACTGAAGCAACTAATGAAACTAGGAAAAATTTGTGAAGCTAGGGATATGTTTATTAAAATGAGTCACAGAGATGAGATTTCATGGACAAATTTAATAGCGGGTTATGTCAATGCCGCAAACTCGAATGAAGCATTGATCTTATTCTCAAATATGTGGGTCGACTCTGGACTTCAAAAGGATCAATTCGTGGTTAGTGTTGCCCTCAAGGCTTGTGCTCTTGGCATGAATGCATATTTCGGAGAATTATTGCATGGATTTTCAGTGAAATCTGGTTTGATAAACTCGGTTTTTGTCAGCAGTGCCCTTGTAGACATGTACATGAAAGTAGGAAAAACAGAACAAGGGTGTAGTGTCTTTGAAAATATGACAACAAGAAATGTAGTATCATGGACTGCCGTTATTGTGGGGCTTGTACATGCTGGTTGCAGTTTGGACGGACTATCATACTTTTCAGAAATGTGGAGATCAAAAGTGGGCTATGATTCACATACATTTGCTATTGCTTTAAAGGCATCTGCTGAATCAGGTTTGTTACATTATGGGAAAGCCATACACGCACAAACAATAAAACAAGGGTTCAATGAGACCGCGTATGTTGTTAATACTCTTGGTACCATGTATAGTAAATGTAGGAAACCAGATTATGTCATGCGATTATTTGGAAAAATGAGGACCCCAGATGTAGTTTCATGGACGAACCTTATTATGACTTATGTACAGATGGGTGATGAAGAACGTGCATTGGACGCATTTAAAAGAATGAGAAAATCTGATGTCAGCCCAAATGAGTACACTTTTGCATCTGTAATTTCTGCGTGTGCAAATCTCGCTATTACTAAATGGGGGGAACAAATACACGGCCATGCATTGCGTCTAGGTTTGGTAGATGCCTTGTCGGTATCAAATTCTATCATCACTCTTTATTCAAAATGTGGGCTGTTACAGGAAGCTTCATTGGTATTTTATGGTATGACTAGAAAAGATATTATTTCTTGGAGCACTATAATTTCTGTTTATTGTCAAGGAAACCATGCAAAAGAAGCTTTTAACTATCTATCATGGATGAGTAGGGAAGGTCCGAAACCAAACGAATTTGCCCTTGCTAGTGTTCTGAGTGTTTGTGGAAGCATGGCACTTCTTGAGCCAGGTAAACAGGTGCATGCCTATGCCCTGTGCATTGGCTTAGATCATGAAACAATGGTTCATAGTGCTCTAATTAGTATGTATTCAAGAAGTGGAAATCTACAAGAGGCTTCAAAAATCTTCGATAGTATAAAAAATAATGACATTGTATCATGGACTGCAATGATTAATGGGTATGCCGAACATGGCTACAGCCAAGAGGCTATTAGCTTGTTTGAGAACATTTCCAGTGTTGGTTTAATGCCGGATTATGTGACGTTTATTGGTATTTTGACTGCTTGTAACCATGCTGGATTGGTTGATCTTGGTGTCTACTACTATAAGTTAATGATTAATGAGTACCAGATCGCTCCTTCAAAAGAGCACTATGGTTGCATAATTGATCTTCTATGCAGAGCAGGGCGGTTGAGTGAAGCTGAGCATATGGTACGAAACATGCCATTCCCTTGTGACGATGTTGTGTGGTCTACCTTACTCAGAGCATGTAGGGATCATGGGGATCTTGACCGAGCAATATGGGCAGCTGAACAGATGCTTCGCTTGCATCCAAATTCTGCTGGAGCTCACATCACTCTAGCTAACATATATTCTGCCAGTGGAAGGAGGGAGGAAGCAGCACATATAAGGAAGCTAATGAAGTCAAAGGGAGTAATAAAGGAGCCTGGATGGTCATGGATTAATATCAATGACCAATTGAATACATTTGTTGCGGGGGTTCAATCTCATCCACTAAGTGAACAAATAACAACCATTCTGGAATTACTAAGAACAAGTATAGGAGATGCTAGGCTGGATTTCGGTTCTATTGTAGAAGATGTTGAAGACTAGCAGGTATTGTTTATGCATTCTTTATTTAAATAATAATAAAAATAGGGTTGCAAACTTCTACATGAAAGTAGGAAAATATACTCTGGTACGATAGGAAGGGAGACGGGGAAGGAGAGTGTACAATTGAATATGATGGATCTCCTTGATATTCAATTGTTTTTGTGGATTACTAGGCAGAGTGCAAGTGTTTAGATTTCTAATTGATTATTTAATATTAAACCGATGTGATTTTAGATTTTGATGATGAGGTTTATTTTGTATTTGCTTGCTGAAATTTTTTAATTAGCTAGTTAGTGAGATTTATTTTAGTGAAATAGATTTCTCAGAAACTAAGCAGAGTGCAAATATTTAGATTTCTGATCGATGAAACTGATTTGTTGTTTTGGCTTTTGATTCTGAGGTTTATAATGGTTTGGCTAGTCAGAGAGATTTTTTGTGAATTAAATTTCATAGCTACTAAGCAGATTGCGAGTGTTTAGATTTTGGATTGATGAAACTGATATGTTGTTGTGTAATTTGATCAGCGAAAGCTTGCGCAAAGATCAGAAAGAGTAAAATCTGTGGATCTACATCCAACAGAACCATGGTAATACCTTGTTTTTGGCTGTGTTGTGAGATTTTCATCTCCGGAATTTGTTTTATGAAATGAAGCTAAATTTTAAACCGTATTTATATTTTGTTGCCTCCTTATGTGGAATTGGTTCCATTCGTTTGGTCCTTATTAAGTGTTGCATCTATTAAGATAGTTTGCTGCATTGGTGAATAGTGTTGTCAATCTTGGATAGTAGAAAATGTAGGATTGTTAAAATTTCGCTACGAAATAGTGCAATAGCGCCACTATCGCTGCTAGTTGACAACATTTTGTACCAAATAGGGTACAATGGAGCAAAAGCGGCTCGTCCAAATTTCATTATGCTACAGTTGTATATTACCGTTGTAGCTACTATTTAACAACACTGTTGGTGAATAGGGGATACTTGGATGTTTTGCTGAATTATGTCATTTTACCATCATTAATTCAGGATTCTAGCAAGTTTATACTCCAAGACTGTATGTATCTGGAACTACCAGTCTCAGGTGCGTAAATTTTTATAATTCAGATGTTTTGTATTGTTATTAATTATTATATGTAATGAATGGCTGATTCATGAATAAAGAAGACTATTGTTATGGCTTCTTTCAAATTTAAAAGAGCCATATATTCTCTGTTTCATTTTCTTTTTTAAGAAAAACTAGTATTACGTGAAAGCGCTGTCCAAAATGTTAGTGTTCTTCTAAAATATTTATTACTCCCACCGGTCTCGATTACTAGCAAAATACCTGCACACATTAATAAAGAATATTAGTCAATTGCAACTATCTTAATGCAATCAACAAAGTAATTTTATTCTGCAAACTGCCCTTTATGGGATATTGTATATATAATTATATTCTTTGAAAGATATTTTAGGATCGACATCATTAAATATGGTAAAATTAGTTAAAATTTGTTTATATTCATTGATTTATCTACCTTTGCACATTAAAGCCACAACTAAATAAATCCCTTCATATAAAATCTGGACCTCATAATCTCCTGAATTGCGATATGTAGAATTACTTTCCTTATATACGGAGTTTGAAGAAAGACTCTGGCTCAATACATGTATATCAAGTTTTGACTGTAGCAATTTATATTGTGATTTTTTAGTGAATAAAACACTTTCAGCGATCTTTTCTGTTGAAGACTGGTCAGAAGTTACTGTAGCATTTTATACCGCAGATTGAGAGTATGTAGTGTTTTGTAAAATCACCCATGTAAATTGATAGGAATAAGTTCCCAAGAGTACTAGCACTAGTGGCGCCATCACACCATGTTTGTTTGGGTTGGCCTGTTTGAACATGGGTCAAATTCCTAATAGGCTGATTTACCTCCACTTTATTTACCCTACATTTTCCTCCCCATACCAGGTGATTTATTTAGGCATTTTGTTAGATGTACATATTTGTGAGGGATGTTTGGTTAGTTGACCTGTTTGAAGTACATTTTCTTAGTGTGGTGAGGTTTGTGCTTTTTTAGATTTATTATCAGCACTGGCTATTTCATTTTTGGCCCTCTTATATATCCAAAGAAGTTATAACACTGGCTTGGAAGAGTTTTGCTCCTGTACCGCATCTTGAATTTTGCTGGTTCCACTACTGTACAGTGAGGCATATACTTATTGCTTTTCCTATCATAGATTCATGATTTCTCCATGATAATATATGGTTCCATAGACTGATGCATTTTATACATATTTATATAGATTGGTATTAAAGGACATTCTCTACTCTCCTGTTCTACATTTAAATTTTTCACAGGCCTTTCTTCGTACACACATACTTATAAGTTTCTATAATTTTGGTTGTGCAATTAACTTTAATTATTCATTTTTCAAATTTCAGACCATGGCTAAGTCTTTTGAGGTTACTGAGTTACCTGGTGCGTGAGCTTCTTTCAGTCTGTTTATTTCATTTTTTCTAAATCCGCCTCTTGTATATTTCATTGGTCTTAAGTATAGTATTGTTTTGCAGTTAGGTCAGCCAAGTTTGTTGCACGCAAACAGTGGGTTGTTGCAGGAGCAGATGATATGTTTATTCGTGTATATAATTACAACACAATGGATAAAAGTATTTGAGGCACACTCAGATTAATTTAGGTGTGTGGCTGTTCATCCCACCCTTCCCTATGTGCTATTGTCGTCTGATGATATGCTCATAAAACTTTGGGATTGGGAAAAAGGCTGGATCTGTACCCAGATGTTTGAGGGACGTTCACATTATGTCATGCAAGTGACATTCAACCCTAAAGATACAAACACCTTTGCCAGTGCATCTCCTGATCGGACCATAAAGGTTTAGATTCTTTTTGTCAGATGTTTTCAGCAGTTTATTTATTTACATACACCAATGCAATAATATTATGCATATAACTGTTATATTCCCTGGCAGATTTGAAATCTTGGTTCTCCTGACCCAAATTTACGTTGGATGCCCATCAAAAAGGAGTGAACTGCGTTGATTATTTTACAGGGGGTGACAAACCTTATCTAATTACTGGTTCTGATGATCACATGGCCAAGGTTTGATTTCTGTTCTTTATTTTCTTTACTCATCATCTACCCATTGATTTGTTTTCGTATATTTATGTATACATGACGGAAATTAATAGTCCTATATAACCTGGGAAACAGGTATGGGATTATCAGACCAAAAGTTGTGTCCAGACTCTAGATGGTC
>Ga0315915_1002637_pt1 | contig 22684 bp, 14 predicted proteins | sample MpolbnodulesMG_FD_207738 | JGI IMG/M metagenome (GOLD analysis project Ga0315915, IMG submission 207738) | Medicago polymorpha root nodule microbial communities from Los Angeles, California, United States - branched nodules | ecosystem: Host-associated > Plants > Roots > Nodule | place: USA... | reverse complement strand
CATGAACATGCAAATTTATCATCAACCATTCAATTATCAACAAATTAACATACCCAAACATCTCACTAACATTAGAGTACGAATTTCAACAAGTAGGTTCATGATAATCACTAATTCAATTAAGCACTTAAGCATATATCTAGAGAAGAAGCTACAACTAATTGATTATAATTGAAAACTAACCCCCTTACCTCAATGAGCAACAAACCTAGCACAAGCTTCAATTGAGCTCCTATGGGTTCTTCAATCTTTCTCTCTAACCCTTCTTTCTTCCTCTTGCCCCCTTTCTCTTTCTTCCTCTTCTCAACTTGTAAAATGATTATCTATCCCTATTTTCTTTAATGACCAATACTTATATAATCTCTATACATTGGGCTTAACCCTCTTAGTGTTCTAATGGGCTCACAACATTTATAAACCAACCCCCAAGTTTCTCTCTACTAACGGTTAAAATAATAATAACGATCACTTACCGGTTATAAAATAAATCACCACTACTCGCTAGTAACTTACTAAATACTGGTTCTCGGTCGAAACGCTAAAAATAATCCCCATCATAATTACTAATTTACCCGTACTCACAAAATGACCAAAATACCCTTCTAATACTGAAATCCTATTAAAATACACACAAAGGCAATTAATCACATATAAGCATAATTAATCACACACAAAACAATTAAAATCAAATCTAGAGAAAATCGGGTTGTTACATTATTCTCAACCATTAACCTAAACATGTAATCAACATCGCTATCATCTTCGAGAATTTGTGGATAATACACGGTTTTTCAAAAGTCCTCTTCCTTATCTTCCCCAAGTCAATGCCTGACACATTTACTACTACATCAGATGTTCTTTGATTTGCACCAATATGGATAAAGTATCTGTCAAGTTGTGCCTTCAACTCGTCCAACTTGTTGGTGGGGGTTACCAAGAACCTAACCCTCTTTTTCACAGCTTCATAAATGACATGAACTTCAACTGGACCTTGTGCATCATCAGACATGTTTCACTTTACAAAATATAATGAAAAACAAATACGAGAGAAAAAAGATAATGTAAATAGTTGAATAATTAGAGACCAAAAAATGCGAGCAATAATTGACGTGACATAACCGGGCACCAAAAAATATCCACTTCATATATTTATATAATATTAGTTACATATTGGCCACAGATATCCAAATTACGTAACCGGTCACCAAAAAATACGTCGGTATAATACCACCAAAAAATATGACGAACACCGACAGACCAAAAAGTGTCATAACCTATCTAACTAGAATAGTGATAGTGCACAATCAACGTCTTTATCCATGACTTTAAAATCTTGTTTTGGTTTTTCCAGAGTCGGAGTGTCACACGTAATAAGATTGTGCTCATTTGTTGGTTTCTTTGACGGCTTCGGCTCCTTAGACATGAGCTCATTGAAGGAGGTTTGTCTATCCATAAACTCAAAATGTCATTTCTCCGCCTCACCAATCTTGTGATTCATCCACTCCTTACAAGGAGGTGGTAACAGACAATCTTCTTTCAACAAAACATGAAGAAAGTGGCCGCGAATTAAGTAAAGACACATGGTGTTGGAATGTGGCTTAAGTGGTGGAGCACTTCGGATTGGGAAATATGTCTCACATATACCTATTTTGAGCAAAGTCAATAGAACAACGGCTCTATCGTAGGAAGTAGCAATAATGTGACCCATATCCGGAGTGGTCAACCACTTATCTACCGGCGCAATACCACTTCTACATGTTGGAGGGTGTAAACCATCGAAGATAAGTTTAAAACGCATCTCGGTACCATATATCGGCATGTAGTCACTCTTATGATTTCTCAACTCATGAATAAGTTCTTGACGAACCAATACATGATCTTCCTCATCCATCCACAAGTGCCTAACTATGACCCAGAATCAACAATTACCATCCCCTTTAAAATTCAAATTTCTTCAACAAAATGTCTCGTGATATTGGGAATTTGTGAAATGTATGGGATATTCCGAAACGGTTTTGAAGTAGACGATGAAGCTTGTGAGCGGGAGTAAGTGCCAAGGCGTGCATCTTTCCTCTTTGAGAATCAATAACCTCCCACCTAGAGGGGATTCGACCCGTTGATGACACTTTGAGTGTAGACCTCTTCCTTTTAGGTGCTCCCTTGGTTACCACCTTTTTTGAAGGTGGAGACAAATTTGTGTCTTCCGGAAATGTTAGTTGATGCATCATCTCTTTGATGTAGAGTTTCATCTTGTAAGGGAATTTCTTAAGACATTCTTGAATGCCATTCCACTCCTCCATAACAGAAAAAGCATCATCAACCTCTTCTCCTTGTACACTTAACCTTTTCCAATGAGGGTATATATCATCCAATACAAGAGGCAGTTTTTGTTTACTCTTCATGGCAATAATTCATGCACAATGTAACCCGTATGATGTCTTTTGCAGACAACCACAATCTTCCTTACCAAAGTCGAATGGCTTGGAGCATTTGAATTCATCATAGATAAATTTCAATGCGCGTCTAGATACATAACCCTCCAACTCTCACCATCTTGATTTTTTTTGTGTTCTAAGACCGTTTTGTTCCTCCCAAAATTTCCTTGTATCTCACCAAATTGCACGACCAACATCTTGTCTGTTTCATCCCAACATGATGCCAAATCACCCACACTACTCATCAAATATCTTTTCAACACTCCATGAACTGATTTAACAATGTTTGTGGTTCTACACCCTAGATGCAAGACATTATTCGTACATGCCCTCACAAATTTTTCCTTAAGGTTTAAAATTGTGGTTTCAACATATACAATGAAATGAGGAAATGGCATTCATACTTCTTTGAATTTCAATAAAGCACTTACATATGATTCCTCCGTAGGAGATTCGACCAACTCTTTCCAAACGCTCACGATTTTCTCAACAACATCTTTATTGTTCTCCTTGTCCTTTCACTTCTTTCTTGTCAACTTTTGCATCCTTAGGAGGTTTTGGTTTAACTCTACAATCTGTGATGCACTTATCCCTTACATTATTTCCAATACGAAAAAAAACAAAGCATAGTGTCTGTTTCAGGGAAAAATGTGGCAACGATATTCATCAAAGCAGTGTCCCTGTCGGTGACAATCACCTTAGGCATGTTGTCTTTTGAGGACAAAAGACCTTTCACCATCTTAAGTTCCCAAGTAAAGTGATCCTCTTGATCAAGGAAAAGAAAGGAAAAACCAACTGAATAAGTCATTTTGGTAGAGGTGCAACCAACTATCTCAAATAACGACATTTGGTAGGTGTTGGTTTTGTAAGTGGAGTCCATGACCAAAACGGTCGGAAAAGTGTTGAGCAATTTAATTGACTCCGGATGAGCAAAAAATACGTCTTGAAGAGTGGTTTCTTCACTATTGCATCTTCTTTAATAGACGTATTGATGCTCCTTGAACTTCGAAATCAAGTATTGCAACTCCGTCATGTCACCTCTTTGTCCCATGCGCCATCTTGTTCGCACATAGGGATGTCAATGGGTACCCATGGGTACGAATAGTATGATACCCATGCCCGCCACACTGGATAAATATGATATAAGTGCCCGCCCCGTACCCTCGTGGGTACCCATTATGCGGGTACCCATGGATTTTTGAATTTATTTAGTTTTTGGTACAAAGAATAACTTTTTTAATTACCAAAAAGCTTCAACTTTTAAACATCCATACATAATCCATTCAAAACTTCATAAATCATACATAATTCATAGAAAATTCATGACTCTTACACAATCCATACATATTCTTGAAGTAAAATAAAAGCATAAAAACATCCAAATAAACATCAAAATTTCGTATGCATTTCAAACTTCAATAACTTCATTTGAATTCTCAATTCCTGAAATAAAAACATATAAACCTCTAAATAAAAATCCAAATAATCTTGAAATAAGGATATTTTAGTAATTTAATTAATTTATTATTGGGTATGGGTACCCGTGGATATGTGTACAATCAAATCTGTGTCCGTATCCATATAATATTGGATAGTCAAATACCCGTTAATTATACCTGTGGATACATGATGTAGTAAATCCGCAAGTGCACGGTTTACCGATGTAGTAAAAAAAGATATCGTTCCGACAGGGAGTTATGAATTCGATTCACTTTTAATAATGATTTGATGAGAGTTTCAAAGGTTAAAAGTTGGGATTTTTAACAGTTTAAAATAATAATAATAAAAACGTCTTGGGATTATTGGTTCATCTTGGTGACAAATCCTTCACAAACCAAACCCTAAAACTAGAACCTTACGTTGGACATATTTTCTAAAGACAAGTTTCTCTTTGGCTTTTCATATCTGCTTTCGGTCTAAATGAATGTATTTCAATAGCAACCACGCCTATTCTCATGGTTGATTTCTATCGAAACCCTTTAAGTACGAAACTTAATTGTCTCAAGGTTTGCTAGACTATTCTCATGTTTCACAATCCTTGTCTAATTTCACTTGTTCCAATATCTAAACTTCATCTTTCGATCCTTCACTTGATATTTGTGATGATGAAATAACAACTATTAAACTTCATCTTTCGGTCCTTCGATTAATACTTGTTATTCCATTAGAAAAATGGTTAAATAGATTAGAAAATATATTTACATAAGATTAGGGTTCTAGGCTTGGTTTGATAGGGATTAGTTCATTAGACTCATCCAACAATCCCAAGACAAAGAAGTCTACTCACTCATGTTCTTCGTAGACATAGAGAAGAAGAAAAAGAAGAACATAAAAATAAATAACAATAAAATAAAGGAGAACTTTTATTCAAAGAAACAATTGTCACTTATAATTTCCAAGAACAAAAGATCAATTGATATGTCTGCTAGCTGCTCTATTTATAGCTTAAAACTAACTTAAGCCCCAAGAAATACATCAATAGAATGTTCCATAAGAAACCTATGGGCTTTTAGGTCAGAAATAAACTCAAAAAGGCAGTTGGAACCTTGGCACGGCCATGCCACCACAGCACAGGCCGTGCCAGCCTTTAATCAAAAGCAGCAAAAGGGGGCATCACCATCGAGCACGGCTGTGCCACTGGTGGCACGGGCCGTGCCAAGCTCTCTGGTTGTTGGCCTCTTCTAAATAGTTGGAGGCACGGCCACGCCATTGCTATGCACGGCCATGCCTGATATTTTTGTACAAGATCTTCATATTTTTGGCCTCAATCAGCTCCAAATCCCCTTTCTTTCGCTCGAAGACTCAATCTTTCATATATTTATTCCTGAAATTAAATAACATGCAATTGAAGTAAAATAGTTCTAGAAAGTAAATAAAAACACATAAAATCTAAATAAAATAAACTCAAATAACCAATTAAAAACACTAATTAATGACTCATCAAACTCCCCCATACTTGAATATTTGCTTGTCCTCAAGCTAAAGGCATAAACATTAGTAGCATAAATAAAATTTAACATATGACAACACAATTAAAACTCTTGTCTCCTCCAAGACTTTGTTCTAAGCGAACACTAATCAAAACTTCAAGCATCTCTCATGAACCTATTCAACCCAACAACAAGTCTCACGTGAGTGTGCGTGTGTGTGTAGTCAAACTTTTTATTGCTCTTGTGCAAGAGGTATTATGAGGAAACAGGTTCTAACCTTAACACTAAACCAACCAAGAAAAGTCCTTTATTCATTTCATATAAGAGAGGTGAGAATCATTTTGATCATTTAACATTTAAAACACTTTTGGGGAACTGCAGAATTTTTATTGATGTTTGGAGACAACATCTTCACGTGAGAAAGAATTACAGAAGCTACTTTTGGTTTCAGGACAACAACATCTTCACGTGGGAAGTCAGGTAGTGCGGCTCAAATATTTTTGCTTCTGACCCTCTTGATTTGATTTTTTTTATTCCCCACACTAACATATACTACTTTTACTCTAAAAACTTTTAAGGGTCAATTTACCACTGAAGTTAGAACATGCCCCTTAAAATACCTACCTACACAGTTACTCAAAGACTACAACTTTGTGCTTTTCTCAAAGAGAATTTTCACAATAAAACATAATATGGGTATAGCAAGAACACTCAAAATACAAGATATCACTTTCATGTACAAGAAACAGCCCTTCAGGAGAGACTCTAACAAAAAAAAATTATGTCATATTTCACAATAAAAACAAGTTGCTTTACATACCTTTTGCAACAAAGCAAAACAAAAAATTAAAATTCAAGGGAGTTTGAGACACTACGACACTTGACACTTTATTGACTCCCCCCATACTTGGGTGAAGCATTGTCCTCAATGATTTAAAAAAACAAAGAGAATTGCAAAAATAAAAGAGAAAGGAAATGGGAAAGCTCACAATTTATTGGGGTCCTTGTGGAGGACCCTAGAGGTTGAAGTGCTGCATCATTCTCAAGAGCATTTGGTTATTTTGCTCGTGCATGCGATTGCCCCTTTGGACATCACCACGTAGCCCTGAGATTTCAGCACCTTGCCTTTGTTGCTCGGTGCTTATCCTTGAACCTCGGTTTGCATCCAAGCCCACCAATCATTGCCATATTGCCCACCGACTTCTTCATCATGGTGCACCAGATCATCATGCAAGTATGCACCTTCCTCCTCATCATCATCACCATCATCACAATGGTCTTCTTGTACATGTGAGTTAGTACCAACATAAAGCAAATTTTCCACCACCCCCATGTTAGTCCTAGATGGGTTAGGAAGAATAATCATACATTGAGCCCTATTGAGTCTCAACTCATATTTGTAATTTTGAGGCGGGCCATAAAGCCTTATAATGAACATAGAGGTGAGGGTATCTATATCTAGTCTGTTGTTGCCCTCAATCTTATTCAGCCCTCTCTCCTCACCCACACCAAACTTCCTAGCAATAAAGGTGATGATTCCACCCACCACTATCTCACTTTTCTCATCCAGTTTCTTTCTAGCAACAGAAACAAGATAATCAAGCAAATAGTAGCAGGTGTTCACAGGTTGCTTACTCAACATAGCCCACAACATAAACAGTTCATCGATCCTAGTTGTCCCTACTTCCTTCCTACCCCAAATAGTGCAATCCATAACCCTTTGAAGGTACCTAAGCACGAGATTATGGATATTACTAGCCTTATTGGAACGGGAGTTATATTGTTGTAGCCCGGTGATACTCTTCCAAAAGGCAACAGGGTCATAGTTGGTCGGCTTTAAAGTGTGATCCCAAGAGTCATGAATGTACCCCGCATCCGCGAGGCCTATATCATTGCAAAAACTTTCCAAAGACATCTCGTAATCAACATTTAAAAACCAAAAATAGACTCTATGATTGGGGTTATCCGACTTCGACCTATCCTTAGTGAAGGAAAGTGAGCTCAAAAACTCATAGGTGAAATTTTCAAACCCCCGCATAGGCCTCAGCATCTCGACCCAACCTAGGGTATTTACCAGCCTAACTACATTATCTCTAATACCTAGTGTATCTCATTGTTTTACAAATCAAACACTATACAACTAAAGTTGTCATGTCTTGTCCTTCATTTTTTTAGCAAATGAAATGCACCAGACTGATGATAGATGCATCAACATTAATTCCCATTATACAACTTATAATAAAATTAAGTTGAAGACCTGAGGCATACTCGAAACACCTTAAGATTGTATGAAGGCCTAAAGGTTCTTCACCGTTGTCCTTCCTATCAAAAAAGTATGATCAACATAACGAAGTTGCATCACAGACAACCCAACGCTCACACCTTTAGAACCTGTAAATATATTTAATGGCTCTACCTTCCTAACATACATACTTAATGCATGTGCAACTAGACAAAAAAGGAAAGGAGCTATAGGGTCACCCTGCATAAGTCCTCGCTGAATATTAATTTTTTGGGTTTTACAACCATTCACCAACACCGAGAAATTAGCTGCAAAAACACATGCTTGAATCCAAGAGAACCACTTATCATCAAAGCCAAATCTCTTAGTATATACTCTAGGAAACCTAAGCTCACCGAATCACAATAATTCTCAAAGTCTGCAATCTTATTGACCGTAAGATCCATAATCTCATTTAGATTTTTTGGCTAGATCCGCAATCTCATTGACCGCCACAACTTCATCCACCAATTGTCTACCTTTAAAGAAAGCTGACTGGTTGGATGAGATGATTCTATCCATCTCAAAGGTCAACCTTGAGGCCAATACTTTAACATCCAAATTATACAAGAAATCTAGAAGAGAGATAGGAAAAAACTGCCCAAGAGACTAAGAGATGTCAACTTTAGGGATTAAATCCACAAAATAAAAGGAGGAGCTTATAGGCAGCGAGGCATTAGAGAAAAATTGCTAGAAAAGAAAACATGTTTGCTCCTCTTATAAGCATCCAAAATATTTTAAAGAAAGAGAACTTAAACCCTATGACCCCGAACTCTTACTGCCATCACTACAGGTGATTGCCTCTGCTATTTCCTCGTTGGTAAAAGGAACAGACAAAGCACTACTATCCTCTAGAGACAAATTGTAAACTCAAAACCTTCCATCATTGGCCTACGAATATTAGGTTCAAAAAATTGATTGAAGAAAAAATTCACCACATTTTCCCAAATACATGTGACATCATGTACCCAATGTGCCTGCACTAGCAAAGCCATAATGGAACTCCGCTTACCCTTATTTTTCAAGCATGTGTGGAAGTACCCCATATTAGCATCTCCATCCTTCAACCAATGAGTCATTGATCTTTAAGATACCTTAACATTTTATGTTTTACCTTTAATAAAGCTCATAAATCAGAACAAAATTTAATCATATAGTCTACTTCCTCCCATGTAAGGACCCCCTCTTGAGCATTTAAATCTAGAATATTAATCTTCTCCACCATCTGCAAAATCCCAAACTCCGTATTTCCAAAAACCTCAACATTTCACCTTTTGGTAAACTGTGAGTTTCTTAAATTTTTCTCTCAAACTAACAGTCATCCATCTTACTAACCATCCAGATTCCAACTAGGAACAACAATGTGAGAGAACCCCAAATGATCAAACCAAAAATTATTAAACTTAAAAGATTTCGGACCCCAAAGCTAATTAGAATATATCAGCACCAAAGGACAATGATCAGAAATATCTCTATCTAAGGCTAGCCGCTCCCCAACTATTTCTATAATAATCCATAATCAATTTATGCATGGCTAAGATGTTAGGTACCACTCCATGGCCAAGTTTCTTAAGCATATAATTATGTGTTCAATCACTAACCAATGCATGTGAAAGAGCATATATTAAGGGATGTCATCTTACATGGATCTTTGTGACTCGAATAATTAGTATCGAGTGGAGGGATGCCTTACACAACCAAAAAGATGACACTTGAATGTCAAATCACTTATTTGAACCCTATTACCATGGCCATAACAAGTGTAACCGCAACAAAACAATAACCGTAATTTAAAATCACTTATTTGAAGTAAGATATTATCTAACATTATTAATTTGTGGAGTAAAGACCAACTCCACATACCACACGTTTCATAATTCAACAAATCATTGTTGAGCTTTTCAAGACTTGCTTAATACTTCTTTTCATATATCTTTTTTCGTCCTGTTAAATAATTGAACTTCGCCATATCATAGAGAAGTTCTCAAGTATAAATGGAATTGAATACTTATGAGCCAACAAAGTGATTATAGTGGGGCCAAATAATCCAAAGGGTTGCATCAATCTCTTAAATTTGGATGCGGAGAAGAGAGATGACACATGCAACGTTCAAATCCCAATTGACTGGTCCTCAATGAATTCATTCCAATGGGGAAAATGAACAAATAACCATACAAATTTCCAAGTCTCAAATTGAGGCTCTTGTCCCCGTTTCAGAAGGGCCTCCCACATGCTTCTATGTTTTCATCATTCCTGTCTTTTTCTTGCCCGATTTGGTTGATCTTACTTCATTTATTTCATATTTCTTTTCTTCTTGCAATTCATAAATACTTATTTGATTTTGAAGTTCATAAAAAAAAAACTAGAGAATGAGAAAAATATCATTATAATTAAAATAACATTAATGATATGAATATGAATATGATTTTTAGGGTTATGATTCATCTTTAGGGGAAGTCAAAAGTATAGCCTTTGTTTAGGCACAAATACTAGAACTTCCCAACATTACATCACGGGGTCATATTTGAACTTTCATTTATAAAGACTAGGTCATAACTAATAGATACTCGAGTTAATTCCAACAAAGAAGGTAGAGGAGATTCAAGGAACCACCAATCACCGATGTCGCAGTGATTTTCGAAGATCAAGCTATTGATTAGCGTTGACTCACAAATTTAGGTTCACCACCGAGCTTTAATTTTTCCAAGGGAAGGGGAAAAGTTCGAATAAACCCACAATTATTAGAGATTTAAGGTTTGGGGGTTAGTTACGTAAAAGGAAGGTATTAACACCCTAAACGTCTATAGTATTTTATAGGAACCTCTTGTTTTTATTTATTTTTTGGCTAAAATTATTTGCTTGTAAAAGATTAGTGTAATGATGAAAAAAAGAAAATATTTTTTATGGTTTTTTGATTTTGAAAGACGATGTCTTTTGCCTGCGTACCAGTGAGGGATCAAAACCACGTAGTTCGAGGTAAAAAGCCGAGTGATTTGTTTGATTTTTTTATTAGTTTTTGAAAAGGATTTTAAAAGTGAAAAGTCAAACGACAAAGATAAAATTTGTTTAATGTTTTTTAGATTAATGAAAAGGTTTAAATATACTAAGATGGATTAAAGTTTTTTTTTTTAGAAAATAAAATGGAAAATCACTTGATGAGTATCAAGGTGTTTTGGAAAAGAATCCTTTTTTTAAAAAAAAGAATTTGTTTTTGACTATTTGAATCTTTTTGTTTTTTTTTTTAAAGCCTAAGATTAAAACGACGATGAATTAAACACGAGAGAATTCCGTAGTGACACTAAGTCAAAACGAATCCCTTTTCCCTTGGATAATAAATTAAACCTAATTTTTTTTTGCATTTTTAATATATAAAAGCTGAATAAATAAATAAAAGATAAAGCATATTTTTCTTTATATTTACAAATTCCCTAAAATACATTCTAATTGCAAATTAATAAATGACAAAAATTGAAATGCTAACATGATAATAAAAATGAATTGCAAAAAATAAAAGAAATAAAATTGCGAAAATAAAAAAAATAAAACAAAACAGGGGGTACAAATAATAGAAAGGGGGTGCATGCAGTAAAACATAAGGCTAATTGGGTTGTGAAGGCCCAAATGCGTGTGGGCCTCAGAGATCTGATATGGGCCGTTGATTTGATCAACGTTCCATATTTGATCTGATGGGGTGCCTATAAATAGGTAAAATAGTTTTTTCTTTTATCTTTTTACAAAACTCCTCTCTCTTCTCCTCTCTCTCTCTCTCTCTCTCTCTCTCTCTCTAAAAAAGGACTTGACTTCTTCTCCGGTGAGGTTGCAGTTTCCGGCACGGTGGCCAACCGACCAAGAGCGGCGGCACCGCTGTGCCGGAACCCTAGAGTTCGATTTTTTTTTCACTCCTTCTTCTTTTCTACCGGTTCTAACAACATTACCCTCCCAAAAAAACCTTAGCAAAAATCCTAGATCTAAAAAAAAACCTAAAGGTTATACCTTTAATTGTTTGGTTCCGGATCTATGGTAATTTTGTGTTATGATGTGGCTGTTGTTTGTGGTACGGCTTTGTGATGTTTGTGACTCGGATTTTGGTTTGGTTTGTGACGGTTTTTAATGTTTGAGACTCGGGTTTTGATTTGGTTTGTGACAGTTTAATTTGTATTACAGTGGTGATGTTTATGGTTCTGATTTGTGGATGTTGTTGTTGATTTGTGAAGTTTTTTGTTGGGTTTGTGATTATTGAAAATTAGGGTTTGTGATTGTTGGAAACAATTGGTGAATTTTGTTTTTTCCTTTCTCTGTTTTTCTCTGTGATTTTCTTGTTCTTTTTAAAGGTTCAATGGTTGATGAAAATGGAAAATTGGTTTCTGGACTTGATGGTGATTATGGTGATTAATGGTGAATTTTTGAAAGTGGCAAGTTTGAAATGAAAAACTTAAATGGCCACCGTGAATGGTGGCCTGACTGACTATGGACCTTGGACATTTTTTTTTAACTATTCTAAATAAAAACAGAAAATAAAATAAAACTAAAATAAAAACAAAAATGAATAATAATAAAACGAATAATAAAATAAAATAACAAAAAGGAAATAATAAAAAGTAAAAAGAAAAATAAAATAAAAATAAAAATAAAATAAATAAAAGGTGGGCCCAAAACAAACAAACCAAAATGAGTTATTTCTAAATAGCTCTCTGCTGAAATTTTTCTTGAAAAGACAAGGGATATATATTCCAAGTCAGAAGAACGTGTGAAATAGGATCTTAAATCAAAGTTGGGGTATGACAACCGCTAATCTTATGAATCAAACAAACCCGATGTCTTATTTTGCAAGACAATTCAAAACTTGCAAAACCAAAACCTTATTTCTCTTTTAATTGCTTTCTAATCAAATAAATTATGTTAATTGATTTGTTGAACGAAAATCCATATGGAGAAGATAACTTACTACTTTATTATTTGTTACGATTTGGTCACTTGTCAATTCATCCATCAAGAGGCCATTTGAGGGATCAGTTCTGTTTTAAGCCATGCATAGATATTAATGCCTAGACATAGCCTTAGGGTTATATTCATTTTAAAATAATCGGTCATATGTCATTGAATCAATCGACTATTTTTCTTTGCATCGAAAGCCAATTGATGCAATGGATTTTGCGTCATTAGACAAACATGCCAAACATACAATGACAGATAGATTGATTTATATTTGAATCTTAGAATGCATACAATCGATTAATAGAAACCACTGTATGAATATCAATGAAGTCTAATCCCATCACAACTTTTCTTTACATTTGTAATTCTTTAATTGGATATGTTCAACAAACAACTTTCATTTCAACTTTGATTCGTAATTCTATAAAATTAGAATGGTCTATACTAATACACGATCTTTGTGGTTCGATACAATATGTAGCCAAGTTAAGGCATTAATTAGAACATAGTGGAGAAAGGATTCATCTTCCGATTATTACCTCGTAACAAAGATAAAGTTGAGACCAAGTTAAGGCAGGGAAGTCAATAGATGATATTTTTTTAGAAGATGAAGCTTCCTTAACTTACATCGAAGATCTCACCATTAAAATTAATTCATTGGACTCCACTTATAATTTTATAAATTGTAGAGTCCAATACATTTTAATGATGGGATCATGAACATAATTTTCTCATGGTTTTTTTACGGGTAAAGAGATAGATACAAAAAATTGGTGGTGGGTTCTATCACTAAATGGGTCCCACCATCATTAATTATATTTTTACACACTAAAGGATTCAAATCCCCATTTGCACTCTCATCAATACATTTTGCTCATAAAAGAAAAACATATAAAATTATGTGTGAAAACAAGAAGGTACAAACATTATCTTAAACCAAAAGTAAAACATGTTCTAGTCTAATTATGTAATTAAATTAGATAAAGATTAATTTAAGGTTTGACTTTTGAATCCATACTAGGCTAGCTTCCAAACACTATTTGTTGAGATGCGAAACCACATGGGGATTTTGTGAATATTTTGAAGAATAGAAAATATTTCTTCATGATCCTGTATCTAAGCACCTATTTGATTTTATTTTTCTTTAAATGTAAACCTCTTTTCAAATTACTAGATGCATTTATTATTTTTTTCCTAAATATACCCCTTATTAATACTACTAATTTATCTTGAAATATGAAAAGTCAAATTTAATACAGATACAAACAAAAAACAATTTGGTAATATTAACACGTAAAACAAACACATTAATTACGCTGACAACTTTTCTTAAGAAATATGAAAAATGTAAAGGGAACTTACATACAGAGACGGAGGAAGTATTAATAACAAAACCGTGTTATGGGATTCCACCATGACACTCAATCATGAGTTCATCTACAATTTATTGCAAGTAGTAATTGGTGAATGTATCATTAGTAACATGGAAGATTTTGCTTAAAAAACAAGTCTACACATTATTAATCTGACTAAACAAATTAGTAGTACGTTCAAAGATATATCTGGCTTAACTGACAAATTTTTATTTTTTTTGTAATTGAAAATTTTCAATGTTGCAAATAACGTTATATATTGAGAAAATATAAACCGACACACTCTTTTTTTTTTTCTTCTTATTTTTCGTAGATTCTTTCTATGGAAGGCAATCGTATTTGAAATTCGTTAGAAAAACTCAAGTTTGATTTTTGGTGAGAACAAATTTTTATCAAACTTTACTTAACTATTAGCCAAACTCCTAATTACTAGCAAGGGTCCCCTTCTCAAATAACCAAAGGGTGTACACCAAAAAGATCACATATAAAATATGGCCAAACAGTAAACACGTGGAGACCTCTTTCGATGAGATTCAAACATTAATTCTTCACATTGTAAATGTTTAGTCTCAGGTTTTTTTTATACAAAAATTAGGCTCCTTTTTAGTCCCAATCATATGGTGCATACAAACACACTCTATTCTATTTACTATAATCAATCTTGACTCTACTAAGTTTATATGAAATTCGCACAATTTTAACTAATGAAAAGTGCATAAATGGACGACCTTGGTAGTTGGTAAAATAGATTCCTATTTTTCTTGAAATTATTAGTAAGTACAGTTTATTCTAGCAGTTAAAAGGCCCAAAAACATTTCTTGGAGTATATGTTACATTTTTATATGTTAACGAGGGTTAAGTTACGTTAGCAATTTTGACTGAACAAAAGGGAAAAGTGCATTTATTTAATTAATCATATTAGAGAAAGGTAGTATACATTTAATTGTTCTCTAAGAAAAGGACGGTACCTTACAGTCCAATTTTTCCGTACCATTTCATATGGAAAGAGATGTCTGTGTTTACAATTAATCATCGTTAAAGAGAGTATCATAGTCGGTGATATAATATAGAATGATTAGAACATACTAACATGCATTTGGATTCCAGTTTCCATTGATGACTTTCCAGTTAGATTTCAAAGTATTTTTAATATGTTTTTAAATTTGTCAACTGGTTATGTTTGACTTTTTTACTTGTATTATATTTGAAGGTCATGCATGTTTAACTTCTAGTTTCAGATAGATAACGTATTATGCATGCATCCCGATTAAGTAATTTAACTTTACCTATAAATATGATTTATTACTTAATTAATGATATAGTAAATCCGCAAGTGCACGGTTTACCAATGTAGTAATAAAGAGTATCGTTTCGACAGAGAGTTATGAATTCAATTAACTTTCAATAAGGATTAGAGAAGAGTTTAAGTTGAAATGTTTTGCATTTCGTTTTAAAAGAAAATATAATAATAAAAAGCGCATTGAGATTATTGGTTCGTCATGGTGACAAATCCTTCACAAACCAAACCCTAAACCTAGAACTTCATGTTGGACCTATTTTCTAAAGACAAGTTTCTCTTTAGTCTATCACATCTCCTTTCGGTTTCAGTGAATGTGTTCCTCTATCAACCACGCTTATTCTCATGGTTGATTGCTATTGGAATCTTTGAAGAACGAAACTTTATTGTCTCAAGGTTTGCTAGACTATTCTCATGTTTCGCAATCCTTGTCTAATTTCACTTGTTCCAATATCAAATCTTCTTCTTTCGATGCTTCGCTTTGATATTTGTGATTATGAATTAACAAGTACTAACCCTCCGTTGTCGCTTTATGAATTTGATACTTGTTAATTCATTATAAGAACGGTGAAATTAGATTAGAAAATAGATTTACATAAAATTAGGGTTCAAGATTTGGTTTGATAGAGATTAGGTCATTAGACTCATCCAACAATTCCAAGACAAAGAAGTCTACTCACTCACGTTCATTGTAGACATAGAGAAGAAGAAGAAGAACATAAAAGTAAATAACAAGAAAATAAAGAAGAACTTTTATTCAAAGAAACAATTGTCACTTATTATTTCCAAGAACAAAAGATGATTCTACAAGCTAGATGGTTGCTCTATTTATAGTCTAACATTGACTTAAGCCCTAAGAAATAAATCAGTAAAGTGTTGCAGAAGAAACTATGGGCTCTAGGTCAGAAATACTAAAATAGACAACTTGTCGAAGAAGCAAAAGCAGCAAAAGGACAATAAGGGGCGCGCCTATGCTCATATTTTGGTGAAGGATCTTCAAACTTTGTGCACAAGATATTTTTGTATAAGATTTTCATATTTTTGGCATGAATCAGCTCCAAATCTCCTTTCTTTTGCTCCAAGACTCAATCTTTTAAATATTTGTTCCTGAAATAAAATAACTTGCAATTGAAGTAAAATAGCTCTAAAAAGGAAATAAAAACATATAAATCTAAATAAAATAGACTCAAATATTATATAAAAAACACTGATTATCAACTCATCAATTAACATATTGAAAAATTAACCTATTAACTTGTCCGACTCTTTTATTTCTCTTTTTTCTCCTTCCTAAACCATAACCGTCACTACTTTTCTTCTTCTTGATCTACCGAAGAAGAGTCATTTAGGGTCAATTTTGATCTAAAATCACCCCTCCAAATTGTTTTTATTTCTTTTTTAGTTAAATACGTGATTTTCATATATTTTTAATCTTATTTCGTTTGTTTTTGTGATTTCACTGTGTTTGCACAACCTTGTTTGTTTTGATTTTCCATAAAATATAGTGTTTATTTGATTCAGGTTGAAAGATTAGTTTTAAGCAAGTGAAATTTAAATTAATAACTTTGGCGTCGTCAATATTGCAGATTTGGAGACATGAGTATTTCATGATACTTGAATATAGTCATATTTGTATGCATAGATACTATGCCGTTTTATGTTATTTACATGGATGTTGTGAGTTTGTTCACAGATTCATCTTTTTCTTATTGACTTTGAATTTATATTATATCAATGCACTCTATCAATTTAAATGAATGAATATCATTTATTTTTGTAAATAAATAAATTGTTACACTCTTTATTGGGGTTCGAATAGGAGTGGGGAGTGAAGTATCAATTTGACTAAAATGTGATAAATTGACAATCAAAAAGATTTTGGTGGGTTGAATTTTCAGAATCTCAAAGGCTAACCTTGCCATGTTGAATAACACAAAGATGAAAGCTTCTCATAAACTCTTCCTCTATTCTTACTTCCTCTATTCTTACTTAAGTTCTCAAAACAAAATATTTTTCTAAAAAAGAAATGATATTTTGACATCGATTTAAGGACAACTTTAGTGACAACTTTGTTTTTATCTCTTCTTATTGGTCAAAAACAATGGAGAGAGAAAAAGGAAGAGAGAGAAAAAGGATATCATGTGAGTATGGGAGAGAAAGTTGTCAAAAAGTTATTACAAAAATGTTGTACAAATATCATTTCTCTTTCTAAAATTGGGTTTTTGAACGTCAAGCTCAACTAGTCCAAGCTACACCTTGAGGAGTATCATTATTATTATTATTATTATTATTATTATTATTATTATTATTATTAACCTTTAAAAATCAACTTTGTATATATGAAACTTTCCAATTGTTTTATTTTTTTAATCATTAACAAGTGTCTTAGGAGCCGTTTGTTAGCATAACCTTTATTATAAGGGAAATGTTAACGAGTACCTCCAGAGTACTCTTTAAGGGTCTTAAATCGTAACTTTTTATGAAAATTTGTGTATTCAATGCATTGGAAATTGAACTATTTGATTTTTTAAAAAAATAATTTCCTAATTTGGAATGCTTAAAGAGTGCCCCGAGGGCACTCGTTAACAAGACACTAATTATAATTATTATTATTATGAAATATATTAAGAACACTTTCTTTCTAACACTCATTTTTTTATTGGATAAATTACATGTGGGTCTCACTATTTTACGTAAGATCCGTTTTCAAGTGTGATACCCACGTGAATTTAACTCAATAAGAGAATGGTTGTTAGCGATTATGTTAAAAAGAGAGTGATCATAACACTTATCTATTAGTAGTAGTTGTTTTAATTTGTTGGTAAAAAACAAAATCACGTGTGCAATGGTGATCAATTGTGAATATGATAATTGCATAGATAAGGTTAGTCAAATAAAATAAACTTTTGGGTCATGGGAAGGTGTGGGAGAGATTGAGAAAATTTAATGAAATTAGATGGAAATAGAAATGACAAATATATATATAAAAGAATAGAGAAGTATAGAGAATCACATGGGACTTAACATAACATGGGGGGACGATCTTGGTGGCACGTTCACATGTCTTGGCATGCAATGGTTGGTGACTTTGTGGTTAGAACCACGTGCTGACGTGGAAGATATGCTAGATCTGGTTCGTCGGTGACTGGGTCTCACTTTACAAGTTTCAATGCTTAGGTGGCAGTATTCACCCATCATTTCCTTTGGATTTTAATGAGAATGAGAAGTGTGAGATGAGTTAAAACTGCCACCGTTATGTGTTGTGGGTGTGATTGTGAGACTCATCAATGAGTTGAGTGAGTGCTACTTTGTTTCTCAAATTTGACAAAGCAATAATACCACAAAGTTGGTAAGAAAGAAACAAGCCTTTTCTACCTATTGGTTGTTAAAATAAACGTCTTTAATATTCTTATGGCAATAAAATCACTTGGCTAGATCACACACTTTTTAAAGTGTGGAGAAACGGTGAATTTGAGGTTTGAACTCCGATCCTTACAAATATTGTTCGTGATAGCTATCAGCCGAGCTACACTACGGGACGTAACAATAAATTCTAATTATCGTGATTTCAAAGGTCTTCCCTTTATACGAGTTGGTTTTTTTTTTAAACAATCCTTAATTTTTGTTTCAACGGTTGAAAGCAGGGGTGGGCAATGGTTCTGTTCGGGATAAAAACTGAATTGAACTGAACTAAACTGTTTACAAAATTTAAAATAATTGAACCGACCCGAACTGTTTGTATTTCGAATTTAACTGAACTGTTTCAAACTGAACCGAACAGTTCTGAACCAAACCAAACTGTTATTATTGGTATCGTTGAAAAAATATATAAAAACCAAACAAAATCGAATTTTAGAAGTTTAAAACCAAACCAAACTATTCTGAACCGAACCAAACTGTTTCGAATCGAACTGAACTGTTTGGAACTAAACAAAACTGTTTCAGTTCAGTTCCAGAGTTGTTAGTAATAGTTTAATTTTTTTTTTTCGTTCAATTTAGTTCGGTTTTTTGATTTTTTTTGCCCATCCCTAGTTGAGAGCCGAGTTGGAAATAAATTGACTTAGCATGTGTTATGAATATGTTCTCGTCGTGCAAATTAGGCTCTTAGCTAATTAGTCGTATATCCAGCAAATTGATTGTTTCGTCGATGGATTGGTTATTTGTTCAAGTGATTAGATGATATGTTCGTTTAGGAAATGTTAACTCATTTGAAAGAGTTTGACATTGCAACTTCAAGGGACACGATTTAAATCTTTTTAAAGATGGTTGTAACTTTGTCAATTTCTCACTAGTGTCACTTCGACTAATAATAATTTCTATCTTCATAAAAAAAAATATGAAAAAAAAATCATATAATATGTTAGCCAACAAACACTTAATGATGATTCTCATTTTGATCAAATGATTACAGTGAAAAAAAGGAACTATATTTCTCAACAAATGGAATTTCAAACTACTCTAGCGATCATATAGTATAGAATATTGAACTACTAAGCTAATGTCACATAAAGGAATCAACTTATAAAAGAAAGCAAAGAATGGAATCGATAAAAAAAAAAGAAAAAAAAGATAAGTACAAAAATACTTGTGTTTGAATGAGATCGAGTGTGTTAAAATATTTCTAAAGTTAATTCCCACTCTTTTTATCTAGTAGTACATTCTCATTATTGACTTAATTATCCAAGAAGTTGCAAAAGGTGTTTTAGGAGAATTATTGCTAAAGTTAATTCCCACTCTTTTTATCTAAAGAATTATATTATTTTGTCAAAGAAAAATCTAAATATTATATAAAAAACGTGTTGTTAATTTTGACTTTATTATTTTTGCTTATTTTATGTCCCCATTTTTATTTGCATGTACCAATGGGAAAGTAATGAAAACCAGGAACTGGGATTTGGGAATGCACATGGGTGTGCTGTGTGGAGTTATGATGTACGGAGTATACACCATTTTGATCCTCCTGTGTTCTTTATGATTCTTTTTTCAACATTGATTTAGTTTGTTTTTTCTACTATGTCCATGCATTTTGAATTGTAATTGGCTTTCATGACCCTTCTTCCTTTTTCTTACATTACATCCATGACTCTTCAGATTTTCCAAATATAAATTGTCTCCTCTTTAAAAAAAATAATAACAAATTCTTATATTTTTGAATAATACAAACAAAATAACATTCTTATAGGCAAAATGAAATTGAAAATATGTAGAAATCACTTATTTAACTAAAATCAAAAGAAAAACAATTTAGATGGTATTTTATGTCAAAATTGATCATAAATCACCCATCTTTGGTATGTGAAGACGAAGAAAAGTGGTGACAACTAGGGTTTAGTAAGGGGAGATATATATAGAGAGAGAGAGAGAGAGGGGTTCACTAGTTTAAAAAATTAAATTATTTGGTAATGAATAATATAATGGAAAAAAAATTAAGCAAAGTTTTAAAAGTAGAAAAAAAATGTTACAACAAATTTGTAATTTTAGATATTTAAAAGTTTTTATTATTTAATTGAATAAAGAATGATTAATCTGAAAATAAAATCATTTATATAAAGGGTAAACTTGGAAAGAAAAAAGTCATCATAAATGTTTGTATCTCCTTTATTTATAACTAGCGAAAAGACGAGCACCCACTTGACTGTCTTTTCGTTCGTTTCTTTGCATTTATGTTTGTAAATTATGAACAATGTTGTATATGAAATTTTGACTTGTTTAAAAGTATAAATATAAATGTTTGTAATATAGAGGTTAATGAGTTTGATCCAAATATGATTTTATGATAGAATACTATGGCGTAATCAATCCATATAGTCGATCTCACTTAGTATGTTAAGATTTGGTTGTTGTTGTTTAGTATAGAGTTAGATTTAAATTTGAAAAAAAAATTAGTTGTTAATGATAATTTTGTCCAAAATAGTATTAATCATTTCCAGTATTATTATTATTGGCGTCAAGATGCGCTCTAACATGCTTCTTGTCAAAAATAACCAATATTCATTCATTCAAATTGAAAAAAATATATCGATATAATATAAATTTAAAGTTGCTAAAAACAAAAAGAATGAATTTGCAAACAAACTGACATCATCCACGTTAATAGCATAAAATGACAGAGTATACATGCTTACAAATATGATTATAGTTAAGTCTCCAAAATAGTCATGTCTTCGGATCTGCAATGTTGACGACGTCAAAGTCATTGATTGAATATGCACTTGTTCAAAGCTAATCTTTCAAACTGAATCAAATAAACATCGCACTAAAATGGAAATTCAGAAATACGCCGCACCAAAATAGAAAATCAAAACAAACAGAGTTGTCCAAAGATGATGAAATCACAAAAAGAAACGAAAAAATATTGGAAAGAAAAAAAACAATTCAGATGGGTGATTTTATGTTAAAATTGATCATAAATCACCCTTCTTTGAGAGAGAGAGAAGAAAAATGTTACAACAAAATAGTTCATAGATATTTAAAAGTTTTTATTATTTAATTAAATAAAGAATGATTAGTTTGTAAATAAAATCGTTTATATAAAGGGTAAACTTCAAGGCGTATTCAACGGTTGTAAACTTCAAGGGTAAACTTACAACACCCGCTTTTGGTGTCTCTTGAGTATTCAACGGTCCCTCGTCGGTCTTCCTTTAAATTCTTTAAGGCGTTGACAACCCATGATGATTATAGGTGTCTTGTGTTGGATTGTTGGCACAAGCGTGGTTGGCAGTGATATGCACCGCTTGCAAGTTAAACTTCAGCGTGTTAAGGCTGCTTTTTAAATTATGGAACAAATATGTGTTTGGTGATGTGCCAGGACAAAGACAGCTTTTTCTTTCTTGCACCAGCCGCAAATTGGTTTGGTATGGCATTCTATTATTTGGCGCCCCTGCATTCCACCTTATCATTCTTTTATTTTTTGGCGCCTTATGCATCGTAAGCTTCCGACTGATGAGAATTTGCAATGTCGAGGTTGTACTTTGGTGTCTTTGTGTTCTTTGTTACGCTACAGACGAGACCTCCTCCCACTTATTTTTGACTTACGATTTTGCCAAGCATTTGTGGTGTTGGTTAGAGACTCGGTTGCACTTTTCAATTGACTTGGCTAACATTGCCACGGTTTTGGATTGCATCCTGGCTGTGTGTAATTCGTAAGTGTGAGATGTTTTTGTTGCGGCGATCATCCATACCGCACGCTATTTGGAAGGCTAGAAACATCCTTCGCTTCAGCACGAACAATGTGACTTTGCATGCGACACAATCCACTATTCTTTCTCTCATGGCGCTTAGTGGCAACATGTCTCATGGTTATTGCTGTTGAGGACAAAATCCTTATTTGATGTTTTAAAGATTACAAACATTTAATACTTGTTTTTCAACTTGTTATCTACTAATGAATTTTGTGAGAAATGTTTCATGAGAATGTTCTTAACAAAGAAAGA
>Ga0315915_1002632_pt1 | contig 22715 bp, 12 predicted proteins | sample MpolbnodulesMG_FD_207738 | JGI IMG/M metagenome (GOLD analysis project Ga0315915, IMG submission 207738) | Medicago polymorpha root nodule microbial communities from Los Angeles, California, United States - branched nodules | ecosystem: Host-associated > Plants > Roots > Nodule | place: USA... | reverse complement strand
TTGAAATAAGAATTAAGAACGGTGAGATTAGATTAGAAAATAGGGTTACATAAAATTAGGGTTCTAGGCTTGGTTTGATAGGATTAGGTCATTAGACTCATCCAACAATCCCAAGACAAAGAAGTCTACTCACCCATGTTCATCGTAGACATAGAGATTAAGGAGAAGAACATGAAAGTAAATAGCTGAAAATAAAGAAAAAGAATAATAAAAAGCAAGAAAGTAAGAACTTTGATTCAATGGAAATAATTTTCACAAAGAATTTCCAAGAACAAAGGATGAATAATATGTCTGGTGGCTGCTCTATTTATAGCCTAAAAGCTAACTTAAGCCTAAGAAAAGGCATAAACATTACATAGCAAGCAACCCATGGGCTTTTAGGTATGAAAAATACAAAACATAGCAGCCTGGAACCTTGGCACGGACCGTGCCTGTCTTCATAACAAAACAACTTGCAGGCACGAACCGTTCCTGTCTCTCTGGAATTCGCCCGTTTGCACAAAAATGGGCGCACAGTTTGGTTCTTGTTAGGCACGGCCGTGCCTGATATTTTTGCATAGGATCTTCATATTTTTGGCTTCAATCAGCTCCAAATCATGCTCTAGATCCTTCCTTTCCATAACCATGCTCCAAAACCCTTTCTTTTGCTCCAAGACTCAATCTTTCATCATATTTGTTCCTGAAATTAAATAACAACAAATTGAAGTACCAAAGTTCTAAAAAGTAATTAAAAATACATAAAATCTAATAACACTTAAAAGCACTAAATTATTGACTTATCACTCATCTATGCTTTCTCTTAAAAAGAGTGGTTGGGTTTAACATAACCTTACAAAACTAGTTTGTGAAGTGAAGATTGTCTCCACTTATAAACATATTGTCAGACCATCTTCTATCCAATGTGAGACTCTTAACACTTTCAGTGTTAATTTAGAATTATGTTTTTTTTAAAAAGAAAAAAAAGGAATGTTAGTTTAAAATTATGTTATTGGACATCATAGATATTTTTACAAGTATCCATTAGATCCATCATCACTCACTGCCATGAGTCGAAAAATAAAATCACTCATTTCCATCACTAATGAAAGAAATTTCATATTTCTATCTCATTTCCATTTCACTATTCCTATTTTAATCATTGTATTAACTTGAGATGAATATAGACGCTTCCTTTATTTCTTTTTGTTTTATATATGAATTCTTTCAATTAGTTGAGCTACAATTGCATGTTATCTTGTTTTCATGGTTTGATGAAATGAGGTTATATATTCAAGACAGCAAATTGCCAATACTACAACCTTAAGTCCCTTGTAGGGTTACCTAAAAAGAAAAAGTGGAAGCATTTGAGTAGGACCAACACTTTGGGGCATAACATGTTTAGCATTTAAGTGAACAAGTCATTCAGCCAACCTGTAAGGATTAAGACCGATTTTGTTCACCTCAAATCATATCTTCCATTAATCTCATGACTTGGCAGTAATCAAAACATGCAACTAAGTTTACCTGGAAAGTACACAAATCAAAAGTTGGAAAAAAAATATCAAAACAAACGAGAAAGCTAACCAGTGCTTCAGAGACACAGGTTAAGAACCAAAACAAACAAGTTTTTATAAAAGAGTAATGTAATTATTACTTTATTAAAAATAAAAACTTTACATTTCTAAGACAAAATTTTTATTTGAGAATTCCATAACCAGTATTTCGAGGCACCGATTAATTAGTAAGACCATAAAACAAAAATTCATGAAAGAAAATATTTATTTGAGTTAAGTGTCATTAAAACCCCACCAAATATCTCAATTATTTTATTAACTACAACTTACAGCACCATTTAATTCAGTCCTTGTGCCAACTTTGTAACGGTGTTTATAAAGGGTCTTAACCCTTAAACCGTTTACACACACATGGATATAGAAAGAGAATAAGATAGTGACAGAGAATGAGATTCCATACAGCTAAAAAGAATAGACCAAATAATGATTGGTGTTTTTTCTTCCTTGCATTTTTACCTTTCTTGCCCCTCACTCCAACCTAAAAATTCTTGGGAAGAGAATCACATTACCACAACATGGTGGAAATGGGAAAGTTCCATACTTCCATCGTGTAATAAAAACACTCCACCAAAGCACAATATCCAACCCAACGAATCCACCTATAAGCTTCCTTGATTCTCCCCTAATGCAAGTTTAATACTATTCTATTACCATTATGTAGTATAGGAAGAATAACAATATAATAGGAAAAATTGCTAACAACACTTTATTTAATATAGAAATACCTATCATAAGAATTTCCATCACATTAATAATAATTAGAAAAGCAATAGTCCCGTGACTATAGCTCGGTTGACAGAGGCATGTATTGTTATATGCAGAGGATGGGGTTTGAACCCCGGACACCCCACTTATTCACCTTAAAAAAAGTAAATTCTAGCCATCAAACTATTTGACAAAAAAAAAACGTTAACAACACACATTCTAACAATAACACAAACTTTTGTCGTATTCACCCAATAAAATAGTTTCATACTAAATGAGACCCTTCGCCCAACCACAATTAACGAAATTGTTAAAAGTTTCATATTAAATAAGATATGGTCTAAAAAGTGAAATCAATCATCATTTTGCAAGTCGATTTTCTACGAGTTGAGTTAGACCAACCCAAATTTAAAAACAGGTTTAATTTATATTCATGAACAACAAAAAGTGCTACCCCTAAGAAGAAGAGGTTGTATGACACAGATTCCAACCTCCCCATGTTACAAGTTCTCCTTTACCTGTCCTGTCCCCACTATCCATCCACACAGTTTATAAAACCCCACTTCCCTCCTTTCCAACCCCTCATCACATCTTTCATCACTTACCTTCTCTTTTCATATCATTCATTATTCCATTATCACTATACTCCTCTATTTCCTTCTCAAACAAAACAACAAAATGTGCAGCTCCAAGACCAAAGTAGGCATAGAAAGCACAACCACAGCCACAGCTACATCACCTGTTGCCAAAATCAATGGAAGACCTGTTCTTCAACCAACTTGTAACAGAGTTCCATCTCTTGAAAGAAGAAATTCAATCAAGAAATTGCCTCCAAAATCACTTTCACTACCATCATCACCACCACTTCCAACCAAAACTTCATCAACACCACCACTTTCACCAAAGCTAAAGTCACCAAGGCCACCAGCAACAAAGAGAGTCAATGAAACTTATCTCTTGAACACAAGCTCTGAAAAAATTGTAATACCAAGAAACTTAACAAAGATTTCAACTCTAAAAAAGTCAAAGAGTTTTAAAGAAGATTCTTGTGGTTCTACTGAGGCATCATTGAGTTACTCTTCAAATTTGATCACTGATTCACCAGGGAGTATTGCTGGCTTGAGGAGAGAACAGATGGCATTGCAACATGCTCAGAGGAAAATGAAGATTGCTCATTATGGAAGATCAAAGTCTGCAAAATTTGAAAGTGTTTCTGTTCCTCTTGATCCTTCAAGCAATCTTATTTCAAAAACAAATGAGGAGGAGGAGAAAAGATGCAGCTTTATTACACCTAATTCAGGTAATTCAGAGAGTAATATAAATTCATACTCATCCTTTTCATAACTATGTGTTTTCAAAAAAAAAAAACTACTAATACTTTAGTTTTTATATTTTAAATGGTTGAATTTTTTTTTAACTATTATTAATGAGGAGTATCTATTAATTTATTTCAAGACTAATCTCTATCGGTGAACCTAATTGACCACACAGTCTTCATTTTCAAAGATTTTTTCATTCAGTAGACTCGAATTTGAGACCTTATTTAACAAGTTTGAATCCAATTCTACTTGAACAAATATAATATTAATGTTGGTTGATGCTTTAGAAATCTGTGGGATTATTTATTTTTTTTCTTTAGAAATATATTCTTATGTAGTTGTTAGCTATATTTTTTTTTTCTTTAGCTATATTCTTATTTAATTTTACAATTACATAAATAGGGATTTAAAAAAATAAATTGATTTATTGACTGTTTGATAATCATTGTTTTTTACCAAACTACTATAATAGTTTACTAATGAGGATTAAACAAGAGTACTTTATCTCCTATGACAATATATTTTACCAAACTACTATAATATTTTATCAAGAGTACATACAAATCTTAAGCATCATTAGTTATGATAATGGGGTGATAGTGCCCACTTTTTTATTTTTAGACATTGTAGTGTGTGTTTTTTATTTGAAAATCAGAATGTACTGATACCAATGTGACTCTTTTTATTAAATAGATCCCATCTATATTGCTTATCATGATGAGGAATGGGGAGTTCCAGTTCATGATGACAAGTAAGTTCCCACTTCTCTCTCTCATCACACAAAAACACAATGAAGATTAAACAAAGATATATAACCAATGATAATGATGATTGACAAAAAATGCTTTTGCACATGCAGGATGTTGTTTGAACTTCTAGTTTTAAGTGGTGCTCAAGTTGGATCAGACTGGACCTCAATCTTGAAGAAACGTCAAGATTTCAGGTTGGATTATACTCTAATAATTTATGCAGCATAGACACTTTATATTGAAGGCATGTCTGAAATTTATGACATTAGCACTAACACGGTACTGACACATGTGTTTATTTACAATCACTTCTATTTTCTTAAATTATTACCTGTCTCTTTGCGTCAGTGACACGGTGTAGCTAGGTATTATGTTTGGTGTCTTGTCTCTGATTTTATATGCATACATATATGTACTTTTTTCAGAATGAGGGGACTAATGAAATTTTAATTATTTTACAGGACTGCATTTTCAGAATTTAATGCAGCAACTTTGGCCAGCTTAACTGATAAACAAATGTTGTCTATTAGTTTGGAATATGGCATTGACATAAGCAGAGTTCGAGGAGTTGTGGACAATGCTAATCGAATTTTAGAGGTAAAAAACGTCAAAACATGTGCCTTTTGTTCCTCTACTTGGTCTCTCTTTTTTGCATATTATGATATTATAACTTGTTCTGCAAATATCAACGTTGAAACAAAATTTATGCAAATGAGGTCAGCAGAAACCTATAAGATATTTATATTACGATCACAGTTGTAGTTGCAGACCGCAATTTTGAACTATATTCTAGAACACTAAATTACCTGTTTTTAGTGAACATTTTACAGAAGTTAACAGATTAGTTAGGGACTTAAAAGCATCAATATTGAAAAGTAAACCGATGTCTTTCATAAAAAACTACATTTTAATTTTACTTTTCCTTATTTCAACTATAACAAAGAAAGTTTGCACTTTGCATACATATACAAGTCCCGACAGGATGGAGATTATAACTCCTGACCCCATATGTTCTGTTTGATCTCTATTTTTAAATGTCAAACTACCTAAAATCTCGATCCCACTTATGTGACATTGTGGCGGAAATGTCAGGCAACATTGTCCACTACAATGTGACACGTGGCCTTTTAATTTTAAAATAAAACAAAAAAGCTTTGAGAAAGTGCGAGAAGAAAATAGAAAGAAAAGCCACGTATCACATTTCGGTAGGATAATGTAACATTACATTCCCGCCACAATGTCATACAAGTGGGATCCCTAAAATCTGCATAATCATTTTATAGTTTTGATATTTATTTCTTTCTTTGTTATAATTTCATTATTACTTTTTTTACATAAAACAAATATGAAATGTATGTACCTATGTAAATTGATTATTAGGGTACTATTTTTTCTAATTTGATGATATTCTCTGGTTTAAAGTTTTTAATATTCTCTCTGGAAATTGATCCATTGTATTTATTTACAGGTTAACAAGGACTTTGGTTCATTTGATAAATACATATGGGGTTTTGTGAATCATAAACCTATTTCCACACAATACAAGTTTGGCCACAAGATTCCAGTGAAGACATCAAAATCAGAGAGCATAAGCAAAGACATGATCAGAAGAGGCTTTAGGTTTGTAGGCCCCACAGTGGTACATTCGTTTATGCAAGCAGCTGGTCTCACCAATGACCACTTAATCACTTGCCACAGCCACTTGAAATGCACTTTATTGTCATGCTGATGAGCATATTTTTAATGTGCTAATTAACTATAGTGTACTTTTAATTAGTGTGCTGTCTATAATATTAGATAGGAACAAAAAAATTTGGTTTTCTTAGTTATGAGATGTGAGGAGTTTATTGACAGTTTGAGTGTGGTTTGCAGTACTAGTTGAGAGAGAAAATTTGATATTAGAAAGAAGAAAAAAGGTTTAGGATTGATGTAGTAAGTGTGTGTTTAGTTTTATGCCAAAATTAATTTTTGATTGAATTTATTTGTAAAATTGGTTGTAGTTAAAGGTGAGTTTGAGGTGAAATTGTTTATGTTTGGATACTTGAACAATATAAATTTAAGTGTAAAAATTACATTTAAATGCAAAAGTTAAAAATTCTAGTTAAAGTTAAAATCAAAGAGACAAAATCATTAAAAAAAAATTACATTTTTAATCTCTTTACCTTACTTCATATAATTTTGATCTTTTATATTTTTTTTATTGCACTTTTATCTATTTGCATATGAATTTTCAAGTTTTAAATTTAATAGTTATATACAAACATAGATGAAAGACCGTACATTTATTGAGAGGTCACACAAAAAGAAAAACATGGATTTAAAGCTTGAAAACCTATATACAAATGAATCAAAAAGACAAAATTGAATGAGTAAAAGATAAAGAACAAAACTCTTATCTAAAATTAAGTTAAAAGACTTAAAATAAAAGATAATTTTGCCCAAAATCAATTATAATCAAAACCAATAAATTAAAATCAATTTTAAGACTTATAAATGTTTCTTTTTTCTTGACCCAAAAGGGCATCCAAATATGCACATAAGTGATGGAAATGTTAGGGGCCAGTCACCATGTGCATGTACAATTGTGAAGCAAGGGCATGTGTAGTGTCAGTTTGCTTTTAATCCATGACCATGTGACTTACAAAACTTTGCATTGTGACATTGTATGATTCCCTTTAACAGCCTGTGTGACGTGTGTATTGGAAGCCACTCAAAAGATCCCCACTCCAATACATGTTGTGGGACAACATTCACCTAAACCTAAAAGTTAGAGAAACAATTCCATACACAAAGCAACCGAATGAAAGTGTGTCCTACCTACCATGATTTTTGTTTTTGATGTCAAAATACATTCATGTATTAATTACCAAGGCATAGTATATACATTTTGGAAATGATAACAAGATAAGTATCTTCATCTTCTAGTTCTACCATGTGCTACTCTTTCTTCTTGATTGAAAGGTTCATCCTCTCTTTATTACTTTCTTTATCTTCTTAGTTGCTTCAAAGATTAAAAGCTTTTTATGAAACTCGTGGTTATCATCACTTCCACATGAAAGGAGATACTTGGAATTGATCAAGAGGTTGCCGATATAATAAGTCACTATAGTGGCTTTTTAGTTTGTATGGTAATGAATACAGTGAAGTTTTACATCGGATGGATTGGTTTTTCTACAATCACTAATGCAGTCAGTGATTTGTGTCCGTCTGATTAAGATCAAACACGGTTTCGAATTCACACTCGTATAATTATTAACAAGAAAAATAAAAAGTATACATTTATTTAGGATTATTTGATCTTAATTGGACGGTTCGGTATTGACCGATTGCACACTGCATGCATTCTGCGACTACACTGAATCATTCGTTTATATCAGAGTCGTTCCTGTAAAATAGGAGGCTCAACTTTCTTTTTAAAATAGGCCACAGTAAAATAAAAACGCAAATTTTTTGTGTAACTAAACTTGATTAAAAAATCAAAATCAGAAAAACATCTAAACCTGAAACTAAATAAAATAAAATAAAGTGAAAGAGAGATGAAATTTACCTAACGGTGTCGTTTGGATTGTCACTCCTCCATCGTGGGAAAGGGGAAAACGAATGATTTATACAAGAAAGAAATGATTATTGTGACTCTTTCAGTGAAATGGTTTTTCAAATTGACTAATTAAATGATTATACAAATTGGGGTAATTTGATAGCATCAGATTTGTGTTCAAGAAAGAGAAGTAGAGTACTAAAGAAAGAAAAAGAAGTAACGTGTATTTTTTTTAATTAAATTGGAGGGTGGGTATTATACTTTTTTTTAGGCCCATAGGTTTTGGAGGCCCGGCTTGATTGACCACTTTGCACTCCCCCAAGGTCGGGTCTGGTTTATACCATACTTTTTATACTATTACTTTTTTCACCCTATGTCTTACTAGTGCACCATGTAATTTTTTCGAAAATTTCCTTGAGCAATTTGAATTTTAAAATCTGAATTCATGTTTCACTAATTCGGATTTTATAATCCGAACTATACTTATGTATAACTAGCAATCAGAATCTCTCACATTTCAGCAATTTTGAATTTTGCTTTTAAAAACAACAACAAAAAACTAAGCAAAAAATGCTAAAAACCAGTCAAATAAAATCATAAAATATAAAAATTCCACCAAAATATTCTAAAATTCAAAAAATATTCAAGGGTATTTTCGAAAAAATTACAGGACGCGCTAGTAAGGCATAGAGTGGAAAGAGAAATGAGTGGCAATACGGTAGGGGACTCTTCAATCCACACGGCCAAAACTAGCAACAACAAAATATCCTAACATGCAAGAATTGTAAATTATTCAAACTTGCCATAAGATTATTAAAATTATCAACAATAAAACTCATGTATCACTATAACATAATTGAGATTTAGTAACAATTAAACAATGTAGCTAAATAGAAAAATGTTACTAATTAAATTTAATAACATTAGAACAATTGTTAAGTAAAAACCCATTCCTTCAAAAAAAAAAAAAAGGTAAAAACCCATGTTACTTATGAGTTTTAGTGTGTGTATATATATATCGAAGGATTTTGATTCTTGGCGGCCATAATCACAATGGAAGAATAATTAAACTCCGTTATTGAATTCAAGAAGAGGATATCTTAGTGAATTTCAATCCCTTCTTCATAGCCATAGCTTCGACAATATTTGAATTTGGAAGAAAATATTTCTGCGTGAAAAAAACTTTAATAGATTCAAAGCCTTTCAATATTGAGCCATAACAATAAGTTTTAGGAGATGAGGAGAGAAAATGACTGAATGAAGCCAAATCACATCACAAGCAATTGGTGTACTCACGGGGATAGAATATCTGGATCAGATCATTTTTTTAATCACAGAACTAGAGAGAATGTTTCACTCAATCATACATGTTGATAAGTGTCAGAAAGTAGTCAAATATCAGGTATATTTTAGACACTTTGGTTACTTGTTTTGCGAGTTATTTCATGAAAACCTCAAGAATAATGAACAATTGTCAATTTATGCTTTTTATGTCTTACCCTGACCTTTTGTGTCGAAAATTGCTTGTCAAGGCATTTAGGAAGCAAGGAAACAAGAAAAAATGCAGAGGTAGGCTCGCTAGGGCGAGCCTGGGTCGACCAAGAAGCGAGTCAAGTTAGAAAGTCCCCAAATCAAGATTATTAAGGCTCGTCACAGCTAGCCAAAGCGAGCACAAGGCGAGGCAAGTTAGTGAACACCCATTTTCAGAAGTCTCATGCGTGGCCAAGTGAGGCCATGGCGAGCTCACAGCGAGCCTGCAGCGAGCCAAGTCAGAGAGTTAGGAAATCCATAGAAGCAGAGCATGGCCAAGCGAGTCTGGCCCTTGCTATGGCAAGCAAAGGCGGTTTCAAGCCACTTTGCTTACGTGGAAGAAACCCACTGGTGAAGAAAGCATTGCTCGCCATGGCGAGCCTCATTTCGCTCGACAAGAAGTCACTTATCATAAAGACTATTAAAGCCATTCTTTCGTTTCTAACAAAGTTATCTTGTAATATTTTAGAGAGACAGAGATGAATCTAAAGGAGAATCACATAGCAAGAGTGTTTTTGAAGGTGGATTCAATAAGTTTGTTTGAGAAATCTTCATCTTGATGTTTTCCATCCATTTCTTCCAATTTTGCAAAGCTACCATCATAATGAGTAGGTAAATCTCATTTGTTGGAATTAGATGTAACTAATCAAACACAGTGTGTTTTTTCTATGATCTGAGCAATATATAATTCTAGTGTTATTTGATATTGATGTTATCCTTGTTTTTCATGCTTAACTTATTATTTTAATTGTTATTGAAAAGTACTTTCTGAATCAAGATTTAGGATGAACATCTATTAAACCCTTAATACTAGAAATGGTTTTAGGTTTTGATAACCAGCTCATGTATCAAGTCTTAATGCTATTGTATTGTTTAATAGGCCGAGAAACCGTTGATTAAACAATACAATTGAAATTGCGACTTTATTTAGACATAAACGATGTTCGTCTAGTGATATGTGGTAATATTAATTGATAGCTATAGTATATATGATTGATTATGAGGATATATGCGATGTTTGGTTAGCGAAGTCTAATCCCAGCAGTTTTACGTCTCTGTTTAACTCAATTTTATTTACCGCATTTTAGTCTGATTAAGTTTTCGCAACAAACAATTTTACAAACCCTCAACTTAAAACGATAACAATTGTTGAATGGCTTATAATATTGCACTAGTCCATGTGAAAACGATATTAAAACTTACTACCTTTTGATATATATGTATATATATATATATATAGAGAGAGAGAGAGAGAGAGAGAGAGAGAGAGTTCATTTTCTCAAACACACAAGTAAGAGACTTCTACAGTCTAAGTTTAATCACATAAAAGAGATTGTGTTTTATACTTGATATACAATCAAAGGTGTAAGAAGGTTGAAGTTCAAATGACTTATAAATACTCAAGAAATTTTAAGATTGAAAGTTTGTAATAATTTATCTAAGTGTTTGTGTGCTATTTAATTTGACAAAGTAAGGGCACTTGTAAAATGATAAAAGTCTTGTTATTTTCTTCAACTGCTCAAGTTCTTATATAGGAGAGAATGAGAGAGTTGTTGTTGAAAAAGTGCCAGCACATCAAATAAATCCTTGAGAAGCTTGATCAGAGACGTTGAGATATTGCCTCAAATGGATAATGTTGTTGAGTAGTCATTCGAAAATCTTTTGCTTCTAATAGAATAATTCGTTGCATTCCATTTGTCCTTCAATTTTCTTGTTTGTATTTGCACGTGGTCGGAAGACGACAAACTCTACAACTTTGAGTCTGATAGCGATATTCTTTCATAAGACGATAAACTAAGTCAGAGTCTTCTGTTTCTGACGTCATCTTCAAATGCTTCATCCTTTAGAGTCTTCAGTGCTTCAGAGCCTTCATTCTTTCAAAAGGTGATAGTGACGAAGATGATGATGGCAAGCGAGTAACATTGTTAGTTTAAATTTATGTTTTTTTTTCTGGGTTTTTTTCTTCTGGATTTTTATGAAGGTTGTTCAAGATGAAGAGAGGAATAAGTGGTAGGAAGTAAAAGAAAAAAAAGTAGTTGTTGGTGCTTCAACGGAAGATACAATGGACCTATATGATTCAACAATCTTCTTTTTAAAGAATAGCTCAAAGGGTTCAAATTAACAAATTAATAAGATTTATGGTTGATCATTTATAATGTTGGTCTACCTTATATATTTGAGTTTAAAGTAACATAATGGAATCAAATTGACCGACATATACATATTTGAAGGACTAAAATAAACAATTTAGAAGTTATGAGACCAAAATAAAAAATTGAAATTAATAAAGGCATAAGTCTCCAATGAAGCCTGATTTTTATTAATATCTTTGAACATTTCACAATATTATCAATATAATTGTTTGTTTAATTACCGGAATGCTACACTATATAGCAATAAATTTTTATACCTCTTTTCCTTCTTTATGCCTTTATTTTAATTTATTTTTATTTGTATACCTCTTTCCCTTTTTTATTTAAAACTCAACTATTTTATTAAAAATATAAGGTTCCACCGACAATTTCAAGTTTAAGAATGACATTTCTTAGAATACATGGTTAGACAATGATTATATCCATGTTTGTTATAAGGTGAAAAAAAATATTCCGAAGTATAAAGGTTTCATAAAATGAAATAACTTCCTCTATTTGGAGATGACCTTAGTGGTTGACTTATCTTGGAGTTTACTTTTTACAAGGTCTCGTGTTCGATTCCTTCTGATGTTAATTTCGGTGGTCAAGTCCGTACAAAGTTGTGTTGCCCCACAAGTGGGTGGTGGGATTGGTCACTCAGATTAGTCGGTCAATATCGAGTTTTCAAAAAATATATAAATAAATAACTTCTCTTATTTCTATAGATTTATTCTCATGTGAGAAGGTAGGAATGTGCATCCCTATGGAATTCTACATAGGTATTTTTTTTTTAAAAATTGTAACTTCCAATTTTTTCATATAAGTTATTTGCCGAACAGTTTTTTAAAAAAATACCTAAAAGTCAAATTTTCATATTTTCATATTTTCATTTCATTCTCAAATAAGTTAATCCTGCAAATAATCTCAACTCATGGTTGCAAGATTACAACACTAGCAGTTTAGAGTCTTTGTCTCCAATTTAGGATCAAATTTGTTTACTGCTATTCTGTGTTTCTACTTTTTTGTTTTAATCATTTTGTTTTTCTACTTAACTCTGATAAAAAAAAAAATCAGAAATAATTTTGATTTTCTTTTATCCTGCTTAAGCACTATTATTTTCCTCTTAGTCTCCGTTTTTTATAGACTAAAGTGATATATGGGTATTTGTACAAAAATAAAAAAATATGTGCTGTTATATTGTTTTGTCGAGATACGAGTATATGATCTGTCAAATAAAGAGCACCCAGAAGAAGAGTAATAAAGTTAGTCCAATATTTAGAAGGAGACCAGCAAACACTATAGGCTAAGTCATCAAAATCAAATGATGTAGATTTGGACTAATAAGATGAAACATATCCGCTCCACCTAATGGGAATAAACTTTAGGACAATTTAGAGAATAAATTGTGTAATATCATGCACATGCATAACCAATTATACGTGGTTATAATATTTAACCCTTGATTCACTCATGATAGAAGAGCCAAATTTTACGGCGCACCACTTTAATAGTGGTTTCGGATAGGATAATACTTGAAAATCATTTGAAATATCAAACATAACTTTGTCTTTCAAAAGAAAACCTCACTGACCACCTCCTCCTTCTCACAGTTGATATGATAATTGGATGAGCGACCATGACAGATTCTAAACCTATTCAACACCAATGGCAACTTCCTTTTCTTATGATACTATACTAGACCCAAAAAACAAGTGACAAGAATATTTTGATGTCTGGTTCCTTGCATTATATATCAATATTTCGCTCGGATGTTGCATTTCCTGTCAACAAATTGTCTCAGCATATGCAGTCTCCCACTTGGTAGGATCCCACCATGAGAAGGCAAGTAATGATAAGGGTATTATGGGCAAATCCAAATATGAAGTGTTTATGAAAGGAAGGCCAAGAAGACTAGTGACTAAGTTTACTAGTGAGGTGTTTTAAGTAATTAGCAAGTAGTTAACTAGATTATTAGTATGTGGCCCATAAGGATTATGAGTTTATTATTCAATTATTTTATGAAAATTAAACCGTGTAAAGAATAATTATAGAACATATATATTTATAATTATTAATTAAAGTGTAAAAGTTTGAACCCTGGCGTAGCCACTGATATTAACCCTTGATTTACTCATAATAGAAGAGCCAAATTCTACGGCGCACCACTTGCATAGTGGTTCAAGATAGGCTAATACTTGAAAATCATTAGAAATATCAAACATAACTTTGTCTTTCAAACGTAAAACCTCACTGACCACCTCCTCCTTCTCACCGTTGAGATGATAATTGGATTGGTCGATGTTCGACGAAAAATTAACTACATTTATTAATTTGTGTGAATTGGCCCAAAAGATTTATAGTTTAAGACAGAGAGAATTTGAACTTGGATAGATGATAGTGCAATACCTAATCAACATGAACCTAAAATAAGTGAATGCAGTTACCTTGTCAATTGCCTCTATCAACAATGTAATGTGATAGTCCATTTCACATGAAAAGGATCAATTATTTTAACGATGACAAGAATTTGCAGATGTGGGAGAACTAATTAAAATGCTCCCAAATCCATTGATTCCGGTTATGACGACCATGATTGATCCCAATTATAGCCAATGAACTATCTCATTCACATAATATGATGGTTAGTTGAGCTAGTTAAAGAAAAGTAACTCGTGTGTTAAGTTACTTGGAATGCTTCAAAATTTGAGTCTCCACATATTTTATCACAAAACTGAGCACTATGCACCATTCTGAGTTCGCGAGATTGTATTTTGATTGTGTGATTTTTTAAGTTGTTATAGTTTTTGGGTTCTAAACCCGGGTCAGATTTGTGCAAACCGGTTGAGCCCTACATCCATTTTAGACTTTGAGATACATGCATTACATATGATGAACAATAACCTTGTATGTACCTAATTCGGACAACGCTAAAGAATATACCGGTACAACCCTAAAATCAGAGACGTTGTCTAGTATCCTTTAGCAAGACGAGAGAAAATCAACAAGAAAAAAGGCTGCCGTCGCAAAATACAAGATAAAAAAAGAGGTAGAAAGAAGGTTCTATCATGATGGGAGAAGATAAATAAATCAGAGCTAATGCTGGAAGAAACAACTTGAATACAACCAATATAAAACCGGATCAACCCGGTACCAAACTGGATGAACAGTCACCTATCTCGTTCCAGCAATCGTAGAAAACACAGATAAAAGCATAAAGAAAAAGTAACCAAAAACTAACGTGTGAAGTTGAAGCTTGCTGTGAAAATTGAAGATGGAAGAAGAATATATACTGAGATAACTGAGAAAAAAGAAGAAAAATTACTCGTTTATCTTCCTGATTAGAAAGAATTTCCCAACGGTAGGAGCATCAATCATTCACAAAAATAAAAATACACATGCAGTCGTGATTGTGCTTCTGAATCATACACCAAAACTTAAAATCAACAGCATGTTATAACTCAAAATTATATCCCAAATAGTTCCTTAAAACACAGCTAAAAACTAATTTTAATCCATCATTTAATAATCTAAATAAAAACTAATCATATGTTAAGCAGAGGATTTCAGTCAATAATAAGTGGGTCTTAATGAAACACTAGAAGAATGCATATCCCATTAGCAAGATTCAACATTTAAAAGGGCAATAATTTACAATTGAAGTACCCTGGGAACATAATAACACTTCAATAACGCTCTAGCTCTACGCATAATCCATTGGAACTCTCCCACCATAGATCAATGCATACTTGATCTTACATGAAGAATTAAACCATAAATCAACATAAGAAGGAAACATTAAACCATTAGCTAAATAGCAACACCACCATGAAGAATGTTCAAGAGGTGTGTACTAATACTGATAACAGAAGATGGAAACATATTTGATATTCACATAACAATGTGCACGAAAAGATAAACATGCAATAATTCAGCAGACATAAGGCAACTTATTAGATGAGCGACCATGACAGATTCTAAACCTATTCAACACCAACGGCAACTTCCTTTTCTTCTGATAATATATACTAGTCTCAAACACATGTTACGAGAATATTTTGAAGTATGGTTGGTTCCTTGCATTATATATCAATCTCTCGCTCAGATGTTGCATTTCCTGTCAACAAATTGTCTTAGCATATGCAGTCTCCCACTTGGTAGGATCCCACCATGAGAAGGCAACTAATGATAAGGGTATTATGAGCAAACCCCAAATATGAGCTGTTTATGAAAAGAAGGCTAAGAAGACTAATGACTAAGTTTACTAGTGAGGTGTTTTAAGTAATTAGCAAGTAGTTAATTAGGTTTAAGTAAATTATTAATAAATGGCCCATTAGGATTAAATAATAAGAGTCGATATAGTTAAATACTAGAATGTTCTCTTTATTTGTATATAAAGGGGAATTCTTAGGATTTATAGATGTACTCGCAGTGAGTACCATCTATCAGACTAGGGTTAATCTGTTTATGTCATGCCTTAAAAATGCCTTCAAGGGGGTTATTTATAGCCTCTCTTGGGCTTGGATTCCCATGACTTAGGCCCTAAGTTACTTGGGCCTAAGTCACGCATGCGGCGTTCTAGATGTTTTTAGAAGCTTTTTTGAGACGGCGCCTTAGAGAGGCGCGCCTAAGGTTGTTTTGCCCCTTACAAAGGGCGTTGTGCCTTTATTTAGATATTATCGGTCCACAAGCCCCCCAAGCATGAGCCTTGGGACAAGGTGAAGTGGCTTATAGTGAGATTATCAGTCCACAAGCCCCCCAAGCACAAGTCTTGGAACAAGGCGAAGTGGTTTAGGTGTGACTATAGGTAGTATCTTTTTGGTCCTGAGGCGGGGTAAGGCAATTTCCCTTGAGGGTAAGTTAAATCTTGCTTTGGAGGAGAAGAAGATTGCTGAAGACGCCAAAAAGGAGGTTGATAAGGCTTTGGAATCTCGGAAGACGGATGCCGAACAAAGTTCTCAGCGGATCTTGGAGTTGGAGGCAGACTTAAGGGAGGCGAAGATGGAGTCTGCTTTGAGTTTTTACAATGGGTTTGAGTGGAAGAAGTCTCAAATGGAGTTTCTGCATCCTGATGTTGACCTTAGCCAGTTAAATTCGTTCAAGACCGTTCAGGGTGGCGACTTGGTGGACGAGGCTCCAAGAAAAATAACAATCTACACGGAACACACATATACGAAAGAAATATAGTAGAAAGTGGAAAAATATTTGGCTCAAAATCTCACTGATTATGATATACATAATTGAAATGGCGAATTTTAATGAGTATCTTCCGCAACATGCCCAATAGTTATCATGCTCTTGAACTTTATAAGTAAGCTAGCCCTTTGTTGTTATTGGTTGGAATAATTTTCTGAGAATAAAATAGAACTTTTGGAATTTTTGAAAAAGGAAAGGTTATGCAATTCATGTAAAAACATTGTGCATACTCACGAGTTAGCAAACACTAGAAATAAAAGAATTGTGAGATAGACTGGCTAACAGAAAAATAAACAACTTAAATTTAAAAATGTCTGAAAATAAACCTATGGGTTGCCTCCCATTCAATGCGTGTTTAGCGTCTCGAGCTTGACCAACCACCACCTAAGTCAAGGTGGATACTTCAACTTGTAGTTAGAAATGAGATTCTTTTTCTTTTGAGGTTCTTTAAATGTTGTCATAGGTATTTGCACCTCATTCATTTTCCCAATTTTTTTATGATCCACATTCTTCTTGAGATAAGTGAATGGTAGATTGGGATGACTGGGAATGACATAAGGTTTTTCACTTTTTGGTAGGAGTGAGCATTTGGTTATCCTGAGAATGGAACTTTAGTCAATGAGTGCTTTTGACATCGTAGTACTCTCCTTATCTACTTTCTTTTGACGTTCCTTTTTTATCTTTTTAACTTCTCCTTCAATGTTTGTGCATCCAAGAGATTCCTTCTTTTGTGGGAGTTTCTTTTCCCGAATAAAATGGCAACTTTCCGTGGGGGATAAAACTACATATCCATGTAGTTTGCATTTCTTTATGAGAAATTCTACTGTGAACTTTGCAAGATCTGAGCTCTAACCTATCATGTCCAACATATGAGGAGTGAGTTGTATTTTACCCAGGACGTACTCGTCTTCTTTTAACCGATGTATATCTTTTTCCTTTGTTTCTTAAGGAGGGTATGGACGTTTGGCAAAGGGTGAAGCATCTTTCCATTTTTACATTTGCAAGTTTTCCCTTTGCTTTTTGTGAAGTGTATCCCTTTGTCATCACATTCTTTTTTTTTTTCTTTCTCTTATTCGTTACCAAAAGTGGATAGCCTCATGTTTTTCTTTTTTTTCCTACTCCGCTCTTACTTTTGACTTCATCCTCAAATACTTCTCTCTCAACTAGCTACTTCAGACACCTTCCCTTTGCTCTTAGAACTCACTGTTGTGGGGACTGCTTTACTTCTCAGCTCCATAGAATATGTGATGAAGTTATGAGAGTGCATACTATCTTTTAATCCTTGTTATCATTTACTTGCAGTTTCTCTATTTCGTTAGAGCATTCAAAGCTTCAATGCTATCTACCATTCCTTCCAGATGAGCTTTAAATGCCTTAAATAGTTGCAGAACCATTTCTTCAAAATTGGACATGTTTTCATTTATTACTAGATCGCCGACACGTGCATCGCACGGGTCATATTGACAATAATATGTAAGAATAAAATATATCAGATAAAAAAGTTGATGTTATATAAGTTGTATAATCCTCCAAAAAATTTGTATGATGCAATTTTTTTTTTTAAGTTGTATAATACAATTAAATTAAGTACATTATTTTAATCATAAAGTACAAAATATTTCTCTATAAATTACATTCGAAGTTACATTAGTATTTTTATCATATTCATCATTTATCAATATCTTCATCCCTTCTCTTGAAGTAACTCTTGAAATTACGACATAAAACTTACATTGTAAAAACACAAGTATTTACATATATATATATATATATATATATATATTCCAACATACTTCACCTCTTGAAGTAACTCATGTAATCCTCTCTAGATCTTAGACGGGTCAGTCATATATAATAACTACGTACTTCATGATATTAACTAAAATTTAAGGTAAAATTGCAGATGCTACCCAATTTTTCACTTTAAAATAGGATCTCACCAAACAACTACTCATAGATGGCATCCTTGTTCTTCATTATAAAGATTGATCCAATCTACAACTAACACATGATATCTATGATCGGGTCTCTCATAATGATTTTTGTTTCTTTAAATTTGTTCCAATCATAATGACCTTTCTTTACCAAAGCCTAATCTTCAAGCTTGTGAAGAACAACAAAAATAACAAATGAAATAAACACTTCTATTTTAGATCAAGTTAAAGATATATTCAATTTTTTCTATAGACTTCATTTGAATGCTATAAGATTTTTTCATGAATGTAAGAGAAGTATTAAATATGAAGAATAGGGATTCATCCTACTTTGAGAAACTGGATTTTTTTTAGGCAACCAAACTCGTATCATTCCCATAAGAATAAAATTATGAACATAGCATCCACATTACAGTTCATTTTAGTCGCTTGTATTTTTTTTCTTCCATTAAACCATATTGCTAGAATTCTTATGCAGGATCTGTCTCAAGTCACAACATTTTTGTGTGCCACTGCTGCAAGAAAACACCGGTGCGGTGGCCCATAGTAGTTGTACTTTCATTTGTACCTCTCCATAATCGCAGGTTGTAGCTCCATATCAGCACCACTCACTACGCTCAACATGTGATAATGATGATGCGGATTTGAAGAATAGATCACTGAAAGCATATGCCTGTAACCGGGTAGCCTCCATCTCGCAACTTAGTACCCAGACAGTCTCCATGATACATAAGACTGACATTGTGACTTCTCTTTTTTTTTTTTAAATGGCTAAATTTTATTAGGCTGAACTCGGTGTAAGGCACACCTAATAACGCAACAAACAACAGCAAAAGCAATAACAGGTTCCGCACACAAAAACAGAACACAGACCAACAAAAACTCCTAACATTGGAGAACCAAAGTTGCTGCTCTAACAACTTAGCAAAGCTTGGCATGCTACCGCGCCCTAAACACAGCCACGCTAAACTACACAAAAAGAAGGCTACAAAGTGGTGTTAGCAGCAGAACTGAACCCAAAACAGCCAGGCTGCAACCTGCAGGAAAACAGCCAAAACTCCAAACAAACACCAGTAAAAAACCTGCCAACCGAAGCGCCCACAAACATAAAACAGATGACATAAGACTCACATAAATTAGTATAAATTAGTATCAATATAAATTTGTACGATACATAAACATGTGACTTCACTTTACCATATCAACCAGTTTAGTCTAGTTTCCAATCAAACAAACACTTTTGCATGAGAAGATCGATGACTAAAGAGTAATCATGTTGACTGTAACTTACATTGAAATCAAGCTTAATGGGTAGAGATTGAAAAAAAAAAACAGCCAAAATTTCAGCTATCCTAAGCAATAATAAACCTACTTCCAAAATAACTTTTCAAGAGCTAATGCTAATCACCGAATAGAACTAAAACTGATTATAATTAAGATTATAGCTTTTCATAGGCATCTTTTTTTCACATACACCCAACCCCTTTTGAGGAGATGGAAAACAGAAAGGAGAAGAAATTCGAAGGACAGTCCCTTGATTTCAGACAACGAAGGAACTCTTTAATTATCAAGTTAATTTCAAGTTTCAGTTAATTTATAGAATCTCTACTAAACAATAATCACAAACCACTTAAATTTTCTGAGAGAATGCAGTCAAATAGCTGCTTAAAATTCAGCTATTATCAACCTCAGTCAAATAGATGTGGCGTAAATTGCGACCAGAAATGTATGTCAAAAATCAACCTTATGTTATTATCTATTATGACAACATGGTTACGTTATTCTCTGCATTTATTTGCCTATGTTCATTCGATTTGTCTCCTCTACTTTGCTTTACCATGGTTTCTTCTTCCTATTAAAACCAAAGCAAAAAATCAGAAATCAAAATCAGACGAATTTAGAAAGAAATATACATCCAATATATATATATATATAACTACTCACATTTGCATAAACCATGTAAGCTGCAAGGGAAGAGCCACATACGCCTATACATCGACGATAAGGTAGGATTTTGAAGCTTAGCCAGACCCAAGAACCATGCAAGCTGTTTGTTACCTCTACTCTACAACTTTCTTCCGTTTTCGATCCAAGAGCCAGACTTGTAATTCACAGAATTTGAATCACTTTTTATCCTTAAGGAAAAATACAAATATTGAAGTAGGTTAACGTTAATTCAAATGAAACAAAATCAAACTAAACCCAAGGAAAAACGAAAATGATGAAAGAGATGGTTTTGCAAAAACTACCTTTCAGAATCAAATGAATTACGATTAAAAGAAGGGACAGATGGACCGATAAAGACATGGAGTTCATAGGATTTGATTGTTCCGGCGAGGTTTTCTTGATACTTTTCTCGACAGGAGAAACAATTTTTCTCATTGGTGATGACGGTGGTCGAAGACGACATAGCGATGGAGGAAAGGAGACGAAAATTAGTATTGAAATTGGAATGAGTAAGGAGGAAACAGTTTTGAGAGACGAGGAGAGAGAAATTGGGCATTGAAAACAGATATCACAGTAAACAACGGGTGGCACTTGTGTACCATTGGGTTACCAATGTTATATAACATTGACCAATTAAAGTGTGTCATGTAGCCAATGTAAGAAAAGACTAAAGAGGAAAGAGAAAAGATATGCATATGTAGTACACCTTAATTGGCCAATGTTATATAACATTGGTGGCTCAATGGTACACAAGTTTTATCCAGTAAACAACATATACCTAGTAATGCCACCAATTTTTCACTTATTTTTTCAAAGGAAAAAAAATTTGAAATTCAAATTGACTTGGATTTTGGAGGAAAATATTTTTAGGGTTAACCTGATTAGCATTTAATGCTCATCAAAATTAGAGCCAAAATTTTAGGGTTTAGTGATTGCAAACCTAATAACTTTTAAGAATAAAGGATAAGGGATATACTTTAGAGGCTTTGATAGAAGATTAGTATGCTAAGAATATACCCTCATCCGCTTTTGCGTTAAATTTTCCCAATATATCCTTTCCTTTATTTAAAATACAATATTTACAACAAAAAACCCTTAGGTCAGATAAGTTTGGCTTCCTTCCCTTATGTAGTTCATAGAGTGTCTTATTTAGGATCAGTTTGATGATGATCCTATTTAATACGTGGCATGCATTGTTAATTGCATCTGCCCAAAAATACTTGGGAAGGTTTATTTCATATATCATCGTCCTAGCTAACTCCTCTAAAATTCTATTTATTCTTTCAAGTACAACATTTTGTTGAGGAGTTCTAGGACAAGAGATGTTATGTGAGATGTCAAACTCATCAAGAAAGACTTAATTAAATGTGAATTACTTTTGACCAAATTTAATTTTTTTATTAATGGTTTAATTTGACCAATATAATGTTGGTATAAATATAATTAATTAATAATTTGAAAATATATACTACTATTTTAATTATTCATATAATTTAATAAATTTTTACTAAATATGTGCTTATAATCAATCAAAATAGTATTGAAAGAAAAGACCAAAAAAATATTGGTAGTAAGAGTTAAAAATCCATTGGTTCAAATAAAACAATATTCTTTAGTAAATGTCTGGTACTTTCTCTTTATTTCAAGATTATTAATAATAAGAAATTCAACACACCAAAGAAAAAACTCTATTTCAAAAGGGAGGTCATTCTTCTTGAATTCACAAAATCTAAACTAAAAATTTGAAGTTTCATTTCTTTTGGAAGACTGTATCCATGGAAACATATCCAAATTCAAAAGCAAAGATTGGGGAAACTAAGGTAGATAATTGAGTTTGAGTTCAATAATCTATTCTTCTCTTTCATATCTTATATTTTTTTATTTAATGTTTCATTTTTGTCTCTTGCCTTTCCACTAACTGAATGAAAACATATCCACAATTGAGGTTGTATTTACCAAAATATATCACATATGTAAAACACAATCTACGGAAAGGCAAGAGACAAAAATGAAAAATTAAATCAAAAAATAAGTTATGAAAGAGAAGAATAGATTATTGAAAACTCAAGTAGTTAAACTCAATTATCGACCTTAGTTTCCCCAATATTTGCTTTT
>Ga0315915_1002629_pt1 | contig 22738 bp, 7 predicted proteins | sample MpolbnodulesMG_FD_207738 | JGI IMG/M metagenome (GOLD analysis project Ga0315915, IMG submission 207738) | Medicago polymorpha root nodule microbial communities from Los Angeles, California, United States - branched nodules | ecosystem: Host-associated > Plants > Roots > Nodule | place: USA... | reverse complement strand
GACCTCCCCCCATCAGCCGACCTCCCTCTACTCCATACCTAGCTGACAACACCCTATACCAAAGACTATGAGTATCTGCCATCACCCGCCAACACCATTTTCCTAACATAGCTGTATTAACTCCCTAATTCTCCTTACCCCCAAACCGCCAACCTCCTTACTACTACACACCGTGGTCCAATCCACCCAAGCTATTTTCCTGTGGTCATCACTCCCCCCAAAAAAAAAAACAATTTAACATAGATTCAATAGAGGAGACAATACCTGACGGAGCCTTGAAGAAGGAAATGGCATAAACAGGCAGTGACGACAGGACAAACTTCAGTAGAACCAGACGACCACCCAAGGATAAGTGCTTCAGCTTCCAACCCGACAGTCTAGATTTGAACCTTTTAAGGAGTGGTTCCCAAAATGATTTTTTGTGTAGTTTTGGGACAAAGAAAATTAAAGTATAAGAATTTGTAGCATAGTTTTTTGTGTTTTCTTTGGAATAAGTTTAATGGGAAGATGTAAAAACAATTTTTATTGGCTATTCGTTATGGTAAAAATGGAAGAGAGAGAAAATTAAATGTAATTTGCATTTAATTTCATGAGAATAAACAAAAGTTTTTATTGGAAAAGATGATTTTTTTTTTAAAAAACAAGATTAAATAGAATAAAAGCTTGTCTTTTTTGCTTATATTTTGGGACAAAGAAAATGAGTTTTTTTTCCTTCTAAAAGTTGATTGGCCTTCTTCCTTAAGAGCTTATTGGGTAATTTGAGCACATAGGTTAGTTTTATATTAATATAATATAATATGGAGGAGGGGGTGTTTAGCATTCATCTTGCATAATTTTAGGTGTTCATATATAGAAGTTTTGATACTTGTAATAAATTAGAATTCATACACTTTTGTAACTAGTTTTAGGTGTTGATAGAGTTTACAAGCTTTCATACTTATGTGTGAAGTAGAGAATTTTCTCAAAGGGTTCTTAGTTGAACCAATTGTTGATCTTATAAGGAATTTTTCAAATCTCTTGTGGCGATCAACTTTTGCTCTTATCTTCCCCATGAAAGTGACTATCATTCATCTCCATATTCCCATTCTGATCCAGACTGCTTTTTAAGTTTTCAATTTTTTTCTTGGTTCTTGATTTGTATTTCTAGAATAATTCCTAAAAATTGCTTGAAAAATTGAATTCAATTATCGAAATATCATTTCTTCTTGAACATCCATCTTAGATTCATATCAATAATGGAACAACTTCATAATTAGGTTCACATCACTAACGGACAACGGCAAGAAAGGAAATAAACCAAACATAGCTATGTAATGTACTAAGAAATTTTTAATTTTTGAAATGCATAAGACTAAAAATAAAGCTTCTGCAAAAGCAAAATAAAAAAAATTAATAAAATTTAAGTTGTGACTAAACTTATAAGAGTGTGGTTTAATAAGAATCAAGAACATACTAAAATAAAATACATAATGATTCTTAACGACAAATATCTAAACTTTTGCGTCGATGAAGAATGTAGCAAAATGTGATACATAATGACTATCAACAACGAATATCTAAACTCTTGCATTAATAAATAATGTAGCGAAATGTGATATAAAGTGACTCTTAACAACGGAAATTTAGACTCTTGCATTGATGAAAAACATAACGGAAAAAAAATAAAAAAACATATTTAAAAATTTATTTTAAGAAAATAAGAATTAATACAAGGTCTTGCTAACCAGTGCTCTCAAGACATTGATTAAGGAATTTAGAAACATAAATTTTGTCTTGAAAATATAAGATGTTACTTTTAATAAAATAACGATTACACAACTAGTTAGCATTCTCCTTAAAAGTATATTTAATCAATTTATTTTTGTGTCTCCCTAACAATTACCCTAAGAACACTTTTTGATGATTCTTAATTAAGAAATTATCTATTGAAAAAGTCTAATGCTCCAATTTACCATGCATTAAATGCATAAGTTTCCATAAAAATTTACTATCTAAATTCCTTAAAAAGTGTTTTTAGGACACTTATTAACATTTTCCTTTATTTTTCTGTGTAAAAAGAAACCATCTAGTTTACTCCAAACAACTAATTAGATTTCACTGGTTTGAATTTAACATAGCAATCAATCTGCTTATTAGAAAAAAGTATGGCAATCAATCTAATTCAAACTGGATTACAATTTGTTTCTAACTTTAGATATGAATGTCTTTATGATTGAAAATCAATCCAAATTAATATATGAAGACACCTAAACTGAAGAGTACACGTTGTTTTGTGCGTGGAAGACAAAGTAATGTTAAATGTTTGTTCATGGGCTAGTCCAAAACCTAGGGTAGAAACAGACTGATCCCTAGCCACAATGGTCCTGCCCTTGTTCCCACTTCCAAGTTGGGGGGATAGTTTTGTGGCCTAAATTGCTGGAGACAGACTTGACCTAATTTCATTCCATATGCTTCCAAACACAATACGCCATTTTTCTAGTCAAGCTGGCATCATTTGAATTGACACTACCAATACAGCCTTGCTTTGCTTGCTCTTTAATACTAGTAAATGATAGTGACAGTTGCAGAAACTTCATAACCTATGTGTTGAATCAATTGTTTTTGGAAAATTATTAGTATGTCATGTGGTTGTGGTATAGCATTGGAGTGAGCCCACAAGAAGTGGCAAATGAATTGAACTTTCCAATTTGATATCTAAAAGTGATCTTAAAAATAAACTTTTACATGTTTTGCCAACTTTATTTGATTTGAATAATGAAATTTAGTTGAATATAAATTGATTTATGTTTAGACATGTTAAAATAAAATTGAGGTTGAACTAAATTTGAAGTTAAAATCATGTTTGAAGGCGAACCTAAAATTCTACGTCTAAGTTAGAATCAATTCTAGATTCAAAATATATGCTTATAGAATCACAATTACCTCTTCTGAAAGTAAAACCAAACATATATTAATTAATTTAAAACTTGAATCACAATTAGTAGACTAGGCTAAAGTCTTACAACCTAGAATCAAAGTTTGGCGCCCGATAGTGCCGTGACTATAAGATTACCCTCTGTAGAAGGAACCCTTGTGAAACTAACTAACAATTATTACAAAATTAATTTATTTCAAATTAAATACTCACTTAATGTATGTTTGGATTGTGGGTTTTAAAAGATTTTGGAATTGAAAGATTTTGGAGGATTGAATCTATATTTCGGTATATATTCGAAATTAATTTTTTTTGAAAAAATAACATGATAGATATGTTGGGTCATGGAAGATTGTGGAAGACCGAGAGATCTTCACATTGAACTTTGAGCAATCACATAACTGCATACTGCATCTTCACCCTAAGACTTAAAACATCAGACACGAGTCTTCTCACTTATTTGGTGCTCAACATATACTTTTCTATCTAATATAGGAATTCTAACTTACACTTAGTACACCAACAATCTCTCTAAAGTGTGAGCGACATTGGGTATATGAGTCTTCTCACGTATATGATGATTAATATCTACTTCCCCATTCAATGTGAGACTTCTATCTCATCACTTCATGCATTAACAATTTCCCTCCTAAGTGTGAGTCTGTGCATTCATTTGAGTATGTTTCCCCTCTAGCACGATTTTTTTCATCCACATACATTTACACCGCTTGCACTTAACATTAATAGGACATGCCGCCTAACCACCATCGTCAAGAAGATTTCCAATACAAGGAACCAAACACCTTTAGTCTAACCATTTGTTGGATCATTATACTTAGAGAAACCAAAAAGTGCATTGTATACCACATCTTCACCTAAAGCTTTAAAATCGATTTATAGGTTAACTCATTTATATATGCTCAACTTCTACGTTTTCATTCAATACGAGACTTCTAGTTCACACCTAACACACAAACAAATTATCATAAACATTTTAATCACACTCAATATATTTTTAGAAATATTTTTCTTTAGATTTCTTAATTAAAAAAAAGGAAAACTAGTTCTCGCCTCCCTCAAAACACAAATTTGAATATGTTGTAGTAAGCAAATTCACACAGTCACACATCACTGATTGTTCGATCAAGATCAAACGTTTTAAATTTAAACTTTGTATTTTGAATTATAAAATAAAAATAAAATCTATACCTTTTGGGATTGTGCGGTCGAGATTGGACAACCACAAACTTCACAACCAACGGACAATATTCACCGTAGACAATCCAATTTTTTTTTTTAACAAAAACAAACTTAACTTTTATCATTAATTAAAAAATGTTCAATACAAAAAGGAAAAATCTCAAAAACTTGGTGACAAGCTCAAGAACTGGACGCCATAACTAGAGAATGAGCAACCATGCATGTACGCTTGTCACCTAATAAACTTCATCTTAAAGTTAGGAGGCAATCCAATTTTCTGAAAACAAACCTTTAGTGGTAAGCAAATTCACACAATCACACATCACTAATTGTTCAATCAAGATCAAACGTTCTAAATTTAAACTCTGTATTTTGAATTATAAAATAAAAATAAAATCTATACTTTTGGGATTGTGTGGTCGAGATTGGACAACCAAAACTTCACAACCAAGGGACAATATTCACTATTCACTGTAGACAATCCAATTTTTTTTTTTTTTTTAACAAAAACAAACTTAACTTTTATCATTAATTAAAAAATTTCAATACAAAAAGGAAAAATCTCAAAAATTTGGTAACTAGTTCAACAACTGGATGCACTAGCTAGCGAATAAGCAACCATGCATGTTTGCTTGTCGTCTAATAAAATTCATCTTAAGTTAGGAGACAATTCAGATTTATGAAAAGACACCTTTAGTGGTTTGTGATTCAGAGAACTTGTATTGAGGAAACACATGAAAAATAATATGATAACATCAACACCTTGAAATCGCTCATGCCCACAAGTTTCCAGGAAAAATTACAAGACAAATAGTATATGGTAAGCAATAATTCGATTATTTGTCCAAAGTTTGATCAATTGTTTTCATCTTTTGCCGATTGATCAATTTTAATTCTTGTCAATGTTGTTGCAGAGAATTGTTTCTTCAACATCTAGCTGGTGGCTTGTATATGGTGTTATATTCTACATAATTATCAATGAAATGCATAGTTTTTATCTTCAAGAATATTCTACCTTCTATAATTTTTCTTAACAATAAAAGTTGGAATATATATAATAACCTAAAGAGAATTCTCAAGCACAAGGTGTGCTAGAGAAAGCTCAACAATGTATGGTTACAAAGACAATAGTGAAAAATAACAGACAATCTAGCCAATGCCCAAACAAATAAAGGGACTTGACCACCACATGTGAAGCAACTATTTTTTTTAATAATAAGTGAGTCTTTTTTCTTGAGGAATATATTATAAGAGAGTTGAATAAAATATAATAAGATATGTAATAAGTGAGTCTTTTTTCTTGAGGAATATATTATAAGAGAGTTGAATAAAATATAATAAGATATGTATATGATAATGTATTATCCTATTCTATGTTTAATGTGCACCGGAAAAAACTAATAGTACATATTGTTCTATTATATTAATCATGAAGTTTCTCTTTTGGAGCATGTGTTATAGTGTCATTCCTTCTTTTTCGATTGAGGATGATTTGGTTTAAAAAATTCGACGGATGAGAAAATTCCTTTGTTTTTAAGAGATGTATTTTCTAGGGAATGATTGGAATTTTCCAATTCCTGATTCCTTTAACTCTTTTTATGTTTTTCTTTAATTTCTTTTGTCTTGGGTACGACACAACCCCTGACTTTTTGAATTTTTTTTCTCTTTTATTAATAAATTTTTGAGTATGCTTGTATGAGATTTGTGGTCTTAGAGGTGTCAACCTTGTTGAGATATCTATTGCCACTCAAGATATATTATATTTAATAATAAAATTATCCTTATAATAAAATTATTTTTGATTTGTTGAATAATTTGAAATTTAGATGAATTTTAGTTTTTAGTTTAAATATTTTTATTTTAATAGATTTTAGGGTTAGATAAGTTTTTCGTCCCTATACATAAAACAAATTTTGATTTTGGTCCTTATAAAATAAAATGAGGTGTTTTCATCCTCACAAATTTTTTTGTTTTGTTTTTGGTCTCTAGCGAAAATAATTTTGACGTGTCCTTGACATTTTTTTTAACATAATATGAACATATAAAAGATGAACATAATAAACGGATATAACATGAACACATTTTGAACATAAAAGACTCATAATCTTGACATTCATATTAATATAAATTGGCCATTAGGGACCAAAAACAAAATAATATTTTTTGTGAGGACGAAAACATTATGTTTGATTTTTTAGGGACTGAAATCAAAATTCGCTACATTTTTAGGGACGAAAAACTTATTTAACCCTAGATTTTAATTGTCATACCCCAATTTTTGACTCGAGATGTCACTGACACGTGTCGTTGGACCCTACATTCATACGCAGTTTAACCTGATCAATCTCTGCATTTCAGTGAAAATTTCGGCGGAGAGGTATTTTAAAATACCTCATTATAGTTCCGAGTCGGGCCCTCTCCTCTCTGTATTTTTGTTTTTATCGTGTTTTTAATTTCCATCTTTTATTTTTTAAATTAACAATAATTTTGTATATAAAAGTCTTTATTTTTCTTTTTTAATTAAACTTTCAATACTTTTTTATCGTTATTATTATTTAGTCTTCATTTTTTTTTTAGTTTTATTTTGGTCCATATCCGAGTTTGTCCCAATCCAAAAATGGTCTCAATCCAAACAACACAGCCGTAAGCTTCATCTGCATCAAACCAGGAACAGAAACACACTCTATCCCAATTCATTCCAATCCAAGTGCAGATTTTCTGCATCCTTTAAACAAACCCTAGAATCAAAATCCAGCACTGTAAATTAAAACCTACACACATAGGCCAAGGACCCCCGGTCGTAGAACCTGCAAAAGCAAGAACACACTCAAACCACAATCCAAAATCGTCATCACAAACCCATCTCCCTCAAATCTCAAAACCGATCGCAAACAGAAACAACACAAAACCGGCGGCATCGACAACAACACGAAACCAGCGTCGACAACTACGGACCGAAGGCCTCATTCTCACCGAATCCGAAACAAAACGTCAAAGAGGTAGTTTTCTTTCTTTTCGTTTAAATTCCAGATCTAAGACCAAGCTTCCGTCTTTTAAGACTCTTGAGGAAAGAAATAGAATTAGGAGGAGGAGTAGAGTGAAAAGAAGTTGAAAAAACAAAAAAAAGCAAGGGAGAGGAAGAAGAAAAGCAAGGGAGAGGTGAGAGCTTTTTGGTAAAAAAGGGGATGAGAGAGAAACAAAAGATAAGAATGAATGAAAATAGGTCTTACACCCTATTTATACCTCCACTGAGCCGACCCATATCCAACCGGGTCGACCCAGCCTTCACCCAAACCCATTAGGCCTAGTAAACCGATCCAGCAAGGCCCAACGCGCGCCTTCTGTCCTTTTTTCATTTTTATTTTTTGCACACCCCCTGATTACTGCTGCACCCCCCTCTGCTGTAATTTTATTCTTTTTCCGCGTTTTTTTCCCTTTTTTTTCGTTAGCATTGCATTCTTGTTATTATTCTCATGCATTTTTATCCATTTGGGTTTATCGTTCTGTTTTTATTATTCATTGTATATTTATTCCTCTATTTTAGTCATTTAGAAAGTGTACTTAGGCTTTGATGTAATTACGTTTTTTGTACATAATTTAGAATGTAATTGATTAGGCCTTAATGTAATTTATTTTTATTGCAGACCTTATAATGTATAATAGGCTTATGTAATAGTCGTAGGTGCATGTGTGCGTGCGTGTGTGTATGCCTTTTATTTTGTTGCTAGCTTAGGATAAGGGTTCTCGTGGGGGTCCAACACCACCATGAGGTACCTACGCTTTATTTTCTTGCTCCGTTAGTTTTCAATTTTAGTTTAGTTATATCTCAAAAAACAAACAACAAAAAACATGCAAATAATCACAAAAGTCACAAAAAATATTTTCATAAACAAAACCTTGATTCAAAAATCAAGTGATCCTTTATTTTCTATTCTTTTATAATTCAAATTGCAATCAACTTTAATCATACTTTAGCCATTTTCTTTTAACATAAAAAACACAAACAAATACTCATTTGCCGCCTAGGCTTTTCTTTCATTTTAAAACCTTTTTTCAAAACTAATAAAAAACACAAAACAAATCAAACGTCGATTTTTACCCCGAACTACGAGGTTTTGATCCCTCACGGGTACGTAGGCAAAGGACAATTGTTCTTCTAAATCAATAAAAAATGTAGATAAGTAGGTCTCTTTCTTCCTTTACCACTTTAACTCTTTTTTTCAAAATAAGCAAGTTGTAGCACAAAACGTTAAATAAAACCAAGAGGTTCCCGTAGAGTACTACGGACATAAAGGGTGCTAACACCTTCCCTTTATGTAACTAACCCCCGAACCCCAAATCTTTTCAAAGGGGCGTTTCGAACTTTTTTCCCCTTTTCTCTCAAAATTAAATGTTCAGTCGTGAAATAAAATAGTAAGTCTATGCTAATAAAAAAAACTTGACCTCCAAAAAATGACGCGACATTAATATTTTAGATTATATAAATGATAATATTACATGTGACTTGCAAGACATTTTGCACCCTGTTAGAGGAAGGAGGTATTGGTCATTATGCAATTAGACAAATAGATAATTATGATTTTAGTCCCTATAAAATTAGGAACTTTTAAGTTTAGTCCTTACTTAATTTTAATTGGTTTTTTAGTTCTACAAAAAATGTATATGTAATTTTAGTCCCTACTAAAACTAAATTTATTTAATTATCCTTAAATTCTTAAATTTTTGAACGGTTTTTTGGAGACACGTTTAGAACATCATAAAAGTTTTATTTACTAATTTTTTTATAGATTTTAAATATGAACTTTTTTAAACGACAAAAGTTCAAGATAAAATTAACAAAAATCTAGACGTAGAAATCAAATTTTGAACAATTTTTTTACAGAGAAACTTTAAGTAATGTTCTTAATACGTTTACAAAAAATTGTCCAAATACTCAAGATCGTTTAAACATAATTAAACAAATTTGAATTTAACAGGGACTAAACTGAGTAAGACTCATGTTTTGAAACATGAGAATAATCTAAAGATCTTTGGCGTAAAATGGATAATAGGATTTAATGGGTCTTACCAACATAGCCTTTTATGTTGGTAAGACTCATCTTTGTTTTTTGAAAGAGGACAAGGGTTACTTTAGAGTTACCTCACCCTTAGGACTTGATGATCTCCCATAATATTAGAAAATATTGGGATTTGGGTTGTTCATTGTTGTGATGAACTCCAACAATTCCAAGACATTTTTATTAAATTGCATATTTTAAACAAAATTAAACATCAAAACTCACAAATATTTGAAAACATTCTAGCAAAAGACTAAGGAAAAATAACATTGGTATTCACAAGCCCTTGTAGATCATTATTTTTATCACGACGATAAAACCATGCACTTGCATGCATATCAACGTGTCCAAACCAATCTCAGGCATCCAGCCGGCTCTTGCCACCTATGATGACTTGAGGGCAGGTGTTCGAGGCATATGTCAATTTTTTTTTATCATGTACTAACGATAGAGAACCTAAGAGATCATGTGTTGTACGAGTGGGAAACCACACTACGTTACATGAGGTTGTATCTAAGGATATCACATCCGTACTTGTTGCCCATACATGTGGAAAACCTTCCTAGGCTATATGAAGAGGAGGCACTTACAGTTGAAGGGGCGGAATCTCGATGCAGACTTGGTCCCACGGTGTGGTCGCATCAAGACATTGACAACTGGATTACTAGCTAGTCGTCATGTGCAACAAATGATCCCAATCTAGGATGTTATAAAGTAGATTATTGAATAGGTGTACCGCCGAAGAAGGATAGGGTGGGAGGGCTATGGGTCCTACTATCCGGTAGGGTTTACTTATTTCTATTTTTGGATATTATCATTTCAAGTTTTGTATGGTTATGTTTGGATATTATTGTCTGTTTGGGTATATGCTTGTATAATATTATGTTTTACACCATGTTCCATTTGTTATGTTTTGAAGTGTGCTGATATTATCTTAGAGTACAACTTCTAGCGTTAGATTAAAAAACTTAAACTTCTTTGTGATGTCCTAGTTCAGATTATATAAGCCGAACAAGTAATTTACTTGTTCCGTTATAGAATTTAAAATATATCACTATACAAAAGCTAGGTGTATTCGAAAATTGGGGCATTGGAGGTTGACACAATTCAAATTTTATAACCCGCAACATATATGCATTTTAGCTTTTTAGGTTCTATATGCTGAACCAGTAAAACACAAGATATTCGGTGGTGGTCCACAATGTTATGACGATAACCTTTTATATTTTTAATTTATGTTGTATTGTAGTATGTTGATGTTGAAGTATAGTGCGATTTAATGACAAATTTTTTGGTCTTCTAAGTTTTGGTTCCTTTCGGATTCTAGAAACCAAAACTTCTCAAAACACACTTCGGATTCTAGAATCCAAACAAAGCAAAATGAAAATTTTGAAGGGCGCGAGAAGTTTGTGTGGGCAATAAAAAGTTCTCGAACAAAATGTTTCCTTGTATAATAATCCAAATCCAGTCCAATTTTGATAGGGTGTTTTCTCTCGTTTTTTTGGGTGCTTAGGGTGTTTTCTCTTTATTACAATCTGTTAATTTTTTTTTTTGTTGGTAAGTACAATCTGTTAATTTTGTTCAAAAGAAAATATAACTAGAATATCAAGACCTAACACAAGTACACAGCCGTGCATGTGATAACAAAATTGGACAGGAGTAGTTGTGTACGGATGCATCTCATGTTCATATGAAATTAACATTATTCATATATTAATTTAAAAGCCTTTTTTTTAAAAAATTCAAACGTTGACATATCAGTTTAATTGAGACATGTCACCCATGGAGGACCGGGTGCATTTTTTTCCTTTCAAGTAGCATCATTCAATATTTCTCATTAGATTAAACACATGCAAGTAGCATTATTCATACACTCAATCGTTTGGATTAACCTGCTATGAGCAGACTTAGGTTATTCTGAATATTCAAGTTGATTATGTGATAGATATAGTTAAGATATAATTTCTCTTTGACGAGGTATAGTGATCTGGAATTTATGATTAATAATTTCTATTGGATGCATGCCACGTAAAAATGTGGGAAATTATCAACTACTAAAACTAAGTCTTCTACATCGTAAAAAAACATATAAAAAAAAGTGACACTCTTTATTTTATTACAAATTGTTTTTTTTAAGGGATATTACAAATTGTTGTACGGATATATTAATTAGGTTTAATATGATAATCTACTATGCTATTAGAGTCTAAATTATTCAAATATACATATTGGTAAGTTACTTTATTAACAAGGAAGTCTTTTAAAAAAAAAGAGGAAGTCTTTACCTCTAAATTAATTAATAATAGGTGGTATATGGCTTTTTTCTTTGTTATTGTATACGATATTGTAAAGATTCACTATAGTAGTATATTGCATCTTTTATGTATAGTCAAGTTCAAAATAAAGAATTTCAGAATGACTATTTCAACACGGTTAACAATATAATTTTTACATGAGTTATTAAAAAGAAATCACTTTTAAGCCGGTTATATAAAAACAAGTATTTTTTTTGGGGGAATACAAAAACAAGTATAAAAAATTTATACGATTTTTAAAAGGTACTCCACGATTATTAAAAAGAAATTTTTACAAATTTATACCTTTTAACAATATAATTTTTACATGAGTTATTAAAAAGAAATCACTTTTAAGACGGTTATATAAAAACAAGTATTTTTTTTGGGGGAATATAAAAACAAGTATAAAAAATTTATACGATTTTTAAAAGGTACTCCACGATTATTTAAAAAAAAAGGTACTCCATGATGTCATGCAAAATATTACGTTATTTCCTTTTTCTTTTGAAAGAATTATGTTATTTCCTTTAAATTTTTTAAAAGATACTGACTTATAAATATCATGTTAGAAATTCCAAACATTTATATGATTTTTAAAAGGTAGTCCACATATAAAACATTTATAGAGATTAAAAATTCTGTTATTTTGGTAGAGGTTCAATTTTTGGCTCATATGTATGAAAAAAATCGATTGAGAGGGAAAAATTCATTTTGTGTATTCTCTAGTTGAGATTAGTCACCGCTAAACAACTGTGAAAATTTCGTACCAATATGTTCATGGTAACCTAAAAATAAAGAATCATGTTATTTCCCACACTTAACTTATGTCGTACCTCTTCACACAAAGTCAAAGTCGCTCACACCATTTGTGATCAACAACTCCTAAATATTTAATAAGTTTTTTTAATGTATCTGGTACAAAGTTGCAGCATTGAATGGGATGGGTTACCTTGTCAACCACACTAACATTTTCTGCTACATTGTTTTGGCGACCCATTAAAAGGAGACTAATATAAATACCGTTAGTTCTTTCATTTTCACGTCTATATAACACTATTACAATATTTGCTACAAAGTTAAGAGTGTTAGTGATTTCTACTTTGCCGGGATGCATCTTTCAAAGGGTTGTTGCAAGCATGGGGTTATCTTCATCATCTTATGGTTCTGCTGCTGTTTGATACCGGCTGCGGCGCAAGTTATCAATGTCACTGACCCTACTGAAGGTCTGTATGTTTGATCTCTTTTTCTTTCTTAGGCATTCCATGGTTGTTAGGTTTCTATCCATGACTAGGATGTATCTAAGTTAATGTTTTAGATTTGCGGTGAGTCTGACAGAATCACAGTGATTAGTTTTTTGATAATTTCAACTTGATACCAAACATACTCACATTTACTTGCATAGCTAGAAACCGTATTAATTTCTCATATAATGTCTAATGTTGGTTCTATTGATGATATGATATAATTTGAATTGGAGTGCGCAGTGTTAGCATTGAGGAGCATATATGAAAGTTTGGATGATCCAAATGGACATTTGAGAAATTGGAACGATGGAGACCCATGCCTATCTAGCTGGACAGGAGTTGTGTGCTCTAATGAAACAATAGAGGAAAACTTTTTACATGTTACAGAATTGTATGACTTCTATATCTTCCACATGACATATTATATTTCTGTTTTGTTGACATATATTAACATTTAAAATTTGATATCGAAAACATTTTCAATTTTTATGCCAAAAATAGCAAACTAAAATTAATTTTGAATTGCTCATCAAATTATTAGTTATTTTTTTGGCTAACTAATCTAGTGCTAAAATTTCACTATTGTATATATTATTATGTAATGTCCCTACCAACTAAGTTATGAGACATTTTTCATCAAATTATATTAGCGCATGCTCTTAAAATTGATAAAAAAAATATTTTAAACAAAATAATTTTGATATTTAATATTTTAGATTAATAAAAGTTTTTTTGTGTTTACATACGGTGATGATAATATTTTTTTCAAAAAAAGAAAATGAGGTATCAAAAATGATTTTTGAAGAGACTACTAAAAAAAGTTTATCATTTTAACCAGTTTTTAGATATTTTTGAGTTATTTTCTTTTTCTTTTCAAGAATATGTTACAATCGCCAAACGAATTAAAACTTCTAAAAGTTACTTTGTTTGAAAAATGGTTTCTTTTTTCACGAAAAAAATTGCAACAAATAACTCTTAATAGCATAGTCTATATATATAAACACAAACCAACATGTTTAGAGCTTTCATATCTACCAAGTTAACAAACAACATTAAATAACTATAATTGTCTCGGATGGACTCTGTCAAGAAGTATTTGGATTAAAGTATCATTTGTACAATCCAAATATTATTTTACCATATTGTATACAAGTTAATATCATAAACATCCTTGTCATTCCTCAAAAAAAAATAAAAATCCTTGTCATAATACTTTATACAAGTACAATGTACTTGTTAAAATTATTATGATATGTACTCAATATAATCAGAGTTTTCATTATGCTTTTTAAAAAAATATTATTGTACCATAATTTTGACAAGCTATCAATATTCATATTCATCACTCTCTATTAAGTTTGTTTTTGTTGACTGTAGGGAACTACTGAAATTGAACTTGTCTGGAAAATTGGCACCAGAAATTGGCAACTTAGGTTATTTGAAAATATTGTAAGACTGACTCTAAACTCAAGAGTCAAGATATTAAAGTGAAGATTTTCCATTTAGCAATTGCTATTAGCCTCTTTTGCTTCAAGAGTATAGATTTTACTCATTTGAGTGTTTCCACTTTCCACCAATTTGCAACTTTTAATTTCATTTTTCCTTTGATGATGATGATGATAATAATATATACTTTTCTGTTTGTTCTAAAGGGATTTCATGTGGAACAACATAAGTGGGACAATTCCTGTGGAAATTGGCAATATCAAATCCTTGGAACTCTTGTAAGTTGAGCCTTCAATTCCCTATAACATAACATTTATTTTATTAACATTGCAAATCCTCATTCTTTATAAACATAGTAATATACTCCTTGTCATAGTCTGAATTTAGAATATAATTGTATCTTCTAAATAAATTGATTGAATATAAACGGTTCAAGTTGGATGATATTATTAATAAATTCAAATGGTTACATAAATAAATAAAAGAGTGGTGTTTTTATTACTTCTGATCCAACATCAAATTACTAAGGTTTCATTCTATTAAGAATCGGAGGAATAACAACAAAAAAAAGATTAATCAACATCGTTAAATACTGTTTTATTTTATGCAGGTTCCTAAGTGGAAATGAATTAACAGGACCAGTGCCAGATGAACTTGGCTTTCTTCCAAATCTACGTATAATGCAAATTGATGAAAACAAATTATCAGGACCTATACCTTCATCATTTGCAAATTTGAACAAGACAAAGCATTTGTAAGTTTTCCTTTCCTAGTGAAAATTTAGTTTAAGAAACCTATCATGTTATTTTTATTTCTCTATATCTTTGTTTTTTTAGCAACTCTATCTTAGTTATTATTACCAAAAATTGAAAATAAAATAATTAATGTTTTATTTTTTCCATTAATATTGGAACAGTCACATGAACAATAACTCCCTTAGTGGTCAAATTCCACCAGAACTTTCCAAATTACCAAGCCTTATTCACCTGTAAGTTGGTATTTGAATATTTTTAAAATGATTGCAATCATTAACATTTAAATTTTAATTACATGCTTACATAATATTATTTTGTTCACACAATGTTTATCTTGATTTTCAGCCTTCTCGACAACAATAACTTATCAGGAATTCTTCCACCTGAGCTATCTGAGATGCAAAACTTGTCTATACTGTATGTATGGTTTCTTATTCCGTGTATAATGTTTGTAACATAGAGTATAGATGATTCTATTAGACATGCATCAAACATAAGTTTTTAATAAGTTACTAAATTTAACCGTGAACAAATAAAATTAAAATATGAATTCATCTAATAATCTTTTTGTATAAAGGAAAGTTTAGGTGAGACAAGTATAATGGCTCATTAGGGTGGAGACAATTTTAAGATTAAGAGAAACAATTTACCTACTAATGAGTTTCTCGTTTCGAGTTTCTTATGGGATATTAATGGACAACTTACCATCTGAATCAACATTTGCTGGCTAAAAAGGATCACAGGGAGTATCTATATGTCACGTAGATAGGAATCACAAATTTATTAAGTTAAGCTTTCAACATCCGTTTTCGGTGGAAAACCTGAGAAGAAAAATATTAAGTTAAGCAACAATTCACCTTTGTTGTTTTTTTAGCAAGATCGATGTTTGCGATATAAAACATTTCTTAAAAGTAAAATAAACAGCATGGAGTTGACAACATGACTCTTCTTTGAAAATACAATTGATCCGATTTCTAAAGTTGTCTATTTAAAAGATAGCTCAGCCCTCATAAAAAAAAACTAGATGTTTGCGACTTGAAGATTATGGTCAAAATGTCTTAAGTCGTGAAAATACTTTGGAGTGCCTAAGATTTAAGATCTTAATTACAGGGATAAAAAAAAGTGTAAAATATTGGTAATACAATAGTTTAAGTGACAAATTTAATAATAAAAATAGAATTGAAATATAAATACTTAGTGTAATATTAAAATTTGAAAACGATACATACCAATTTTTTTGAGTGGACATAAACATAATAAATATCTTTCCCTTAAAAAACATAAACATCTTTTTTTTCTTCAATAAAATTAAATAAACATCTTTTGGAAAATAAAAATAAAATTGAAAGGGATTAGGAGATAGGAAATAAAGACCGAAGTGGTCCCTACAATCATAACTCAATTGGTAGGGACATTACATTATATATAAGGTCAAATTTCTAACACTAAATTCTTCACTTATTCAATTCTTGGCACTAAGACTACAATAAAAAATAAAAAAAAAGAGACCCAAGTGGGAAAAGGCGTCAAGGGACACAAACATCGTCCATTAGTGTTGATTTCGTGTCACATTTAGTGGTATGTTTCATTCATGGTGAATTTGACAAAATCTCGGCGAAGGACCATGATTTTGCGAGTTATACTTTAGAGCTTCAATAAATTTACGGCGGCCCAATGATTTTGTCAAGCTCATTATGATTCTAAACATACACTTGTATTTCACCGCCCCATAAGAAATTGAAAGAGTGGCATGTTAGAATAAGTTGATTTGAGCTTATTTACTCACATAAGCACTTGTGAGACTATCAAAGAGAGTTTATAAAAATAGCTTATGACCGTAGTTGTTTTCAGCTTGTTTCTAAAAGCTATCTTCAATAGCTTATAGCTTATAAGAAAATAATTTGACTTTATTTTAACTTATGTAATAGAAATAGCCTATACACAGAACTTGTTTGGATTAGCTTATTTGTGCTTATCTACCCACATAAATATTTGTTATACTGATTGGGAGAACTTATGAAAACAACTTATGACATGTTCATAAGCTACTTTCAGCTTATTTTCATAAGCTCGCTAAGATGGCTCATGGAAACAACATATATATTTTACAAAAATAGTTTGACTTTATTTTATCTTGTGTTTAAAAAATATCTTACTCATAAGTGGTCATACGATAAACGTTTATGATACGAGATGCAAAATAAGATGTTTATCAAATCAAGGCCTAAACACTTAATATGTGATAAGTGCTTAATTAAACTATTCATCTATTCATCTAAACAAGGCTTAAATTAGCACAAGATACAGAGGGAAGTAAGAAAATATGTAACTTAAAATATATTTTTTTAAAGGTTGAAAGGATGTAACTTAAAATCATTATAACTTGTGCAATTGTTTTAATTTATGTTTCAAATTTGAACTTTATACTGATTACAAGAGCTACAGAGGCATGCTTTTTTTTTTGTTGCAATTCCATTTGAATCTTTGGTTGTGAGAAGTGAAATTGCTAGGAAATGTGATGGAAAACAAATGATTAAATTATTTGTTAATGGAAACATGCTTATAAATAATTTCTTTGATATTTAATTCTTATAGTATAGCCAGATTCTTAGTGTTGTTTTGGATTTTTTTTATTTTTTGCAGCCAACTTGACAACAATAACTTTGGAGGAAATAGCATTCCAGATTCTTATGCCAACATGTCAAAATTGGTGAAGTTGTAAGTTAATTTTGTAATCCCTTGTTTATAAGTAAGTTTTGCATGCTTTTGCAAGTTGAAGAAATGGATTTGAAGGTCTAGTTCTAGAGCTTTATTATATTTTTTTTTGTCTGAAGTATCAATTTGAGATACTAAATCTTTGTGATTAATTTCTCATACTATATAAAATCTTAGAGATAGTATTAGAGCCAAGTTCTGATTATCTCAATGTTGTTTGTTACTTTGTTTCTTGGTACTAATAGGACCCTTAGGAATTGCAACTTGCAAGGACCAATTCCTGATTTTAGCAAGATACCACATCTCCTTTATATGTAAGTTATGCATTAAAAGAAGTGGTTTTTCCAATCAAAGTGAACATTTTGATGTATATATTTTGAAATAAAGTCTAATGTAAACTCTAATTGCATTTATCAACCACTAATTATTTTCCATATTTCAGTGACCTCAGCTTCAATCAGCTGAGTGAATCAATTCCTCTTAATAAGCTTGGTGAAAATATCACAACCATGTAAGAATCTCTATCATTTTTCTCTATTATTTATTGTTCAAGATAAATGTACTTCTAATTTATGACCATTGGGGTTATGTGCAGTATTTTATCAAACAACAATCTTACTGGAACTATTCCATCCTATTTTTCTAATCTTCCACGTCTCCAGAAATTGTAAGTTGTTTTCCTGTTTTATTCTTTCTTCTCCTGCAAGAAACCAGGTTATATGGATTTAATTTGTATACACCATCAGTGTTAAACTTTTCTACACATGCATCCATTCAAATCTCACCATGTAGTTATTTTTCGATATATTCTAGGAACTAACCTAACCTATTTGCAATCATATAGTGATTTGATTGGATTCATATCTAATAAAAAATTACACCGTCAGTTCATAACAATTAATCTTATATTATATATAAGCGAAAAAGTGTTACTATCTATCACCCTCTCTCACATGTAATACATTTGATTTCTTATGGTTTTTTATTTACTAATTACTACTAACTAGTAAATGTTATTATCTTATATATCTTATATAAATCAATCTGTTATAAATAATTTTTTTATTTACTAATATCATTCTTTGTGTTAGGTCACTTGCAAACAATTTATTGAGTGGAAGTGTTCCTTCCAACATTTGGCAGAACAAGATTTCAAATGCTGCTGAAATATTGCAATTGTAAGATGTGAAATTATAAATTCTACAATATTTCTCCTCTACCTATATAGATTTTAGCTTTTGATTTTCTGATCCTTGGTTTCTAATCTTGCAGAGAGTTGCAAAATAACCAATTTATAAACATATCAGGCAATACTAATCTTCCTCCAAATGTCACACTCTTGTAAGCTTCTCTAAACTTTTTGTGAAGTTCATGCTAAAATATCATAGCAGTGAGAGTAGAAACTTTCACATTCTTTTGTCTCATTTTGTGAAGGTAAAGAGTTGAACATTATATTACTGTATTTCAGGCTTGATGGGAATCCTTTATGCTCAGATAACACACTGAATCAGTTTTGTAAAGTTGAAGGAGCTAGTATTGACACAAATGGCACATCTCCGACAAACTTCAGTGACCCTTGTCCCACTAAAAAATGTCCGCCTCCTTATGAATACTCGGTGAATTGTTTCTGTGTGGCTCCATTGATTTTTGGTTATCGACTGAGAAGTCCTGGTTTTTCATATTTCCCCCCATATTTCAATACTTTTGAGGAGTACTTGTCTTCTAATCTTAAGATACATCCCAATCAAATAAGCTATACGTTTGAGTGGCAAGTAGGACCTCGAATCCTAATGATCTTGAAGTTTTATCCTGAATATGTTGACGACAATAGTTCTCATACTTTCAATACAAGCGAGGTCCAACGGATCAGAAACATGTTCACTGGATGGACCATTCCTAACCGTGATTTGTTTGGGCCTTATGACCTTATGGATCCTGTTCCTTATAATAATGGTAAGTTTCAGAAACTTTTTTTAGTTTTCATGGAAGCTTTTTCTCGTATGATTGTCCTCATACTTCTTAATGTTGTTGCAGGGACTGACACCTCTTCTAAATCAGGCATAAGCACGGGTGCATTGGTTGGTATAATCTTAGGCTCAATTGCGTGTGTAATTTCGATGTCTGCAATTTTTATTCTTTTAATCTTAAGAGTAAGATTAAGACGTCATGATGCAGTTTCCAAACCACGTCATTGTGAGTTTCTCCTTACTATGAATCAAATTCTTTCACTTGCCTCAAGAGAGGCCCTTGTCGTGATAAAAAGTCTTGATGTCATTAATTATTTGCTACTTTATCTTTTACTAAACCAGATTTGAAAACTATTTATCTTTTATCATTATTTAAGTAGTCTTACTTAATGTTTTCACATTAACTTTGACAATGTCATTTTGTATATTATTACAGTGTTTAATAGTATAGATTTTTATTCACAGCATCTAGGATATCAATGCAAATTGATGGGACAAGGGCCTTTACTTATGAAGAATTGTCTTCTGCTACAAGAAATTTTGACAACAATGCTCAAATTGGACAAGGAGGCTATGGAAAGGTATATAAAGGTATTCTTTTGAATGGGAATGTGGTTGCCATAAAACGTGCACAACAAGGATCACTGCAAGGTGAGAAGGAGTTTCTTACAGAAATATCAATACTATCAAGGATACATCACCGTAACCTTGTAGCTTTGATTGGATATTGTGATGAAGAAGGTGAACAGGTAACATTTGTTTAAAAATTCAGAAATTTCATCACTTGCAAGATTTCATTTTAGTATCTTGCATCATTGAATTGACTTTTTAATGTAAATTTTGCCAGTTTTAACATCCACAAACTCCTTTGACTTGCAGATGCTGGTTTATGAATTTATGCCGAATGGCACACTAAGGGATCACCTTTCTGGTACATCTTGTGCTCCATTTCCTATTTTAAGAGCTTTGTCTAGTAGACTTTTTGGTTTCCATTGCTTTTTATTGATTAGTAACAACAGAGTTTCAGTTATCAACTAACTTTCCCAAATATACATGAATGGTTACTTCTGTTAGCTTTATGTCTAACACATCCTCCCACACAAGACCTTTTTGCATTTTAGACATGAACAATGATGTTTGGATATTGTTATTTCTTTCTTGCTTCTCACAGTATCCCTAATTCTTTACTACAGTTACATCAAACAAACCTTTGACTTTTGCTATGAGATTGAAGATAGCATTAGAGTCGGCTAAAGGTCTCATGTATCTACACACAGAAGCTGATCCTCCAATATTTCACCGAGATGTTAAGTCCAGCAACATATTATTGGACTCTAAGTTCACTGCAAAAGTGGCAGATTTTGGACTTTCACGACTTGCACCGGTTCCAGATATGGAAGGAATTGTTCCTGGTCATGTATCTACTGTGGTAAAGGGTACACCGGTAAGGCTTTCATATTTGGATTTGGCTTTTCTAAACTGCGCATGTTTATATTAAGTACAAAATTTAGCAATCTTTTATTAGAGATTACATGATGGTTAGATTTAACCAACACGAGTTCACTACCCCCGTCTAATATGCAAGGTTTGATGGAAAATGAAGAAAGGTGAAAGTCTCAAATAAGTTTTGATTAGATAGATAATAGACATGCATTATTATACAAAACACTAAAACCATTTCCTCCAAAATCTTAACTTTTAGGCAAACATAGAGAGGTATTATTGTTATGTAAGTGTAAGGATCATGTCCTACATTGAGTGGATGTTAAATACTAAGTCCAAACGGTATATAATCATCTCCTAACATTGGATGTACAAGAGATTAAATTATAGTACATAATCACTGCCACATGAACAACATGTGTTAGGTTTGTAGGCCATGTTCAACCTTGAAGTAGTCTTTTTGGGCTAGTTAAGATGGAGTTTAACAAATGGTTTCGCAGAAGTCTAAACAATGAAAAGTCCAGAAAAAAGTATATTTCATGGAAACTTGATTTGATGAACTTTTTTCTTTAATGTTCTTTTATTGTTTTATATATGCAGGGTTACCTTGATCCAGAGTACTTCTTAACTCACACATTAACCGACAAGAGTGATGTTTATAGTCTCGGCGTTGTGTTTTTGGAACTTTTGACTGGGATGCAACCTATCACACATGGAAAAAATATTGTTAGAGAGGTACTTGTTTACCACTAGACTTAGTTTCCCTCAACATTCCTTTTGTCATGTAGATATTATTGACTTCTTATCTCTTGAAATGTCAAAATAATAGTGGAATTGGATTCTCTGCGTTCACTCACTTAGGCAGTCACATATCTCGACCATAAGATAGATATCAGACGTCTTATATTTTGAGTTGTATTATAGAGCTAATCATGTGACAGCATGCTTCTCTTCATTTTAGGGAATTCAGGTTAATTATAGAGTGCTTGTCACTAACACTTCTCTAAATCCTTTTCAGGTTAGTGTTGCATATGAATCGAGCGAGATATCATCGTTTATTGATGAACGCATGGGGTCTTATCCATTTGAGCATGCAGAGAAGTTTTTAAATTTGGCCCTAAAGTGTTGCGAAGATGAGCCAGAGCCGCGTCCTAAAATGGCAGAAGTGGTTAGAGAACTTGAAAATATTTGTTTTGTGATGTCAGATTCAGATACCATGAGAGATACATCTACAAGCAGTGGTGGCAAAACAGTTAGTTTTGTAAGCAGTACAACTTCTTCATCCTCAGCCATAAATACTACTTTTGTATCAAGAAATGTATAATGTACCTTTTTAGTGGAGTAATATTAAACACCCAGAAAATATAGAACTACATAAGTTGAAAAATATTAGCTTTAGCAATAATGTTTGATCTAGTGTGTTGTTTTTTTTATTACCAAAGTATATGTTTGTAAGATTGCATGTTTATAATGGTTGAATAAATATAAATTTGTACATGATTGCAAATGACTAAATGATTTGATTAGTTGGTATAAACCTTATGGAAGGGGTTCCGATAAATAATTTATCCAACTCAACATCATTTTATAAGCGAGTAATTCATGAATAATCAACACATCAATGCAAGATGACAATATGTCAAAAACATGGTGACTAGTTCTAGATATGGTCGCCTTAGTTAAGGTATGATCAAGAGCAA